>APMI01013620.1_pt1 | contig 23204 bp, 23 predicted proteins | sample 667938 | NCBI WGS metagenome assembly APMI01 (sample SAMN01084076, study PRJNA167559) | wastewater metagenome | biome: Wastewater | place: Denmark: Ejby Moelle, Odense | collected 2011-11-28
GGATAATGCACACCAAGATAAAGCCGACTATAGCCGACAAATACAATATATATGGTTGAGGCGGCTAGTGCCCACCAACGCCAGCGCGAATTCCAAAGCGCAACAGTTAGCCCAATACCGATTGCCGCACTGGCCATCGCATGGCCAGATGGAAACGAATAACTTGCCTCGTTCACGAGGCGCTCCCATAAATCAGGTCGAGCGCGCTCAAACACCGACTTGAGCACAACATTCAGCAGTGCCGCACCGGCCACACAAGCAAATAGACCAAAGGCCCGCAAATATTCACGCTTATATATAAACAGACCTATTATAAGTAGCGTGATGAGAGTGGCGCCAAGTACCCCGCCAATATCAGTAGCGACCGGTATGAATGCATCAAGAAAGTGCGTCTCACCGGCATGAATAGCATTTAGCATAGCAACATCGGCAGCCAGCGTTTCGTGCTCACTCACTTCACGGGCAAGCCTGACAAACGCCATGACGCAGAATGTGAACATAACAAACAGGATAACCAAACTACTCGTAAACTTTATTTGATTCCGCTCAATACGCTTTAATTTCATGACACCCTACCTCTTCTTAATGAAATAATAGCTAATCAGTGCCGCGCTGCCTACGCTCGACCCAATGATCATCCAAAACGCGACACTACCCTGTGGATCAAACGGAAACTGCACATTCATACCAAATATCCCGGCAAGCATCGTCGGTATAGTAAGCGCTAGTGTCGCCACAGTCAAAATACGCATTGTCTCGTTGAGCCGCGTATCCATCACGGCCCGATAGCTATCACGCACGTTGGTGATGGTACGGAGTAAGCTTTTACAGCGCGCTATCACCTGCTCGATATCAACTGATAAGTCTTCGACAATCTCACCGTCTTCTTCATCGAGTGTTATCAACTTGGCTTTCATGCTAAGGGTTTTTTCGAGCGCCGTGTTGGTTGGAATTAGCGCATCGAGATAGTCGTTCAGCTTTCGTTCGTACTCAACAAATGTCGCAATATCGTTCGGACGCAGATTGGCGATATTGCCCGTCGCGGCACGCATTTGCCGGTTGATCAATGAGACTCGGGTTTGATACGACTGAAGAATCATCTCAACCATATGTAAAAATAATTGTGTCTGGTTTGTGGTGCGCGCAGTCGTAGTGTCAATAAATGGCTGCCACAACCTGCCCAGTAGGTCACGGCTAATCGTGACTGTTTTCTGCTGCTTGCCAAGCGCAAACATGATCGGCGTCGTGTAGTCGTTGAAGTCGTCGCCAACATCTGGCACGCGCGTGATGAAGTATGTCCAGCCGTCGTCATGTTCAATCCTGGGAATCTCGTGCGGGTCGAGTGCGTCAGTGAGAATGTCGGCATCGATACCAAGCGCACATAGCTTTGTAATCTCTTTTTCCGATGGTCGCTCACTCCGAACCCACGTACCCGCATCAATATCATGCTGTTCGCGCATGACCTGGTCACCTGCCGCTGTTCGATAGTAAGTAATCATATACCCATTTTACCCCGCCACGACATGATTTGATATAGTAGAGAGTGTATGAAAACACTTCACGCCGCTCATCCAGTTCGTATTTTTTGGATATCGTCACTCATTACACTCGGACTCGGCGTGTTGGTTGTCAACAAACTTGGGCTTTCGGGACTATGGATATACCTCATTCTCGTCATTCTTGAAGTGACCTTTAGTTTTGATAATGCGATCATCAACAGCAAGGTACTCGCTAAGCTTTCGCCGCTCTGGCAAAAACTTTTTCTGACGCTGGGCATTTTTATTGCCGTGTTTGTTGTGCGCTTTTTGCTGCCGATTGTGATCGTAATGATTGCGTCCAGCCAGGGTTTTATGGATGTCGTCAACATGGCACTACATGATGCGAAGGCCTACGGTGAAACACTCCACACTGCAGCACCAATGATCGATGCCTTCGGTGGCACGTTCTTGATCATGATTGGCATCAGCTACTTTATGGACCGCAAAAAGGACATCCATTGGCTTGGACGGATCGAGCAAAAACTAGCATCAGCCGGACGGTTCGAGAACCTCAAAGTTCTTGTCATGCTCTCAGTCGCTATGGTCATGTACGCAACAGTTGACGAAGCCTACCGAACCACCGTACTTGGTGCGAGCATACTTGGTGTCATGCTCCATATGGGGCTCGAGCTGCTTGGTCATGCGTTTGAGTCAACACAGACAACTCGAGCAACACAGCAAGTCGGCATGGCCGCATTCGCATCCTTCCTGTACCTCGAAGTTCTTGATGCATCGTTTTCGTTTGATGGAGTGATCGGTGCATTTGCCATTACAAATGACGTACTGTTGATTATTGCTGGACTCGGCGCAGGAGCGATATGGGTACGATCACTGACGGTGTATCTGCTGCGTACTGGCACGCTGACCAAATACCGCTATCTCGAACACGGCGCGCACTGGGCGATTCTCGCACTTGGCGTTGTGATGTTTGCAAAACTCTATCACATCGAGCCACCAGAATGGATGACGGGAGCGCTTGGGCTGATATTTATTGCCACAGCTGTTATATCGAGTGTTATCGAGCGTCGACGCGTACAACACACTGATGAGTACAAAGGCTGGAGCTAGCAAGCTTCGTTTCGTGACTATTGTCATCGCCTCACGTATACTCATACCATGAAGCACCTACTCCTAAAACTACGTGACATTAGTGCTCCTGAGCTGTATCGAAAAAATAGCAACATCTACTTTCAGGGTGAGACTCCTGAGTATGGAGTCGTGATACTCGACGGCACAGTCAAGGCATACACCATCGACCCCGATGGTTCCGAATGTATCGTACACCTGTTCACAAAAAATTCAATACTGCCAGTTGACTGGATCAACCATCAATCGCCCATATCTATCTTCAACTACAGTGCCGTCAGCGATGTACGCGCGCTCAAAGTCAAACGGGATGATTTCAACCTCCTGATTGCAACAGACCCTGACTGTCAGTCTGACTATTTAGACTACTTGAGACACAGCCAGGCTGGGCTACTACTCCGGATAACCGGCTTATCCCAATCACGTGCCATCAAAAAGGTTTGCTATACGCTCTATTTTCTGGCATTTCGCTATGGGATAGAGCGCCGTCCAGGTGAGTTTGAGATCAACCTTCATCTCACACAGGGCATGCTAGCGAGCCTCATCGGACAGACGCGTGAAAGTACTGCAAAAAACCTCAAAGTTTTAAGAGATAGTGGTATTGTTGACTACACTTCATCGCAATATATCGTGTACAAAAAGCGCCTCGAAGATTATATCGGCGAGGATAGCTTCCATAATGTTGATATCACTTAGTCCCTACGCACGCGGGGCATCGACCAGCGGTAGTACTACGTGAAATGTCGTGCCTTTGCCAGGCTGGCTTTCAGCGCTGATTTTTCCATGATGCATCGCAACCAGCCTCTTTGCGATCGCGAGCCCTAGCCCATAGCCATCATTCTCGCCATGTGATCGCGCTTTGTCGGCACGGTAGAATCGAGTGAAAATATGCGGTAATGATGCCGCATCGATACCCATGCCCTGATCACGCACCGACAGTGTCACAGACTTTCCCTTAGCTACTGCTGTCACTTGTATTGATGCGTGGTCTGGCGAGTACTTCACTGCGTTGTCTAGTAGTACCGTCACGAGCCGCACGAGCGCATCATAGTTACCGCGCACAAATAGCGCATCTGTTTGGTCGTCGATCGCAATATGCCTCGCAACCGCACCGGCCGCCACAATGCTCATCGAATCAGCGACAACTGACTGAAGGGCAACCGTATCCATATGATATTCACCTTGCTCGTCTCGCAGCATATCAAGCAGAGATGTCGTAAGCTGCTGAAGCCTTGTCACGTCTGATACGTTGTCTGCGAGCACCTGCCTTGCGCCTGAAAGTGTGAGTTTTTTATCACGTAGCGCAACCTCATTGGCCGCCATGAGCGCCGCAAGTGGTGTACGCAGCTCATGACTCGCATCACTGACAAACTGAGCCTGTGCTTGCATGTTTTCTTCAATTGGCCTGAGCGTACGTTCAGCAAGCAAGTAGCTGAGCAGCCCTCCCATCAAAAGCGTCATGATATTCAGAATAATGAGCTGGAGGCGTAGCTCTTGCTTGCCTTCGGCCGCACGCTCCGAAAGTATATCGTCAATATCAGCTCTTTCAACCAATGGGCCTAGTCGATCTCTCGGTCGCGGCCTATCTAGCTGACCGGCAGAGACTTGGTACAGCACAATGCTAAAGCCAATACTCATGACCATAATAATCGTCAGGTACGTTGCTGCGAGGCGAAGTGTGTCGGCCTTTAGATACTTCATTGTCCGTCCTTCACCACGTATCCAAACCCACGTACGGTCTGGATAAGTGGCCTGCTACCTGGGAAAGGCTTGTCGACTTTGGCGCGGACATAATTGATAAATACCTCAACATTGTTTGGTAGTATGTCGGCATCGAAATCCCAGACATGGGTCATGATGTTGTGCTTGCTCAAAATCCGATTTTGATTGCGGAGGAGGTATTCAAATATAGCGAATTCCTTTTTTGATAAATTGATCTCGACGCCACTCCTCGTGACAGTACGTGCCGCAACATCCAGTACGACGTCATCCACACTCAGGGTGTTTGTGGTCGTATCACTCGGCCGCCGTAGCAGCGCGCGTATCCGGGCAGCAAGTACATCAAACGAAAATGGCTTTGCTAAATAGTCATCAGCACCGCTATCAAGCCCCGACACGATGTCGCGTGGCCGATCTTTTGCGGTGAGCATGAGGATGGGCATTTTCTTACCATCGGCGCGCAGCTTCTCTGCAACCGCCAGCCCGTCCAGGCCTGGCATCATCACATCAAGAATCACTATATCGTAATCATCATTTGTCGCAGTATTGTAGCCATCTTCACCGTCATAGGCTACATCGACAGCATAGCCCTCTTGCTCGAGGCCCTGCTTGACTGAATTTGCAATGCGACGTTCGTCGTCAACAACCAGTACTTTCATATCTGTACTGTAGTATAGCTGGATTAAAGGAAACTTAAAATCGCAACTACTCTGCAGTGTGAGTTCGTGTGTACTCGGCGCGACGTAGCGCCATCAAATATTCGACGGCTTCAGATGGTACGTCTGGACGACGGCCCTCGTAGCCCGGGCCCTCGCGCATGCCGATCTTGTGCTTCGCCAAGAATTCAAGCAATGAGCCATATGGAGCTTCTTTGACTTTTCTCCAGCCAGTTTGGTTGGTGTAGGCGATTTTCTCAGGATACTCATGGTGCACGTCTTGCCCACCCACTTCGTCGAGTGTTGGGATATTTGCGACTGGCAGTCTGGACGCGTATGAACCGTTTTCTTTTACCTCTACTTTACCAGTCAAGAGATTTCTAAGTAGCCGTTTCTTCGGTATTTCTAAATCACCAGCGTGACCAAAAGCGTTAACTATCTGGCTACCGGCAAAAAGTGCAGCTGTTGCACCGCCAGCTATTACCGCACCCTTTAACGATGACTTGGCTAAATCGCCAGGGGACTTCGGCTGATCAAGTAGTACGCGCAGTAATGCGCTTCCGCCGACAAGTCCATATAAGCGAATCTTGTTTTTATTGCGCTCTATGAACTCCTGGCGCGGTGTACGCTGTAAATGCTCAGGGACAAGCTGCGGATTACGATTATGAAAAGTCACAACGTCGTTATAAAGTCCATAATTGAATAAACCAACACCTATAATGCCCATTCGATGGATTGCCGGCGCATGCGGATCTCGCAGTTTGTAGCGAATGTCGTAAAGCGATGGCTCATCACCCAGTACTGGGACTGCTTTCGTGTTGCCCCAAAGCGTCTCATACATGTAGCGCTGTGATTGAGAATACAATATCCGCTGAATCTCTTCATTGGTGTAATTGGCTTGTGGTACATACCGACCCTCAACTAGTTGCCTCGAAAGTTTGCCAAGATGCAATACCTCTTCGAGAGACATTTCCGGCACACTAGGATCAAGCCCCATAAAACTATCTGGGATTGGGAAACTCTTGGCAATATCTGGGTTTTGCTCCAGCCACTCGATAAGGTCGGCAATTTCAATAGTAGGCAGCAAGTTGGCGTCAGTGCCCGAGTGGTGATCGATATGTGTAACTGCCCAGCGTGATGTATCGGTAAATGGCGCACCTGCAACTTCTAATGTACCGCGCACTACTTTACCTGGTGTAAGCGAACGGTGAGTCGATTCTCGGTGATCCAAAATGGTAGTTTTCAGGAGTGGCACTAGTGTCATTGCACCTAGTTGCACCCATGGGCTGCGTAGTATCTCGCCTGTCTTCTTTTTCATGAGTCATCTCCCTCGCTTATGTGAGCCTATTATACACTGATAGGCTAAAAGCGTGTCATCCTCTTCGTAACTCGACAGTGTCGCTGAAACAAATCCAGCGCATAGTCATATAATGGTAGGCGCCGCTACTGCTGTGGCCCTGATGAAATACTGGCGCATGGAAGATACTTGATTCCGTCTTTTGTACTATTCAGTACACTATTGTTGACACGCAGGTCGGCCACATGATCAATCACCAGGCTGATACGCTGATTGACAGCACACGACTCTGGCACCGTCAAAGCCGCATCCGAAACCGTACCAAATGTCGCGCTAGCGCCAGCACCAAATGTACCGTTGACGGTATGAATGTTTGCATTCTCGACACTCAACATACTGTGTTCACGTGCGTCGACTGTTAGATTAGTGATCACTTTGTCGCCGATCACACTAGCTGTGGCTGCTTCGAGGAGATTGAGCTGCAGAGAAGCCTGGGTATCGTCAATAGTATACAGCACACTACCATTCTTTACCGTAATCGCATGAAGTGCCGGCCCAAATACGGTGACTGTTGCTGGTAGGTTGCAGAGGGAAAATCTGTCACGACATTCCGCGCTAGACACCATAAGCTCAGCAGTTGTACCATGCACCGCCAGCTTCACCACTGGCGCGACTGTATCCATCATCGTGCTAGAATGCAGCTCCATCCGGGGTTTGCCGGTCGTTACCGTATACTGCACCTGTACATTTTGCTCACTGTTAATGACTAGCTCTGTGCTGTTTTTAAATTCTGCTGGAACAGACAGTTGCTTGGTGTCGTCCTGTGACATCAGCCGACCACCGTCACGCTCGGCAAGGAGCCCCATGCCAGCTCCACCAATGACACCACAGACCATGCCGGCGACTATGATCGTCACACTAATTATGGCAGTCCGCTTTGTCAGCTTTGCAGCGAATAAACTGTAGGATGCGATGCCACAGAGCAGTGTCAACAGTACACCGCCAATCGCGAACGCAAGCAACGGAATCCAGTAGCCTCGGGCGGCAATCTGATCAAAATCGACCCACAAGCGCCAGCCAACAACCACTAGTGCGAGTAATGCCGAAAGGCCGACCAGCATACTACCAATTGCGGCCAAATAGCGCAGGATGGTTAATACTACTCGGTGATCTTGCTGCTGAACAGCGATCACCGCACTCTCTGCCTGCAGCGCCTCCAGCGTCACAGGACGGCCCGCCATTTGCAAGCGCTCGGCAGCCGTACGGGCAGGCGGAATCACGATCCAGGCAACGAGATATGCAATAAACGCAGCGCCACTTGTCACAAAGCCAAGTACAATCATCACCAGCCGCACCAGCACAACGTCAACATGGAAATAAGCCCCGATGCCTGAGCAGACACCTCCCAATATGACACGACTTGTATCTCTCATGAGTCGCCTTTCTGTGTTCGTTTGCTGTGCAATCTCGCCTATCACCATATCACTCATGAAATCTTTTGGATCCCCAAGCTGCTCCCTCACGCTATCTACATTGCTCGCCGTGATTACCCGCTCGCCACTGACGCCGTGCTCGATGAGTATTTCTGTGATACGTGACTCGATCTCACGCATCGCATCACTGTCAGCACCGAGCGATGATTCGATTGCGTGTAAGTATTTTTCTAATTCTTTTTTGGCCGCAACTTCAATGTTGTAGGGGAGCGCAGCAAGGTGAATGCGAGTTATTTCTTTCATAGCCTTCCTTATAATTTCTTTAGTGTCGTATTAAGTGCCTGGATGTCTCTATTCATATACACCATCACCTCATGCCCAAAATCGGTAATGTGATAGTACTTACGCGGCGGGCCCTGCTCACTCTCCTGCCACTCATGCGTCAACAGACCATCATGCTGCAAACGACTTAGCAGCGGATAAATCGTGCCCTCAACAACTACCAGCTCAGCAGCATGAAGTTCTTTGATTATGTCACTGGTATATTTGGCCTGATGTGAGCACACGCGTAGCACGCAGTAGGCAAGAAAGCCTTTGCGAAGCTGAGTGGCCAGGCCTTCCGCATATGCTGAACTGTCTTTCATAGGCAACTTTCCATATGAGTATTATGCATCATATGGTTCTATGCTATACAAGGTACTGTGTTTTGTCAATATCCATTATTGCCACTCGACATGTATGCTATTTGGTATGTGGGTTATGCTTTCATTCTTTGCCTTGTTTGCGCTTGTCATTCGCCGCTCGGCCGAAAAAAATACTAGCAAAAAAATAGATTCGATGACACTCAGTTGGCTGCAACAATTCATGGCCATGCCATTCATCATAGCCACGCTATTTCTTGCACCATTCTACTTACCCACTCAGGTCACGCCATCGTTTTGGCAAATTATGGCCGTATACGTAGTATGCACGGCAATCGACTTGTACTGTTATTTCAAAGCGCTCAGCCTCGCCGATATTAGTTACGTTGCACCACTGCTCGCTTTGATTGCGGCGGGCAATGTGATCGGTGCATATTTTGTGCTGGGACAACAGCCGACCATATGGGGCTTTGCTGGCGCACTGCTCATCGTCGCTGGTGCCATACTCAACAACCGCGGCAAACGCGCAAAAAGTATCGGCGAAAAGCGCAATAACTCTCTGGCATTGTTGCTTATTGTTATCCTTGTTGTTGTCAGGTCATACTACTCAAATATCGAGCTTTTTATGCTAAGGGAAGTCAACCCAACAACGTTCAACTTTTATAGTTCAGTCCTCACAGTACCACTACTTATTGCGATTGCAGCGGTGTTCTGGAAGCGTCAAGGACAATCAATAAGCTACTACAAGCACTCCTTTGCCGCGATTAAAAATAACTTCTGGGCACTCAGTTTTATTGGTCTGACCTACACAGTTAACCTGCTGGCAACGTACCAAGCAAAAATCCTTAGTCCAAATGCCGGTTACGTAGGGGCAATCAAAAGCGCGCAGGTTCTACCGATGGTTTTGATTGGCATGATGCTCTTTCATGAACACGTAACAAAGAAGCAATGGTATGGGCTAGGCTTGATTTGCCTAGGACTTGTAGGCCTTTCGCTCAATTAAGCTGGTGTCTTTCTAGACCGCCATTCCGGCGACCGGCAGGCTCGTTTAGCACTTAGCGGAATGCCTGGTACGCTTATTTATCTGCTTGTCGCGCCACTTCAAATAGCCGTGTATTCCGCTCGTAGCGCATATGAGCAAAGATTTTTAATAGTTTCAACAGCCTCAGTGCACGGACACCGCGCAGCAGCTCAAACGTAGTACTCGGTACTGGCACGGCCGCAAGTAGATAGAACCAGTGATGCCTGAAATAGAGCGAGCGGTCTTTGGCCCAGTGCCATTCAAAAATAAATTCCGCGAGAAAAACGATAGCAGTCACAACATCAAAAGCCTCAATAAAGATCATTTGATCGAGTGGCGGCTCGGCGAAATGCTCGTAGGCGAGAAGCGCAAGATTGAGCGCCACGAGCATCATCATGAAAATCTCTTTTAGGGCAAGAAATCGTTTGAGCCTGTGCTTACTCGTGTTGGAGTATGTCATTTTTTCATTATCGCAAGGCTGGCCTGTCTCGGCAACAGTGCGCACTTGTGAGCTCCGATCAGCGTATGGCGAGATAGATGACCGCAAGGAGAATAATAATCGCAACCACCACGACAATTAGCTCCAAAATGGTGAATCCTTCGTCTCGTCTCATTCTAGAGTAAATTGTACCACGAAACAGTAGTAATACTCATGCTTTTTCGCTATACTAGCTTACATAGAGGGGACAAGAACGACATGACCACCAACTGGCTACGCGCCTCTAGTATGTTTCGTGTGTCTGTGGCTGCCATTGCTGCCGCAGGTTTTGTCATGTCTATCCCCTACATCGCTCATGCGATCACTGCGATTTCACAAGGCTATTCTGCCGACGAGACAACATCGATCGGATCCATCGTCGGTCTCACACAAAACAGTACCGACCACATTGTGCTTTCAGATCTCAACAATAGCGATAGTATCGTTGGAGTGGTCGTCAATGACGGCAGTTCACCACTGACAATCAATTCCGGTGGGGCCAACCAAGTCCAAGTCGCCACTAGTGGCGTGGTACCGGTGCTCGCCAGTGACATCAACGGCGAGATCAAACAGGGTGACCCTATCACTGCTTCTGCCATCAAGGGCGTGGGCATGAAGGCGACCTACAATGCCAAAGTTGTTGGCATTGCCCAGGGGCCAGTCGCCGGTACATCGAAACAAAAGGTGACTGTTGATAGCGCCGAGCAGGAGATCAGCGTCGGACAAGTGCCCGTACTAGTCAGCGTGAGCTATCATTACAAACAGCCCGACAAAACCATCATACCGGCAACACTCCAAAACCTAGCCAATACCGTGGCTGGCAAAAAAGTTGATTCACTACCGATCATCATTGGCTCTGCCATCTTCTTTGTGATGTTGATTGCCGTCACGAGCATCATCTACAGCATGATTCGTAGCAGCATTATCAGCATCGGGCGCAACCCGATGGCGCAGTCGGCCGTATATCGGAACCTCATCCAGCTGTCTGTGGTGGTGATGGCGGTGATTGGAGTATCTGTAGTGGCGATTTATATCGTATTGACGAGGCTCTAGCTGTATGTTTGGTGGGGATTTATTTCTAACGATCTTCCTTCTCATCAATGTCTTTGTTGTTGGTGTGGTTGCAACCATTGCTGTGATGCATGCGCGCGCCCACATGAAGCCCACTGAGGCACGACCAGCCGCCCAGCGCAACTTGCCTATTCTTCCCCTTGATTCGCGTCGTCGTATTCTTGACGAAGCCGAGGAAGATTACCAAAAAATTCTTCGTAAAAACGCCGAGGAGCTACAGAAGAATCTTGAGTCTACCACAGAAAAACTAAGCCACGAGCTAGATAAGCTGAGTAGCGGCATCATGAATGATGAGCTGCAGCTCTACCGCGAGGGACTCGACGAACTACGAGAAGGTACTGCGGCGGGCATCACGAGTGCACAAACAATCCTTGCGCAGCACCAGTCCGATATGCGCGAAAAGTTTGCAGCACGACAGGATGAGATGGACACTAAGCTCCGCGAGTATGAGGCAGAGCTACAGGCAAAATTAGCAGCACGAAATAGTGAGATCGAGGAGCAATTCCAGCGCAAGCAAGCTGAATATGCCGCACGGCAGGCTGAAACTGAGGCACAGCTCGCCCAGCGACAGACGGAACTCGAAGCCGCTCTCAAAGAGCGCGAAACCGTGCTTGCGCAGCACCAGGCCGACCTTAACGCCGAGTTCCTAGAGCGACAAAAGCAACATGCCGCGCACCTCGCGGATATGGAAGATAAGCTCACACAGGAAATGGAAGCGCGCCGGCACACGCTTGCTAGTCAGCTTGATGCCAAGCTCGGTGACATGGTGGCTGCGTTTCTCACCGAAACCCTGCGCCACAACGTCGACCTTGGCGCGCAGCTTCCCTATCTGACTGCACAGCTCGAAGAGCACAAAGACGAGCTCAAAAAGGAGATTGAGAGTGGCGCATAAACTCCCCGATACCATTAGCTCGGGTGAGGACTTGATGAGCCTTATTATTGAAATTCGTACCTACGCTAAATGGTATAGCCAGTACAGCAATGCGGCACGTGTACAAATAGCCTATACCGAGCAGCAGCCGCAGCTTTCACCAGAAGCACTTGAGGTGCTCAAGGCCTATAGTGCGTCTGACGCGCTGAGTAGTGATAAGATTGATGCTCTCATCGAGGAGCTGGAGCACACAAAAACACATGCCAAACTAATGACAATTACTCTGGCCGCTCCAGCGACTAATGAAGTAAAAAAGACACTGGTGACCTGGGCGCGCGTCAATATAGCCCCTGATATTCTGATTAGTTTTCGCTTTAATTCCACACTGCTTGGCGGCATGGTGGTACGTTTTGGTAGTCGTATTTTTGACTGGTCGTTCCGACGCACGATACTCAACGAACGATACCGAGTTGGCGAGGTGTTAAAACATGTTTGATAACCAATCATTCCAACAGCTCGTTGAAGCCGGCAATCTGACCGGCGAAGTCGTTGCGATCAATCGGTTTATCGTTGAGGTTAAGGGACTTGAGGGCGTGCGCATTGGTTCGCAGGTATTGTTCGATGATGGTCAGCGCGGCATGGTGCGAGAGGCTTATGGCGATCGAGTTATCTTGTACAACATTGACAGTGAGAATTTATCACTCGGCGCACTTGCCGTTGTGCAATACGACCAGCTACAGGTACCGGTAGGCGCTGAGCTCGTTGGCCGTGTTGTCACACCGATGGGCGAACCACTCGACGGGAAGGGCGCAATCAGGACTGCAACGATGAGTGGCATTTTTAACCCCGCACCAGGCATTATGGATCGCAAGATGCTCAACGAACAGCTGGCTAGCGGCGTCAGTGCCGTTGATAGTTTCTTCCCTATCGTACTTGGTCAGCGTATTGCGATACTCGGCGACAGCAAGTCAGGTAAGAGCACCTTCCTCAGTCAGCTCAGTGCAAACCAGCAAGGCACCGATCGTATTGTTGTGTACGTCCTCGTCGGCAAACGCAAAGTTGACATTGAGCGACTACTGAGCGAGCTGCAACAAAGTGGCGCTATGGAGCACACAATTGTAGTGCTCGCCAACATATTCGACAGCCTAACACAGAGCTACATCGCCCCCTACGCTGCGTGCAGTATGGCCGAACACCTGTGGTACGGAGGTCAGGACGTGATTATCATCTACGATGACCTGTCGAGCCATGCCGAGGCATACCGCCAGCTGTCACTCCTCCAGGAAGTCGACCCAGGACGCGATAGCTACCCTGGAGATATCTTCTATACCCACTCGAGCCTCCTTGAGCGCGCCGGCAAACTGCTCACCAACGACAAAACACTCACCAGCCTGCCTGTCGTCCTCACCCCCAACGACGACATCACCGCCTACCTGAGCACCAACATCATGTCGATTACCGACGGGCAGATTATCTTTGATCTTGGCTACTTCCGCAAAGGCATTCGTCCTGCAGTCAACGCTGGTCTGTCGGTCTCACGTGTTGGTGGCCAGGCACAAACCAAACGCCAAAAGCAGCTCTCAACAGCCTTGTTTAAAGCACTCGCCCACTATCACCAGGCTGAGGAGTTTTCGCACTTTTCGAGCCAGCTTAGCAAAGAGACGCGTATTGATTTAACACGCGGACGCCATCTCTACCAGGCGCTTGGTCAGCCACCAGAACAACTGTTTTCGCTACCCGAGCAGCAACTCCTTCTCGAAACAATTATGCATAGCGATAGCGATGCGGCAATTGATATTGCGAGTCTCAAGCAGGCCGTAAAGGGCCGTGGTACTGATATCAAGTCTGAGGAAGATTACGACAAACTCGAAGATGAATTCCTGGCAAAGTTTCGCGCGGAGACACTTGCACCCGTGGAAGAAAAACCTGCCGAGGTTGCTCCGACAGATGAAAAATCCGACAAAAAGAAAAAGATTGAGGTGAAGTAATGAGACGCGCGAATATTATCGAAAAAGACATGGCGGGTATTGGTACACTTAAAGATCTAACCAACGTCTTTGAGAGTCTTGCGAGCACCCAGGTGGCCAAGGTGAAAAACAAGGCCCAGCTCAGCCAGCAATTTTTCAACCTACTCTGGCAGCGCTACACCTCCATCAGGGTTGACCCGAAAAAGCGTATTACAGGCCGAGACTCAGGAACAAATGGTCGCACAGTACTTATCCTCATTAGTGCCGAGGCCGGGCTTTCTGGTGACCTTGACATGCGTATGATCGAGACCATGCAAGCATCATATAGCCCAACCGATACCGATATTGTTGTGCTCGGTAGCCATGGCGCCAGCCAGCTCACCCAGCGCGGTATCCCCTACACTCGATTTTTCCAAGTGCCAGAAAGCGATAGCTACGTCAACGTGGCACCTGTCATAGAGGCCATAAAACATTACGAAAAAATCGTCGTTTACTATGAAGAGTATATTTCGCTCGGGCAACAAGAGGTGCGCAGTATCGACCTTATTAGCCACGTACAAGACATGAGTGAGGATGCCGAGGAAGGCACCATGACCGACCTTGATACTATTTTTGAGCCAAGCCTCGATGAGATAGCCGACCAAATGGAAGCAACGATGATGAGCCTCGCTCTCAGCCAAACAATTCTGCAGAGTGGCCTCGCCCAAGCGGCGAGTCGGTTCAATGCGATGACCGTCGCCGAGGATCGTGCTGGAGAACTCCTGGGTGAGTACAAGCTCGAATATCATCGAGCCAAGCGTAGCGAGAGTGACCGTCGACTCCGCGAAGTGCTGGTCAGTATCAAAAAGAAAAAGCGCGAAGCCGCAGCAGGAGCACGCTGATGGATGACTACGTTGGCATCATCACTACCCTACGCGGGTTGACCGTTGAAGTGCAGATCGTCGGCTCTCGACCAGAGCTCAAAGAGCTTCTTTCGGTCGCCGACCACCCGGAGGTTTTTCTCGAAGTTAACTTCTTCCGAGGTAGCAAAGCCGTCTGCCTCAACCTCAACAACAACCCCGTAGTGCGCTGTGGACAAAAAGTCGTCCGCAGTCACCGCAAAGTTAGCGTGCCAGTTGGCGCAGCGACACTCGGCCGCGTGTTCAACGCACTCGGCGAGCCACTTGATAAAGGCCCGGTTATTAGCGAGAATCTGCGTGTGATTAGTGAGCCGACAGGGATGCGCAGCTACCGCAGCTCTACCAAGCTCGAGCTTCTCGAGACAGGCCTCAAGGTCATCGACTTTTTAACACCCTTTGTCAAAGGACGCAAGATTGGCGTCATTGGCGGTGCTGGTGTGGGCAAGACAGTCCTGACAATGGAGATGATTCACAATGTCACCATGGATAAAGGCGGTGATGGCACGCCCACGAAGTCGCTCTCAATCTACTGCGGTGTCGGTGAGCGTATCCGCGAAGGGAACGAGCTGTATGAGACACTCAAAGACACCGATGTGCTCAAAAATACCGTCATGTTCTTTGGGCAGATGGACGCCACGCCAGCAATTCGTAGCATGGTTGGGCCGGCCGCAGCAACCGCTGCCGAATATTTCCGCGACGAAGAAGGCAAAGACATCCTCTTCTTTGTCGACAATATCTACCGTCACGTCCAGGCTATGACCGAGCTTTCAACCAACCTCGGGCTGATCCCAAGCGAGGGTGGCTATAGCCCGATGGTCTTCTCTGACCTGCGTCGTTTGCAGGACCGTCTGGCAAGTACCGAACATGGTACGATCACTAGTGTCCAGGCCATCTACGTCCCCGCCGACGACCTGTCCGACCCTGCCGTGCAGGCTATCAGCCAGCAGCTTGACTCAGTGCTGGTGCTAGACCGTTCCATTGCCGAGCAGGGTATCCGTCCGGCCGTCAACCTGCTCAAAACGACTAGCTCCTTGCTCACTCCTACGATTGTCGGAGAGCGTCATTATCACCTCGCTGAGCGTGTGCAAGCAATTATGCAGAAATACGATAGCCTCAAAAATATCATCGCTATCGTCGGTGAAAATGAGCTCTCGCCCGCCGACCGCACCGACTACCAAAATGCGAAAAAGCTCATACAGTTTTTCAGCCAAGATTTCGCGGTGGCTGAAAAATTTAGTGGTAAGCCCGGCGAATACTTCACGCTTGAGCAAACCCTGTCGGGTATTGAAGAGATCCTCCATGGCCCATCAGACGACGCACATGCCAGCGATACAAATAATCAGTCTGGCACACCACCCCCCGAGACAGACAAAGAAGACACCACCGCTAAGCCCGAGCAGGCACCGTGAGCACCAGCAAAACGCCGACACTCCAGGTGGTTGCTCGTGCACCCTTCCATGTCTATTACGAAGGGCCAGCACATAGTTTAAGCGCCAAAAATAGTGTTGGCGTCTTTGATGTTCTGCCTGGACATGCTGATTTCTTTTCGATGCTAATTCCCTGCACTGTTACTATAGATACCGAAGAAGAATCGATTAGTTTCGAAATATATAGCGGTATGCTGACCGTCAAGAATGATGAAGCTATGCTGTTCGTGAATATGTAGCTACTGCACGACGACGTAATCGAATGCATAGCCGCCGGGTGCCAAGCTACCATCTGCACTAATCGTGAATCCGGTTGAGGTACGATTGATGTAGAGACCTGGCACTGATCGACCAACTGGCGTCACAACCACATGTGGCGTACTGGCAAACTTTTCAGCAAAAGTAACCGTTGCTAGCAGCCCGCTGCCGGCGCCAACCCCAGTGTTGACCGCAACAGTGCCACTCGTATCATTGCCATCGAGCGAAACAGTGCCGTTGCTACCCGCGCCGCCGCCAACACTGACGCCTGGCTTACTGCCCGAACTAATCAGGTGGCCTGCCACGGTGAGGTTTGATACCTGAAAGTTACGTACCGACAAAGTGCCGCCAATAGCCAAATTACCCGCGACGTTTAGGTTGTTGTTGATCGTTGTGAGCTGGTTCACGGTCAGCGGTCCCTGTAATCTCGTCGTACCCGCGACTTGTAGATCCTTACGTAAGTTGAGTGTTGAGATCGTGCCGTCACCGTTGACGTTTAGCTTTTCTAGCTGCACATCGCCAGCCTGAAGCTTCACGAGGCTTGCGTCACTCGCGGTGAATTTGTTATTCAGCTGCAGCACACCCGCAACCGACAAATCGCCACCCATCGTTACTTTCCCATTAAACAAACTATTCGGACCAATAATGAGTTCCGTTTCGGCATTTCCTACTGGGTTGCGACTCACACCAAGCTTGTCGAGCGTACTTGAGCTGATAGTCACGCCGTTCTTTGTTTTCGCATCTTGCGCATCAGCATTATTTTTCATAACAACCGACAGTACGACCGCATTCAATGCAAAAATAACTGCCACAATTGCCAACCCAATAAAAGTCGCTTTGTGCGAAGGCCGATAGGCAACACGTCGCTTTGTAGCCGTGGCTGGCGCATGATCAACATGTGTCGCCATCGATTCCTCGGGAGTTGCGAATTTTGCATCACCAGTGTCCTGAGTAGTTAATATCTCCGGAGCTGGCGCGGCACTACCGTCTGCTTGTTTTGGTTCTTCACTCATGTTTATATATACGCTATTACTACTATAGTATACCGCTTATGTGGAAAACTTGCAAAATCCTTGTGTTTACCCGACAATGATACCATGAAACGGACTCGGAGTAGGATATGGCCTGTTGTTGTGATGATACTTGTATCAATATCTCTCTACATACCAGCCGCACATGCCGAAACGCTGCAGTCAAACAATTATAAATTTAGCGAGCCTACTCTTGGTTCGGGCAGCCTGAGCCAATCAAGCTCCGCTAGCTATGTTGGGCAGTCCGCACTTGGTGATCTGAGCGTAGGGGGTACATCGTCGCAGAACTTCCAGATCAATACAGGCTCGAAGACCAGTCCCGACCCCGTACTCAGTGTGGCAGTGACAAACTGGCAGGCAACCTTTGACACCTTTTCAGCATCAACTGCCGCCACGGCATCAGCAACCTTTGCCGTCGTCAATTACAGTAGCTATGGCTATGCAGTACAGATAGCAGGTGACCCACCAACTCTCAATGGTCACACCATCACACCACTATCCACAAACACCACCTCTCAGACCGGTATCGAACAGTTTGGTATTAACATGGTTGCAAACTCTAGCCCTAGCGCTGTTGGTGCAAACCCAAATAATGGCGACTTCGGATTCGGCCAGATCGGCGAAGGAGTCGGCTCACCAAATTATGCAAACTATTCGACACCAAACGAATACCGGTACGTTCCTGGTGAAACCATTGCAAGCGCACCAAAAAGCTCAGGTAAGACTATTTATACCATCAGCTACCTCGTTAATGTGAGCGGCATCACGCCAGCGGGCAAATACCTTAGTAACCAAACGTTAATCGTGACAGGTACATACTAGTTATCCACAGCTTTTGCGCATGTTTAGGAAATTCCGTAAAAAATGTGTCGAAGAGTGTTGACAGCGTATGGCGCTAATGGTATTATCCCTAGTAGAAACCATTAAAAACAAAAATCCACCATGAAAAAACCAATATCCACCACCATATATCGCGCCTTGAGCGTGTGTTTGATTGCTGCGGTAGTCGTTGCGCAGTTTGCCCTTCCCAACACTAAAGTTAGCGCTGACCAGATTGTGACACGCTCACTTCAGCTTCAGGCAGCTGACACAAACCCAGGCGGACTCAATGGTGGATCTCGCCCAAGTGGTATGGTGCCAAACGCTTCTTCGACAGCTAACCACTTCTATACGTTTACACTCCCTTCGGTTACGGCAACCCCAGTCGGCGCTATTCTATTCCAGTACTGTACGACGGCGGCAGACGTTGGTGGGGCAACCTGTAGTGGACCAACTGGGCTCGATACCTCTACTGCTACCCTCAGTACCACAACAGGTATCACGGGCCTCACGATGTCACACGGACCAGCAAATTCTTTTTACCTCACCAGGTCACCAGGATCGCAAGCTGCAGTCCCTGCAAATACAGTGGTCACCGTATTGATCAAGGATGTCATCAACCCATCAGTACTTGGTACCTTCTTTGTCCGTATCTCTACCTTTAACTCATTCGATGCGACAGGTAGTCCTATAGACAGGGGCACCGTTGCGGCAAGTACGGCCGACCCGATCGAACTAAGCGGTGTCATGCCCGAGTCGCTCGTCTTCTGCACAGGCGCAACAGTCAGCACCGACACTGGTCTTCCTGCGGGTATTCCTGACTGTTCGACCGCTACCGATGGTGTCATCGAGTTTAACAAGCTCTTCTCCCCAACCGATACCGCATACTCGCTCTCCCAAATGGCCGCAAGCACCAATGCTGGGTCGGGGTATGTCATCACAGTGAACGGTCCAACGCTCACCTCAGGTGGTAACGATATTAACCCAATGGCCACCCGTGGTGCACGTGTCCGAGGTTCCGAGCAATTTGGCATGAACCTTGTCGCCAATACCGCAGCGGTATCAACTGGCATCGACCTCATCACCGCACCGTTCACCATCGCAAGCTCTGCTGTTGTTCCTGCAGCAAATGGAACCAACTTCCGCGGCCAACCGGTCACTGACTATGGCACCGTTGACGAGTTTAAGTATGTCGATGGCAATACGGTTGCTGCCAGCGACAACGGCGGCGCAGGTGCAACTGACGCACAGATATACACCGTCAGCTACATTGCCAACGTGCCAGGTAGTCAGCCTGCCGGTACATACGCGACAACGCTCACCTATATCTGCACCCCAACTTTCTAGCATATCCATCTCCGGTTTCTCCGAACTGCCACTACATAGTGGTAGTTCGTGCATATGCTATTTGACCGCTCCGAGATGCTTATGATACACTGCAACTATGAGAAAAGTGAGGGGATTGCTGTACTTTTTGAGCGTGCTGTTAGTAATGGCAAGCATCACTGTTGTGTTTCAGTCACCAACAGTAAACGCTGCGCAGATCACAGCCCGCACACTAACGCTTGTCGGAGTAACCGGCGTGGGCGGCTCAATGCCAGGTGGCAATGTAAACCATAAGTTCACTTTCACCATCCCGACCCTCGGTACCGCACTCGGATCGATGAAGTTTGAATACTGTACGACTGCAAGTAAAGATACCTGCGCGCAGCCAACCGGTATGGACGCTTCAATTATTTCAGGACTCACTGACACAGGCTCCGGGGTGACCGGGTGGAGCGTGCATGCATCCACTGTCAACAGTGTCATCGTAAAGCGCGCTTCCGCGTCAAACCCTGCCAGCGGTGCGATGGTCATTCAACTGAACAACATCAAGAACCCAACACCCGTAAACTACACCTTCTTTGTACGTATCACTACCTATACCTCACTTGATGGTACCGGCACCGCCATTGACTCCGGCTCAGTAGCAGCAAGTACTGCCACCGCAATTCAGCTCAGCGGCATCATGCCTGAGAGTTTAATATTTTGTACTGGCGGCACCATTACAGCAACTAGCGGTGTGCCTGATTGTTCGACTGCAACAAGCGGCATTATTGAATTTAATCAGCTTTTCTCACCACAAGATACCGCCATTGCTGCATCTCAAATGGCCGCTAGCACCAATGCCTTCTCTGGCTATGCCATCACTGTCAATGGGCCCACGCTGACATCTGGCAGCACAACCATTCCTGCTATGGCACCTGGTGCGACAGATGCACCAATCGCTGGTGCAAAGGGTACTAACCAGTTCGGTCTTAATTTACGTGCCAATACTAATACGGGTGGTACTACTGGAATCGCGAGCTTCCCTGGTAGTAGTGCCGACGTAGATCCTGCACCAAACGCTGACGATCTTCGCGGAAAAGCAGCAGCTGACTACGCCGTTGTCAACAACTTCAAATACTCTGATGGCGACATCATAGCTGCAAGTGACGACGGTGGACTCGGGCCAACAAATACCCAGCTGTTCACGGTCAGCTATATCGCCAACGTGGCCGGTAATTTGCTTGCAGGCACCTACGCGACTACCCTTACTTATATCTGTACGCCTACCTATTAAGACTATGAAATTACGAATATTCACCATCATTACACTCATCATGCTTGCCACGGCAGTTATCGCAGGGCAGCCTAGCCATGCTGTTACACAAACACCAACCAACGAGCAAGGACTGGCGCTTGAGATTGCACCACCCGTACTAAATTTCATCGTCGATCCTGGTGAGACCATCAAGTCGGAAATTGCTATCCGTGACGTATCAAACTCATCTCTGCTCGTAACCAGCGAGATCAACGACTTCACCTCAAGTGGCGAAGAGAACGGTAACCCCAAGGTTATCACCGACACTGATCAAAAGAGCCCCTATAGCCTGATTAGCTGGGTAAGCAAGTTTCCAAACCTCACCCTCACTCCCAAGCAACTTCAGAAACTACCATTGGAGATTAAGGTACCAGCCAATGCAGCACCGGGTGGCTACTACGGAGTGGTCCGCTTCACTGCAACAGCGCCAGAGGGAGCGACGAGCAGTGTTTCTCTCGCTCCAAGCCTTGGCGCACTGATTCTCGTGCGAGTTAAAGGAACCGCGACCGAGAAGCTGTCTATCGAAGAATTCTACGTAGAAAAGAACGGTAAACGCTCAACCTTTTTTGAAGAAATACCATTTGACTTCGTTGAACGCGTCAACAACGAAGGCAATGTCCACGAGCAGCCCACCGGTACCATTCTTGTCAAAGATATGTTTGGTAAGCCAGTAGTCAATATCAACGTGAACGGCGAAGCACGAAATGTCTTACCGAAAAGTATCCGTAAGTTCTCTCAGCCTATGGATAAAGCCGCGCTTGGCACAGGCGTCTTGTTTGGTCGCTATACTGCTGAACTGAAGCTAAACTACGGCGATAAGTTATCAACAACCCAGACACTCGTATTCTGGGTTATCCCTTGGCGGCTCATCCTCCTCGGCCTATTCCTACTCATTGTCGCCATCATCGCTATCCGCGCTGCAATCCTCCGCTACAACGAACGACTCCTCGGTAGATCTCGACAGTCCCGACGTCGCTAAACGAAGAAAACATGGTACAATTAACTTATGCTTACGAAGCTCTTAAAGCTTGCGCATCATACACACACAGCACGCGTACGGCCACATGAACACACATCTTATTTGCCTCTCGCACTCGTGTTGTTTGTTGTGGGAATATGCCTAAGTTCGTTCACGGTCAGTGCGTGGGAGCGGCCCGGCCCATCAGCTGGATCAATCGGTATGTACGGCACAGTACCAGGAAAGCCACCTACCACTGCCGCTGTCATCGCAACACCGACCAACAACCAGCGCTTTAGCCAGACGCCAATTATCGTATCAGGTACCTGCCCCAAAGACACACTTGTCGAGCTATTTAAGAATGATATCTTTGCGGGATCGTCGGTATGTACAACAGATGGTACCTTTAGTTTTGAAATCGATCTTTTGGCTGGGCAAAATACACTTGTTGCCCGCGTGTTCGATGCGCTCAATCAAGTGGGACCCGACTCAAACTCCGTGGTGGTGTACTATGACGCACCCGCAAATACCAGCAGCCCCTTCGCGCAGCTTAACTTCGGAGGACCGCAGCTGCTCCTCAACACCGATGCCGTATTTCGCGGTGCATTCCCCGGTAAAGAAATGACTATTCCGCTTGATATTATTGGCGGTCGCGCGCCGTATGCGATAAACATTCAGTGGGGCGATAGCACCAACAAAGTCGTGTCTCGGCCAGACAACACGAGTTTCCGCACTGCCCATACCTATCAAAAGGCAGGAACCTACCAGCTATCAGTACAGGCAACCGATGCCGATGGTCGCGTCGCCTTCATCACTGTCGCGAGCATAGTCAACGGGCAGCCCGATCCGGCTGTCACCGCATCTGCAAGCGCACAGGAAACTACCAACACGCTACTGTTGCTGTGGCCGCTTTTTGCCGCTACCTTTGCGGTAGTAGTGAGCTTCTGGATCGGTGAATGGCGCGAAAAGCGCCTACTCGAAAAGCGCGGCCTACTACTTACAGCATAGTTTTCCACAGACTTGTCAATGTTTTTATATAAAGTACTTGCGATATTTACCATAAGCATGTATGCTAAGTGAGTAAAACCTCGTGTGTGAGAAACAAAAACGGCTTTACAGCACATAAAAACACAAATCGCCACCACACAGACATAAGCGCTGTGTTTTTGGCGTACTAACACTCAGGAAATGCTCCCCCTGGCCACATCATGGTCTCACGGGTGCTTTATTGCACTCCCATGAAATTGGCGAATGCGGAGCCGGACCCACCATTAACACAAACAACACAATCAGCATTGCTGGTGTGCTCTCGCGCATACTATTTGTAGGCGCCCTACTACTGGGCGTGCTTGGTGTTGGTATCATTACCGCACCGTCTACCTATGCCGCGACAAACCAGCAAATGAATTTT
>APMI01021135.1_pt1 | contig 23145 bp, 10 predicted proteins | sample 667938 | NCBI WGS metagenome assembly APMI01 (sample SAMN01084076, study PRJNA167559) | wastewater metagenome | biome: Wastewater | place: Denmark: Ejby Moelle, Odense | collected 2011-11-28
ATGAAAATGAAATTAATATTTCTCGGTATAGTAACGCTCATGTTTATGGGTGGTTGCACCAAAGACCTGGTCCCAAAAGATTACTCTGATATTAATCCAAGTATTTTCCCACAATCGGAAAATGACATACAGGCCATGGTAAACTCCTGCTATTACCCGCTCAGGGGCGCATGGTGGGATGGTATAAATTCAACCTCCGAAAGAGGAATTATGTTTATGCTTGATGCTACCACCGAAATTCTTTCGGGGAAATTCAGTATACAGCGCGACGGACATTTACTCAATCTTCTGCCGACTAACGAAGAAATGACATATTTCTATGATGGGATGAGCGATTCACCAGGCTCCGGATTTTATAACAAAATCAGCCGAATGACCACCACCCTCGATGCAATCGAAAAATCGACCGTATCGGATGCTGTGAAGAAAAAAGCAATAGCCGAGGTTCGCTGCGCACGTGGTTTGCTGGCATACGACCTGTTCGATATTTACGGACCTATTGTTATTGCACCGTTGGATGTACTTCAAAACCCTTTGAAGGAAAAACCACTGGCCAGGCTTTCGCACGACGAAATGGTAAAATTTATCGAAGATGACCTGGTTGCTGCTGCCGTTGATTTACCCGATCCGAGTGCCACCGAATATGGTAAGTTCAGCAAGGCTTTGGCTAAAATGATCCATATCCGCCTGGCGCTCCACGAAAAGCAATGGGATAAAGTAAATGCGCTTTGCGATGATATCATCAAAATGAATTACTTCCACATACAATCCGATTACGTAGGCATGTGGGGTTTGAACGGAGCAAGAGCCAGCAAGGAAGTTATCTGGGCCGTTCCATGCGATTACGATGGAACCAGCGAAAACCAATGGCAGCTTATGGTTCTGCCTTCGAACTTCGATCCGAAAGGTGGTTGGGCAACTGTTCAGAGCACATGGTATTTCTACGATTCGTTCGAGCCGACTGATATCCGCAAAAACATGCTGATAACCGAATACACCGGTACCGATGGCGTAACTTACAACCGGGCTAATCCGGGTACCAATATCGATCTTGGTCCTATTCCATTAAAAATGGATCAGGATGCTTTGCGTACCACTGGTTTAACTACCGTTGATATTATACAATACCGTTATGCCGATGTGCTGTTGTCGAAAGCAGAAGCCCTTGCCAATATGAGTGCTCCTACCCAGGAAGCCATCGACCTGGTGAATGTGATACGCCGCAGGGCTCAGATTCCTGAAATTAAACTGGCCGATTACAGCTCGCTGGCAGCGTTTAACGATATGATCCTTACCGAGCGCAGCCATGAGTACTGGTGCGAAAACGGCCAGTACCGTGCCGATCTGATCCGCCACGGGAAATTCATTTCCCGTTGCAAAGAACTCACAGGCTCTACCTATGCTGACGACAACAAGGTGGTTTTCCCATTCTCCTTGCGTGCCGTTAGCGAAGGCAAGGGTGTGTTTATTCAGAATCCGGGTTACAATTGATAGTTGTATGGAAGCAGGGTTTAAATGTTAATGGATTAAATCCTGCTTCCTTTTCCTTTCTGAAAAACATACTCATTTACCTGTAGGATTGTTTAATAATAATAGAATCATTACCCAGATATGAAATTTACGAAACGAAATTTTACGGCTAATATCCCTGCCTTTCTGCTGATTTGCACTTTGATGCTATTGTATTCGGGCTGCAAAAAAACGGATGGTGAGGCCGCTCCTGATGCCACTACCATACAGTATCAGGCATCAACGGATATTTTTCCGAACCCGGAACGTGGTTTCATTCATATGACGGATGTAAAATCGGAAGGAGCAGGCCTTAATGCAATGTGGCTTGCACCACTCAGGGCTGATAATGTAACCATGATCATGCGGCAGTATTACCTCGATAAGTTTAAGGATAAAGCCATCAGTGATGTACAATTCCAGCTCATGAATTCCGATATGCAGCTGATACGCAATGCAGGATTAAAGTGTGTGCTGCGTTTCGCCTATACCGATGATATGGCCGGAACAGATGCGCCTTTAGCCATTGTTTTGCAGCACCTCGACCAGCTGAAACCTTTCTTCGAAGCAAATAAGGATGTTATAGCCTTTGTACAGGCCGGCTTTATCGGGGCATGGGGTGAATGGCATAGTTCAAGTAACGGGCTGACAACTACTGAAAATAAAAGAACGATCCTGTATAAACTACTGAGTGTTCTGCCTGCCGAAATAATGGTGCAGGTGCGCACACCCAAGGCAAAACAGGACATTGTGGGCAGTACAACTCCCATTGACTTTTCAATAGCTTACACCGCAGAAAACAAGGCCCGCATCGGGCATCACAACGATTGTTTCCTGGCCGGCGGAACCGATTATGGTACATACGATAATGTTACAGCTGAAAAAAACTACATCAGTCAGGATGCATTGTATGTGCCAACAGGAGGCGAAACCTGTCCGCCCGAGGGCGATTTCCCCGGCTGCTCAATAGCTCAGACGGAAATGAGGCTATTAAAATGGACCTATCTGAACCTCGATTGGTACCAGCCTGTAATTACTGCCTGGAAAAATTCGGGTTGCTTTGATGAATTCAGGCGTAACCTCGGTTACAGGCTTAGCCTGGTAACCGCCAAATTGCCTGAAGTTGGTACTCCTGGCAAGGATTATACAATTGAAATTACCCTCACCAACAAAGGATATGCCCCACTTTATAATTACAAGATTACCAGCCTGGTTTTAAAAAACAAAACTACGGGCACCACCTATCCGATTGACCTTGCTGTTGATTTGCGCGCCTGCAAACCCTATGGAATGCTTACCATTACAAAAAGTTTGAACTTAACAGGCATTCCGGCTGGTGATTACGATTCGTACCTTTCTATTACCGATCGTGACGCAACACTGAAAAACAGGGTAGAATATTCGGTTCGGCTTGCTAACAAAGGCACCTGGAATGAAACAACCGGGTTGAACAGCTTAACTCACCAGGTAAAAATTACTGAAAAGTAAACAGACCTGCCAACACTAAACAACGAATTACTAATCATAAAAACATTTAACAACATGAAAAAAAATAAATGGTTTATATTGGGTATCGCCCTGGCTATGCTTACAGCTGTTTCGTGCGAGAAAGATGATACCTCAAGCGGCACAAAGGCAGTATTCAGCTATGTGGCCGATGGATTTAAAGTGAATTTTACGAATTTCTCAACCGGAGCCACTACTTATTCCTGGGACTTCGGCGACGGAAAAGAAGGCTCTACACTCAAAAACCCTACCCATGTTTTCCCTGCCAAAGGTCAGTTTTTGGTTAAATTAACTGCCAAAACCGAAGCCGAAACCAGCACTTTTATTGATACCGTCCTTATTACCGGACCAAACATTAAAATTGACGGCGATTTCACCGATTGGGCTTATGTAGGTTATAATACAGAAAATGCTCCCGGCACCGGGGGAACAATTCTTGCCATAAAAACCTACGCTTCGGCAGGGTATCTGAACTTCTATCTCGAAGGAACGTCAGACTGCGCTCTTGCAGTAATGGATTTATACATCGATACTGACAATAATCCGGAGACAGGATTAATCAGTTGGATGTTTCCTATGGGCTCTGGTGCAGAATACCTTTGCGAAGGTTCTGTTCCAGGAGGATGGGGTGATGTTTTAGAGCATACAGGTCCAGCAGGTAGTGGTTGGGATTGGAATGGGGTTTCCTCATTTTCAGAGGCATTTCTATTTTCTGATTTCAAAACTGTTGATGGCAAAAAAGTTATTGAATTTTCTGTTAAAAGGAGTGTCCTTGGGCCGATGAATAAAAAAGTAAACTTTGGTATTATCGAAAGCACTGAAGGCTGGACTGAAATAGGCTGGATACCTGTAACCCAAACCCCGGAATCGAAATTTATCACCATCGATTTGTAGTAAGCTCAATACCTGATCAAATGGATATCGCGTAACATTAAAGGTTAACCTTTCAAAAGTACCGGTATTCATTTGATTGGGTTTTCAGGTTTGTATTTGGTTGTATAAAAGGATATAACAGGGTTTGTTTATATCCTTTTATAAAGCAGCCATGTCGTTATGAAACTCTCCGGAAGAGTAGCTTTACAGTGATTTAACACATTGTAACTTATTAACATTCAGCGCAATATTATGAAAACCAAAACCTTCGCCATAGCATTTTTTGCAATTGCTACCTTAATGCTTGTCAGCCGAAGCTTTGCTGAAGCAGCACCATCAAAATGGCCCGGAAAAAGTGTCCGTGTAGAGTATGTTCTGCCTGCCGACCCCATCACCAAAGCTACTGAACTCCCTGTTTACGAAGTTGCCAATTCAATAAACACCCGCATTACCACCTATCGGAATACCGACTACCAGCTGGTACTTCACGAAATTAACCGGGGCAGCTATACCGAAATAAATGGCGAACTCCAATACCTGGGCGATGGTAATTCGTGTGTCACGCTGCGGGTAATCCTTCCGGTGAACGGCACCAAATGGAAATGGTTTCAAGGCCTCGATAAATCAAAAGAAATGAAACCTGGCCTCACTTATTCTGATACCATCCCTGTAAATACGGTATGGCCACCCGATGGTGCTTTCAATGGCAAAACCTTATCCGACGGCGGATATGGTGATGCTGTAGGTCGCGGAACCATGTCGTTTTACCCGCTTTGTGCTGTTACCGCTGATGGCCGGGGCCACGGACTTGGCATCGACATGGCTATTCCTTTGGTTTATCGTTTAGGTGCCGAAACAGGTAAAGGCCTGGTAGCTGAATTTGATGTTGCCACCAGCCCGCTGACTGAAAAATTCCCAAACCGTGCATTTTTTAAACTGAGCTCATTTGACTTTAACAGCAAATGGGGAATGCGAGCCGCTTTGGAGAAATACTATTCTATTTTCCCGGAAGCATTTAAGAAACGTGTGGTAACCGAAGGCATCTGGCTGCCATTCACCCCGCTCCGATCCATCCCGCATTGGGAAGATTTCGGATTTGCTTTTCACGAAACATCCTGGAACGGCCAGGATAGCAAAGACGGGCAAAAACTCCCGAATATCTTGTCCGACAAGGGTACCGGCGTGCTGAGTTTTCAATATACCGAGCCCTGGGATATTCAACTGCCCATCACCCGGAAAAATATCCCTTACGATTCACTGGTTTCTGACATAATGATCCCAACCCAGCACCAGGAATATGTGAGAAACAGTTCAACACAGGATAAAAACGGGCTGATGCAAACACGGCGTCTTGAAACACCATGGTTCAGTTCAGGCTGGGCTGTAAGCATCACCACCAACTGCGATCCAGATTTGCCAGGTTTTAACCGCTATAATTATGTAGTACAGGACGAAATTAAACCGGCCATAAAAATGAATGTGGATGGAATCTATTTCGATTCGATGGAATGGAACTGGCATCATGATCTGAATTATCGTGCAACACATTTTAAAACCACCGATTACCCGCTTACTTTTTCGGCAGGCGTGGCCAGGCCGGCCATCTGGAATTTTACTTCTGAATTTGAGTTTATGAAGAAAATTTCGGACGAAATGCATATGCAGGGCAAGCTGGCAATGGGGAACGGCCATGGATGGAATCCTTTTGCAGCTGCAAACCTCGACTTGTTTGGTGCCGAATTAAGCTGGTATTCTTCAGGTGATCACAATACGGATGCATTGGATTTTAAACGGGCTATATCGTTCCGCAAACCTATTGTTTTCCTTTTAAACGAAGGACTGAATGATAAAGCTTTCACCGATGCACCATACACCGGATACCAGGTGTATTTCGAAAAACTGATGGCCTATGGATTTTTCCCTTCATTTTTCAGCACCAATGCCTCCAGCGATCCGTACTGGCAAGATCACAAAAAAATAGAAAACGGGCGGCCTTTTTTCAAAAAATACATTCCCATCATTAAGACCATTGCAGCTGCTGGCTGGGAACCCGTAACCGGAGCTTCAGGAAACAATGCTTCAGTTCGGATTGAACGTTTCGGCAAGCCGGGCAATCTCTTTTTTACAGTGCGAAATAACGGCACCCAGGAAGTGAAATGCCTTATAACACTGGATGCAGCTGAACTTAAATTAGCCGGCAAAATCAGCGCCAAAGAACTGGTGGGCGGAAAGCCGGTTAAAATTGAGAATAACAAAATGTATGTTACCATTCCTTCGCAACGAACACAGGTAATCCAAATCATACCATGAAACAGAACCGGCTTGCCCTGATATTACTGTTTGCCATAACTTTGGTTAACAGCACGCTGGCCCAGGACTGGACGCATTATGTGCGAACCTCAGGCCATGGCTGCGAAATAGATCAGCTTCATGCAATTATGAATGATGCCAGGCAAACCTACCTGTTTGGTATAGAAGTGGATAATGATATCACCGGCAGGTACAGCAGCTTACTGGTTCCCGACCAAAAGCTGAAGGCTATAAAAGCCATGGCCGACAGTGCGCATGCGGCACACAATTTTGCTTTTGTGTATACTGCTGGCCTCGAGTGTATTACCGATAGCATGACTCCTCAATCCAGGTCATTTCTGCGCGATCATCCCGATTGGGCACAGCGGAATATTAAGGGCGATCCGGCATTATTCGGATTCGGTGATGCTTTCTGGATTAGCAAAAACTCAGAGGATGTATGGATAGCGCCTTATGCGCCCGAGTGGAGGAAGTTATACATGGAACGCATCCGGCAAATTGCAGCTACCGGCATCGATGGCGTTTACATCGATATCCCTTACTGGATGACCCATTTTACAGGTTGGGAAGATACATGGGCAAGCTTTGATACGTATACGGTTGCTGAATTTAAAAAACGAACCGGTTTTGATGCCTTTACTGATTTCAAGGTCGGCGACTGGTCGGATCCAGAATTTATTGCCTGGGTCGATTTCCGGATCAGCAGCATGACGGAGTTTATGGCTGAGATTGACAAAAACGTAAAGTCAGTAAACCCGAAATGCAAAACCATTGCCGAAATTTATCCCGGAATCGGTGAAGAAGCTGCCCGGGTTGGAGCTGATGTGTATGATATGTACCCGGTTGTTGATGCGATTGCTCATGAATTTAATCCCGGCGATAACAGTGCAAAAAGAGAGCCACTGGTGTGGATGGAATATATGACCGGGATGTACACGTTCAGGGCTTTCGCCGAAGGGAAACCCTCGTGGATGTTAAGTTATAGCTGGGATGGTGAAGAAAAAATTCTTCCCGACGATGCTATCGAAAACCTCGCCATGAGCCAGGTTATGGCCGGCACCAACGCCTGGGATGCCCACCGTTTTGTAATGGGAGGCTCAAATGATTATGCTGCCCGTACAAAGGTGTATAAATGGATCAGTGAAAACGAAAAACTGATTTATGCCCCCCGTACACCAATTTCTCCGTTAGGAATTTACTTTTCGCCTCAAACAAGAAGTTATTTTGCGGATGATTTTACCCCGGCTTACCAGGGCATGATGAATTTATTGTTGCGCGAACACATTGAATTCGAAATAATTACCCCGCGAACGCTGGCTACTGCTAAAAGCAAAATATTGATTCTGCCCGATGTAAAGTGTCTCAACGATATGGAATTCTCGCAACTCCAGGCCTGGGTAAAAGATGGCAAAACCCTGATCTTTACAGGCGAAACAGGTTTCTACGATGGGCATCGGCAGTTTGCGAAAAACAAAACACGGATGCAGCAATTGTCGGAAAACTTTAAAAATGCAATCTATATCAACGGGAACCCGGAAAAGAATTTTCAACAATTTTTAAAGGAAAATTTTAACACAGCCGCATATCAGGGCAAATACCCTGTGTTCGAAAACAGCGATTTAGAAATATTGCTTTCGCACATCCGAAACTCAAAAACATACGCACCTGCTGTTGAGATTGAAAATGCCGACGTTTGTGTTGCGCAAATTGCCTCGGTCGAAAATAAACCTACCATTTTCCTGGCCAATTTTTCAGGATTAAAGGGTTATGTAAATGCGAACCCTTTTCCGGATAAAGATATCCTTGTCACTTTTAATAATGTGAACCAGAAGTCTCATGCTGTATTTATTCCATTTATGGGAAAACCTCAGATTTTAAAAGGAGAATGGAAAAAGGGGAAACTCAAAATAACCATCCCTGTATTAGAAAGAGGAGCAATTGTAATGCTCGAATAAACCGGCTTTCAGCAGTTCTGCTGGAGGTACAACTCCCCAAATTTCTAAAGTGAACTTTTGAAACCAATGATTTTATTAAATCCTGGTTACTTCAAGGTTGCGTTTAAAAATTACACTAAGCAAAATAAATATTCATCTAAAAATCAAATCCTTATGAAATTTTTACGCTTTTTTTTAGTGCTACTTGGATTTATTTCTTCAAGTATTTTTGCACAAAACATTATCCCGGTAGCAGCCGGGCCTGGAGCTATTTCAATAGCCTTTACCACAGCCTCCGCAGGCGATATTCTTGAATTGACTACAGATGGGGGAATCTATGCGGAAGCAGCCACGCTGATAATTGATAAAAAAATTACTATCAGGGCAGCAGCTGGACTTTCACAAAAACCTGTTATTACGTCAGGTTCAACAGATGCGATGATTGAGATATCAGCCGACTTTTTGTTGAAAGGAGTGATTCTGGATGGTTCTCAGGGAGAGGCATTAACTGCGATAGGCATAACGAACAAACCAAATACCTCAGGGTACGATCTGACAGTGTTGAATTCCGAATTTCTGAATTTCAGCGATGCCGGAGCAACTACTGGCTTTGGGATTTTTGGTAACCCAAGTTCGGTGGTAGATTCAGTATTTGTACAAAACTGTTACTTTGCTCACATTTTAGATATGGGTATAAGTTTCAATGATCCTCTAACATCAACGGGATCAGTAAATCATTTCAAAGTGGATAACTCGACATTTTGGGATATGAATTCAGAGGCAATATACGTTGATGGTTTTGATTCGAATGTAGCGACTAAAGATCCTCAGGTTTATGTCAATAAAGTGACTGTATATGATTGCGGCAGCTACAATATTATACCACATTATATTGATTCGGCAGTGATCTCGAATTCAATAGTGGTTTTGCCGACAATGAATACAAGCTATGCACCTGCAAAGATTTATGGCGCCCATTCAAAAATTGAAAATTTCCTTTACTTCAATACGCGTGATATTGACCTAAGCTCTGGTGCCACTGATTTCCAACTGTTTAATGTAATAGTACAGGAAGATCCGTTGTTTAAGGATGCCACTGCTGGTGATTTTACAATTACTGATTCCTCTCCGGCCTATATTGCAGGCACTGATGGAAAACCATTAGGTGATGATAGATGGTGGACAATCGATGTCCCGGAATTTATTTTTCTTGCAGCAGGTGAAAATGTCATATCTTCTGCTTTAGCTACTGCAGTTGATGGGCAGACGATCGTATTAACATCTGACGGAGGAATCTATAACGAAACAGCCAAACTCATTATAGATAAAAAAATTAAGATTATTGCCGGTGATGGTTTGGTACAGAAACCTACGCTAACATCCGGATCAACAGCTGCGATGATTGAGATATCAGCCGACTTTTTGCTCAAGGGAGTGATTCTGGATGGTTCTCTGGGAGGGGCATTAACTGCGATAGGCATAACGAACAAACCGAATACTTCAGGGTATGATCTCACGGTATTGGAATCAGATTTTCTGAATTTCAGCGATGCTGGAGCAACTACCGGTTTCGGGATTTTTGGTAATCCAAGTTCGGTGGTAGATTCGGTATTTATACAAAACTGTTACTTTGCTCACATTTTAGATATGGGTATAAGTTTCAATGATCCTCTAACATCAACGGGATCAGTCAATCACTTTAAAGTGGATAACTCGACATTTTGGGACATGAATTCAGAGGCAATATACGTTGATGGCTTTGATTCGAATGTAGCGACTAAAGATCCTCAGGTTTATGTCAATAAAGTGACTGTATATGATTGCGGCAGCTACAATATTATACCGCATTATATTGATTCGGCAGTGATCTCGAATTCAATAGTGGTTTTGCCGACAATGAATACAAGTTATGCACCTGCAAAGATTTATGGTGCCCATTCAAAAATTGAAAATTTCCTTTACTTCAATACGCGTGATATTGACCTAAGCTCTGGCGCCACTGATTTTCAACTGCTTAATGTAATAGTACAGGAAGATCCATTGTTTAAGGATGCCACTGTTGGTGATTTTACAATTACTGATTCCTCTCCGGCCTATAGTGCAGGCACGGATGGAAAACCATTAGGTGATGATAGATGGTGGCCTGAAATTAACACTGGAATTGAAGATAATAAATCAAATGCAAATTCGGGCGGATTTCAATTAAATCAAAATTATCCGAATCCATTCTCAGCTTTCACCAAAATAAGCTATACCATACCTGTGTCAGGAAAAGTTGTTTTAAAAGTCTACAATGCCTTCGGAAGTGAAGTAATGATGCTGGTAAATGAAAACAAGAATGCCGGTAGTTATGAAATAAACTTGAATGCTTCTTCTCTTGCAAAAGGAATTTATAATTACAAAATTCAGGTTGGTTCATTCACAGCATCTAAAAAACTAGTTCTGATAAACTAGAATCATATATTTTGGCCTTAGACGTAATTAAGCATTAGTTCATAAAATCGTCTGGGTGCAAAAGTCTTGACTTAACATTCTTTTTAAATCATTCAACAAAAACATGGAATTATGAAAAAAATTACCACGCTCTTGCTGCTAATGCTCTTTTATTGCCTTGCATTAGATAGTGCAGCTCAATCGGTTATTAAGATTGAAGCTGGAACAGATGTTATCTCCGATGCCTATGAAACAGCCGCTTCGGGAGACATAATTGAACTTGTTACTGATGGGGGTTCATATATTGAATCATCCGATTTTGTAATAGAAAAAGGCAAAAAAATAACAATACGAGCTGCAGAGGGATTAACTGTAAAACCAAAATGGACAGCTTCTGGAGGTTGGGCTTTAATTCAACCTGCTGATGGTGTAACCCTCAAGGGAATTAGTTTTGATGGAACTTTAGGTGGCGGCCACCGTGAAGTCGGGATCAGAGGAGCAGAACCTGAATGGAACGAACTCCAAATAGGCTATGTAATGAAGATTTATGATTGTGACTTCTACAATTTTAACTATGCCATATACGGCGAAGATAATAATCAACTTGATACATTACTTATTGAAGGCTGTACCTTCCAGAAGATGTCCAATCAAGCCATACAATTCTCTGGCGGAAAGATTGCACCAGGCCAGGTCAAGAATTTTATCTGTCAAAATTCAACGTTTTGGGATATCGGTGGCACGGCGATTGATCTTCAGTCGACCGCTTTGGATGCAAACCCACAAGCTAAGTTTTTGGTAAATCATGTCACAATTCATAACGCAGCTGATGGGAATATAAATGCAGAGAATATTGACGGAGCAATAATAAAAAATTCGATTATTACTAATTCCGGTTCAGCCCTTGGCTATGCATGCGTCATCTATGGTAAAAATTCAGTTGTTTCAAATTTGCTATACCACAATTTATCCGGAGTAAATCTGCAAGGTGAAGCAGCTGAAGACCAATTAAGTAATTTACTGGCAGGGGTCGATCCATTATATGCCAGTGCGGTAAGTGGTAACTTTACGTTGATGACAAACTCCATGGCAATTAATGCAGGGGATGACGGTAAAAGTCTGGGTGATTCGAGGTGGTGGCCAGAAAACAATACGAAATATATTTTCATTGCAGAAGGTGAAAATGAAATTTCTACGGCATTAGCATCAGCTGTTGATGGTCAAACGCTTGTATTAATAACCGATGGTGGAATTTATCACGAGGATGCAAAGCTTATTGTTAACAAAAAAATCATCCTTAAAGCAGCAGAGGGCCTGAAACAAAAGCCGGTGCTAACATCAGGTTCAACCTCTGCAATGATTGAGATTTCAAAAGACTTCTTACTTAAAGGGGTAATTCTGGATGGTGCCCTGGGAGGTACACTTACAGCAACCGGGATAACTAATACGCCAAACACATCCGGGTACAATCTCACGGTGTTGGAATCAGATTTTCTGAACTTTAGCGACGAAGGAGCAACTAAAGGCTTTGGAATTTTTGGAGATCCAAGTTCAGTGATTGACTCCGTGTTAATCCAGAATTGTTATTTTGCACATATTCAGGATATGGGTATTAGTTTTAATGATCCTCTGACTTCAACAGGTTCGGTCAATCACTTTATCGTGGAAAATTCAACATTCTGGAAAATGAATTCAGAAGCAATCTATGTTGATGGCTTTGATTCGAATGTAGCGACTAAAGATCCTCAGGTTTATGTCAATAAAGTGACTGTATATGATTGCGGCAGCTACAATATTATACCACATTATATTGATTCGGCAACTATCACAAATTCAATAGTAGTATTACCAGCTTCGAACACAGATTTTGCTCCGGCTAAAATATATGGTACCCATTCAAAGGTTGAAAACTTTCTCTATTATAATACAAGAGACATAGACCTGAGCAGCGGTGCTACTGATTTTCAGCTTTTTAACTTAATAATTCAGGAAAACCCTTTATTTACTGACGCCGAGAATGGAAAATTCTACTATCCTGTAAATTCACCTGCAGTTCTTTTTAAAGAAGATGGAGGAGTCCTTTTATTAGGTGATGACAGATGGTGCCCGAATATTTCTTTCCCATCGAATATCCATTGGGGTACAACTAATAATTCATTAAACGGGTTAACAATAACCTGGAACAACCAAACAACAAATGATTCTTTGCGTTGGGGGTACACAACAAATTATGAAAAGGGTATTTTCCCAGGCATAAAAAGAAACAATTACCAGATTGGTGAAAATCCAGAATACCTGTTCGATTACAAATTTCCCAAGTTGAATCCATCGGCGAAATTATATTATTCCATAAAATTCAATGGAATATGGGGTAGTATGAAAACATTCACAACGTCTGTTGATACAGCATCAAGTAAGTTTTCTTTCATAGTTGGGGGTGATCAGCAAAACGGAGATGAGAAATGGCAAAAACTTTCTTCTATGGCCGCCGCTGATAAACCGGACTTTGGAATCATGGTAGGGGATATCATTGATAATTCCCTGTATCCCGATTTGTGGGAAAAATATTATGACTTTGGGAAAGACTATTTAGAAAATGTGTTAACGTATTACACACACGGTAACCATGTTTATTACGATGCCGAATCGGGAAATGCCGCCCTTAATCAATTAGTTTTACCAGGAAATGAAAAGTGGTATTCGGTTAAACAAGGCAATACTCTTTTTATCTGCCTGTTGTCAGAGGCAACGCTATCAACACAGTGGACCTATTTAAAGAACCTGTTGCAAAGTTCAAATGCAACATGGAAAGTTGTTTATTTTCACCGACCTTTCTTTACAAGTGGTGGTCATGCCGGTGAAATGGACGCAGTAATCCCTTACTGGTGGAAAGCATTTGATGATTATGGAGTTAATGTTATTCTCAATGGACATGATCATACTTATACCCGGTCAAAACCCATGAATTTGAATGTTTCAACAACTGCTCCTGTTGCTATGTACGGTAGTGGTGCAGGACAAGGACGATTACAGATGCTTACAGGCGCCATGGGCGCATCACCCTATGGAGAACAAGAAGGTTGGTGGGTAGGTGTCACAAAATCTGTTGATAACTATGTTAGATTCCAGGTTGACGGAAATAAGATGCATTTTGATGCCATTGACGAAAATGGAGTTCTCGTTGATAGTTTAACCCTGCATTCTGAAGGCACAATTACCAGCCTTGAATCTGGGAATTCTGAAATTCCAAAAACGTATCGCATTCAGCAGAATTACCCCAATCCTTTTAATTCAAATACCAATTTCACATATTACCTGCCTCAGCATGGAAAAGTCATTCTGAAAGTATATAATATGTTTGGTGATGAAGTAAGGACTTTAATAAATGAAGAACAGGTGCCTGGTCAATATGAAGCAAATTTTGATGCTTCATCACTTGCAAGTGGAATTTATTACTATAGATTTCAATCAGGTTCTTTTGATGAAACGAAGAAAATGGTTCTGTTAAGATAATTTGTATTAATGCTTTAATTCAAAACAAGGTGTTCAGAGTTAAATACTCTGAACACCTTAAATAGATTACACAGTTCAAAGTCTTCATTATTAATCATTTAAAAAACATAGAAAGTCATGAAAAAAAAGTTACTGTTTTTGGCCATTCTAGGATTTATTTTTTCCTTCAATGTTTTTTCGCAAAAAATTATCCCGGTGGCAGCCGGACCAGGAGCAATTTCGGCTGCATATGCTTCGGCTGATGCCGGCGATGTCCTCGAGTTGACTAGTGATGGAGGCATTTATGTTGAACCGGCCAGACTCACAATTGATAAAGCACTCACCATCAGGGCAGCAGTTGGCCTCAGCAGTAAGCCAACCTGGGCATCCGATGATCCGAATTATATGATAAAGCTTTCTGCTGGCCTGACACTACAGGGAATAGCATTCGACGGCTTACAAGGGGCATCCAAATCAATAGGTGCACTCGATATCAGGCTCGTAGGTGGAAATGTGAAAATTTATAATTGCGATTTCGTCAATATGTCAGATCCTGCAGGTACTGATGGTAAAGCTATATATGGAACTTCAGCTGCTCAGACCGACTCTTTGATCATTGTGGGTTGCACCTTTGCAAACATTGTTAAACAAGGCATTCTTTTTGAAGCAAACACCACTCAACCCGGTGCCGTGAAGTATGTCTCCATTGAAAATTCCACATTCAATACAATTGGAGCGGAAGCATTATATATTGACGATGCAGACGATAATCTTACAACACCGGGTCCAATCCTGGTAATGAATCATGTAACACTTCATAATACAAGCAGAATCCTCACACATAAGTCGGACTACAACATAATACGCAACACAATCTTTACGAATACTCCAAATATTGGGAATAATTCTTACTATATATACGGCGACAATTCTTATGTTACAAACAGTTTATGGTTCAATGCTTCTGTGAACATGCATACGGGCAAAGCATTGAATATGGTGAACGCGGACCCCGGCTATGCTGATGCAGCAAATGGGGATTTCTCGCTCTCAGCCAGTTCGCCGGCATACAATGTAGGTGACGACGGAAATACAATTGGCGATCCGCGCTGGTGGCCAAAGCTGTCGAACGCCATTTATGTCGAAGCCGGAAAAGATAAAATATCTGCTGCAATAGCTGCTTCTAACCCGGGCGATGTAATTGAACTCGTAACCGACGGTGGATTATATGAAGAATCTGCAACCCTCACAATCAGAAAAAATATTACAATTAAAGGTTCAGCCGCATTGGTCAACAAACCGGTTTGGACATCTGATGACGGCGGTTATCTGATCAGGTCAAAAGCTGACATTAACCTGACAGGAATCGTACTCGATGGCTCAAAAGGAGTGATGAAAAGTGTTGGCGGTATCGCAATCGACTCCATCGGATACAGCATCAGGCTTACAAATTGTGATTTTGTAAACTTCATTAATGATGCCGGAACCGATGGCCATGCAATTACTGACGGTATTTATTCCGGACAGATCGATTCTCTTTTAATTAAAGGCTGTGTGTTTAAAAATATCAGGAAAGAAGGGATTTATATTGCCGGGCATAATGCTGCTGCAATTGGAAACGTTAAGTATTTCCATGTAACTAACTCCACTTTTTCAAAAATAAGCAGTGATGCTATTTATGTTCGCGATCATGATGGCGCTGATGCGACTCCGGGTCCGGAATATCTTGTCGACCATTGTACATTCTACGATTGTTTTGCCAGTTACGGAGTTTTGGCACATCATATTGACGGAGCCATAATTAAAAATTGTATTGCATATTCCTCAACTAATACCGGAACTGCATATTACATTTACGGCAATAATTCCATGTTGAAAAACTCTTTGTACTTTAATCTGGGAATAAATCTGCATACCTCTCAGAGCATAAGTGTGATTAATGCTGATCCAATATTTGTTGATGCCGCAAATGGAAATTTCAAACTCTATAAAAACTCGCCTGCCGTTAATTTTGGGGACGATGGAACAACGATTGGAGATCCTCGCTGGGGAGTTTCCAATATAGTAGCAAACCAACTCATATTGATTAAGAAGGCATACAGTATGTCTCCTACCGAGACATCCGTAAGAATAGTCTGGCAAACACCCGAATCGGCTTCACCTGCAAGTGTGGTTCAATATGGCACCACAAAGGCTCTGGGCTCAACAATTGTTGGTTCCGACGGATGGCTGATATCAGGTGAAGGTTATATGCATGAAGTAACACTTACTGGTTTGCAGCCCTTCACAAAGTATTTCTACAGAGTCGGAAATGGTACCGAATTTGCGCTTGACACCAATATGACAAAGACCGCTCCGGCTAAAGGAACTGATTTTAGATTGATGTCAGTGAGTGATATCCACAGTAATGATGAAGGTATATGGCATGGAATTAGTTCAAAGGCGGTAAGAGACACAACAGATATGACGGTTTTTATCGGTGACTTTGTTAACGACGGAAGTATAAGAACCGAATGGGATGGTGGATTTTTTACCCCTGGTGAGCCCCTCCTGAGAGCAGTACCAGTTATCAGTTCAGTAGGAAATCATGAAACGGCATTCGGACCATCTACCTATTATGATTATTTCTCACTCCCTACTCATCCAGACAATGGAGAAGATCCTGAAGCATATTTCAGCATGAATTATGGTGATGTGAAAATTATTGCCATCAATTCAACCGGGAATTACAGTCCTGCATTCAATGAAGGATCACTTCAGCTGGCCTGGCTCGACGATCAGATTAAAAACGCTGATTCAAAGTGGATTTTTATTTTTTCGCATACCAATGTGATTTCTACAAGTTACCATGCACAATGGTCTGCCGATGAAAAAGCTTATCTTATGCCATTATATGAAAAATATGCAGCTGAAGGAAAGCATATATTGGTATTTGCGGGTGACGAACATAACTTTGAACATCTGTATAAAGCCGGTGTAAATTATATTCGTCCCGGAGCTGCAAATGCTTCGCTTCGTAACACAGACATAAATTTAGTTGATAAACCATACAGCCTCTACTTTAATAAAATTTCAGGCTATTCAACAATTGATGTAAGTGATAACGGAGACCTGGTTACTTTAATGGCACGGGATACAGCTGGAGCCGTTTATTATTCAACAACGTTCACCACCAGCAGTACTCCTGCACCGACTATTTTCATTACAGAGCCAAACGGCATTGAAGATGTATCCGATGATAGCTTCAAAATTCAATGGGTTGATTCAGATCCCGATAATGATGCAAAAATCAGTCTGTTTTATACAACTGATGTAAGTATTCCCGGAACTTTAATTGCAGAAAACATCAGCGAAGACGATCCTCAAAATTACCTGAATTGGGATGTTTCGCATATCACGCCCGGATCGTACTGGATTTATGCAATAATTACAGATGGAGTAAATCCTGAAGTTAAAAAATTCTCGCAAGGTCAGGTTACGGTTGTACCTGATGCTACTGCGCCTCCATCCGTAACAGATCTATCTGGTAGTGTAATTGAAAACAACAAAGTAGTTTTGACCTGGAAGAATCCGACAGATCTTATCCACGTTGAAAATAGTATAGCAACCTTTGAAGATGGATTTGATGGATTTATAGAAAGTCCTCACGGCACATCAACAGGTTCACTTGAAAGTATTGAAGGGAACATTGGTAAAGGTATGAGGATCAATTATCAGATTAAAGATGCCTGGGATCAGTATGCCGGTGTAAAAGTAATTTCGGGATACCCCAATTACTCAACAACGCCATTCCTGGAATTCTGGTACAGAGGTGATGGCTCCAGCCGATCCTTGCGACTGATAGCTGAACAGGATAATGATCGCAACGGGACAGCCGATGATTGGTGGTATATCGAAGCACAAACACTGGAGTCAACCGAGTGGCAGCATGCTGTTGTTGATCTGAGAACTTTATCACCACTTTCGTGGCATCCGAATGGGGATAAGACCTTTGACCTGGAAAACATGGCTAGTCTCGATTTTATAATTCCTTCAGAAGCAGCTGCAAGTGGTCATCTTGATATTGATGAACTGAAACTTACAGGTGAAATCTATCCGGCTCCTGATTTTGAAGGTGTAATTCTGTTACGCAGATCGGATCGCTTTCCACAGGATGTAACCGACGGTGATGTAATTTACCAGGGGAAACTGGAAACATTTACGGATGCAACCGCAAACATCAATCAGACGTATTACTATACCATTTTTGCCTTTGATGAAGTTCCGAATTATGCTGTTCCCGGCTCTTCGGCTCAATGGAAATCTCCATTACTTACAGGACTAAAAGATGGAAATGGCAAGTCTAATGGTTATGAACTGAATCAAAACTATCCAAATCCGGCTCAGCTTTCAACAAAAATAACCTACAATTTACCAGTTTCCGGCAAAGTTGTACTTAAAGTGTTCAATATTTTCGGAAAGGAAGTGACTACCCTGGTTGATCAGGAAAAATCAGCCGGGAGTCATGACGTTAACTTCAATACTTCAACACTTGCAAGTGGCATTTATTATGTCAGGATGCAGGCCGGCTCTTTTGATAAAACCAGGAAAATGATTTTGGCGAAATAGTGCAAAACTGGAAAAGTTATAACCGAAATAGTTCATTCAGTTTGTATTGATTTCAATGCATCCCGCCTAAAAAACGGGATGCATTATTTCTCAAAAACAACCGGCTGTTTTTTGGACAAACAGATAGCAAAATCATCTGAAGTGGCTAATTTAAAACGTAATCAAATGAAGATTAATCAAAACTGTATGCATGCTTTCAAATTCAATTCCCTGGCTTTGCTTTTTGCATTAGTGCTTCAGTTAAGCCTTCCCACCCAGGATGCAAAATCACAAAATGTTTTAAAAGGGCCTTATCTTATTGAACCCGGCAAAACCACAATGATCATTCGCTGGGAGTTTGATAAGAAGTCTGATTATACGGTGGAATATAAGCTGAATTCGAAAAAAGCAAAACAACTTAAACTTGCTTACAGAGGCACTAAAAATAATGCACATCTGTATGAAGCTGCATTAACTGGCCTGAATCCGAATTCTACATATTATTACCAGCTTGTTTCGTCGGATAACAAGTCATGGTTCAAAACCAGGACCTATGCCGAAAACCAGGAGAATTTCACGTTTATGGCTATGGGTGACAGTCGCAGTAATCCCGAAATATTTTCAAAGATCATGAATGAATCAGGTGAAGACAATCCTAATCTCATTATCAGTATGGGCGATTTGGTTGAAAACGGAGGCAAATATGAACAATGGAAGGATTTCTATTTCTCGGTAATACACGGTGTTGCAGAGTCTACCCCAATTGTTAGTACGCTGGGCGATCACGAAGGTGAAGGAGATGATGGAGAATTGTTCCGCTATTTTTTGCGCGATAAGCAAACCGTCGATAAAGAATGGTTTTCCTTTGATTATGGTTCAGCACATTTTATTTCGCTCGATTACCGTTATCCTGATAGCAAAGAGATGATAGACTGGTTTATAAAAGATATTACCTCATCATCTAAAAAGTGGAACTTTGTCTATATGCATCGTCCCTGTTACAACCTGGGCGGACATGGATCTGCCTGGGGGCGGGAAACCTGGCCTGAATTATTTGCCAAATACAAAATAGATATTGTATTTTCAGGTCATTCGCATTTGTACGAAAGATTTTACCCGGTAAAGCCCAAAAATGAACCGGAAGCTTCTGCTGTAACCTATCTGACTACAGGTGGTGCTGGTGCCGAATTATATGAAGTTGTGAAAAACGAATCCGTACTAGCCTGCTCCGAATCGGTAAATCATTTCGTAAAAGTCCAGATTGCCGGCGATACGCTAAAGCTACAATCCATACGAATGGATGGAAGCTTATTGGATAAACTATTGATAATCAAAAACAAAAACAGTTTTAATAAAGAATATGCTGACCGCATCATTCCCCAGGAAATGTTGAACCTGCTCACCATGTTTAATTCAGCTATTACACAAAGCATTTCATCCGTACCGCTTTATACAGTTCCGATTGAATATAAACTGAAGCTTCACCCTGGTACAAATGAGATGATTCCGTTTAAAGTTCAATTAGCGGATACAACAGGTAAATTCTATTTCGCAGAGCCTGTTACTGATACCCTTAGCAATAACAAAGACAAAGAAGTGATTCTAAAAATATTTAGCAGGGATGACATGAAGTTTTCAACCTGGGGAGAACTGCACCCGGAATTACGGTTGAAATTAACGTATGAATATAATTCACGAAAGGAAACACTCGTCGGAGGAGCTTTGGGGTTTTGGCCTCAATAAATCATTCTGTTGATGAAAGCAATGGCAAGATTTCAGATCATTCTGAGTTATAAAAAAAATTATAAGATAGATTAGTTGCTCATCTCTATGATTTATGCCAGACAAAAATCAATAATTACTGATAACAATTGCTGCTATTGGCTGGTTGCCTAGGTATATTAAATTCAGGCATATATTGAGTGTAGAATCAACAGTCAGCACTCCTGGAATTTTTATTACTCAGAATGAATTGTGTAAATTTTTGAAAAGAAATGTTTAGAAAGTAATAGTTGCAATGAAAATCGTTAAATCACTTTTTTATAGTATAGCGCTGCAAATATTGATATCAGTCGGATGTCAGGGGCAGGTAGTTTTTTATGTAAATGGAACCAGTGGTAATGACTCCCAAAATGGCCAGTCACCAACAACTGCCTGGAAAACGATTCAAAAATCATTTAACGCTGCCACTCCCGGAAGCACTGTTTATATCAGTGGAGGCGTTTATAAGGAACAACCTGTTTTGCATGTGAGCGGAATGCCGGAAAATCCAATCGTATTTGAAGCCATTCCTGGTGAATCTGTTATTCTCGATGGCACCTCGCTGGGAGGTAGTACCATGATTACAATCATCGATAAAAGCCATATAAGGATGCAGAACTTTACCATCCGGAACCTTTTGCATAATTACGCTGTGGGCATTTTGGTTGAAACTACAAAAAATGGTGCCGTTAATGATTTGATCTTTAAAAATATTGCCATTACTAACATTAACTGGACTAACGACCCAAATGCTATGCCGGGGTCCGGAAATAATTCGAACCCGTTTCTTTTTTACGGACAAGGAGTAACCCCCGCTAATACCATCAGTAATGTAGTGGTTGATAGTTGTGAGATTTTCAATAATATTACCGGGTATAGCGAAAACCTGACTTTTAATGGCAATGTTGATGGAGCAGTAATCTCAAATTGCAAAATTCATCACAACAAAAACATAGGAATCTGTATTGCCGGAAATTACAAAGCGTGTTCGGTACCGATTCTCGATCATGCAAGGAATATACATGTGTATGGAAATACCGTTTACCAAAATATTTCGCAGGCAGCCACCAGCGCAGGAATTTATGTCGACGGAGGCCGTAAAGTACTTATTGAGCGAAACCAAAGCTATCACAACGGTGTGGGGATTGAAATAGGCTGCGAATGTAATGGGTTAACCGACAGCTGCGCTGTACGTAACAATCTGGTTTTTGATAATCTCGACTGGGGAATAGGTGTTGGAGGTTATGATCCGGAAACTACCGGCCAGGTTTTATATACTAAAGTGACCAACAACACTTTGTACATGAATACAGTAAATAATTCAGGGATGGGTGAATTCTATATACCGAAAGCTTCTCATTGCAGTTTTACCAACAATATTATCTACACCTCCGGCCAAAATGTTTTTTACACTTTTGATGCGATTAATCCTCAGTCAAATAATATTTTTGATTATAACTGCTGGTACACACCTGCAAATGATCCGGCAAAAGCCAAGGTGAATTGGAGAGGACAAACACTGGGCTCTTTTTCAACTTTCCAAATTGCTACAGGATTTGATAAACATTCATTCTATAAGAATCCTATATTTGTGAATCCAGGGACAGTTTCTCCCAATTTTCAGCTCCAGAATAACAGCCCTTGTATTGATTCCGGAGACCTGTCAATCGATTCATTTGTAGGGGAAACTGATTTTGGAGGATTTCAAAGAATTGATAACAACAAGGTTGATGTTGGTGCTTTCGAATATAACCAGACGCTAAGTATTCAGGAACCACCATTGAAAGGCAAACTGATAATTTATCCTAATCCATGTAATAAAAATATTTTCATTCAAGGAGAAACCGATGGCGCATTCATCAAAATATCAGATATTGGCGGGCATACCGTGAGCCAGGGTTTTTACTTAAGTTCAGGATATGATATTTCGGGAGTGCCAAATGGTATCTATCTTATTAGTGTGAAACTTACAAATGCTAAGACGCTTACCGGTAAATTGGTGGTACAGAATAATTGATTTATCAGAAAATAAATAGTGTTGGCCAATTAATTCAAATAAAAATATGATTAAACAAATTGCTAGTATCTTCTGCTTTATAACCATCGTATTTAGCAGCACCGCACAGGATAAAATTGCACTTAAAAGGATCGCTCTTTCGCCTGGTGAAAAGGTTTGGTGTGCTGTGATAAACGACGGGCAACTGATGCCGTTTTCCACTGATTACACGATGGATTTTTATGGCAACAATAAATCGAACCAGGCACAGCCGCTTATTCTGACGAACAAGGGACAATTTGCCTGGAGCGAACAACCGTACAAGTTTGAGATCAGGGGAAATGAAATAACCATTACCGATCCGTATAACCAGGTTGTAACCGGCAAAAGTGGCAATTCGCTGGCCGAAGTTCAGCGGTTTGTGCGTCAGAAATATTTCCCTTCGAATGGTAAAACGCCTGATACTTTATTGTTTTCGCGGCCGCAGTATAATACCTGGATAGAACTTACTTACAACCAGAACCAGGCCGATGTGCTGAAATACGCCCAGGGCATTCTCGATAACGGTTTTCCTCCGGGAGTAATCATGATCGACGATACCTGGCAGGAAGATTACGGCTTGTGGAAATTTCACCCGGGGCGTTTCCCGAACCCAGCAGTAATGGTAGATAAATTACATAAAATGGGCTTCAAGGTTATGTTGTGGATATGCCCGTTTGTAAGTGCCGACCAGGCCATGATTTA
>APMI01011567.1_pt1 | contig 23134 bp, 21 predicted proteins | sample 667938 | NCBI WGS metagenome assembly APMI01 (sample SAMN01084076, study PRJNA167559) | wastewater metagenome | biome: Wastewater | place: Denmark: Ejby Moelle, Odense | collected 2011-11-28
CGACGCATGCCATCGGTGGCTTGTCGGAAAACGACTTCATTTGTGCCGCGAAAATAGACGCCTTGCAAACTTCTCAAGGTGCATGAGGCCCATGGCAGCGCCGCTGGATCTCGAAAAGATCGCCAAGCTGACATTGACGCACTACAACCAGCGTGCCGACGAATTCCGTGAAGGCACGCGTGACCATGATGTGAGTCAGAACGTCAGCGCCTTGTTACGGCATATCGTCGGCGTGCCACCGTTCACGATTCTGGATTTTGGTTGCGGTCCGGGCCGCGACCTCAAAGTGTTCGCCGGACATGGTCACCGGGTCATCGGGCTTGATGGCGCCGAGCGTTTTGTCCAGATGGCGGGTGCCGAAACCGGCTGCGAAGTGTGGCACCAGGATTTTCTGGGGCTGGATCTGCCAGGAAGATTCTTCGATGGCGTATTTGCCAATGCGTCGCTGTTTCATGTGCCAACGCAGGAATTGCCGCGCGTGCTGATTCAACTGCGTGACGCACTCAAAATCGGTGGCGTTCTGTTCGCCTCAAATCCGCATGGTCAGAATGTCGAAGGTTGGAACGGCGGACGCTACGGCGCCTTTCACGACCCGGAACGATGGAGCTTCTTCATGACACGGGCCGGTTTTGTCGAGCTTGAGCACTACTACCGACCTGCCGGTGTGCCGCGTGCACAGCAACCGTGGCTGGCCAGCGTGTGGCGCAGGCTGGCGCCATGACCATCGTCCTTCCACAACAACGTCGCTACGGGGCCAGATCGATATCGTTTTTTACTTGGCCAAGGAAGGGCGCCAGCACCTGGCTTGCCTCGCCACGCAAGATCTTGCGCAGTTCAAGTCGCGCCAATTCTTGAGCAACACCGAGGTCTGCCAGCCGTTTCAATAAGGCATCGAATTTCTCGCGTCGCTTCTCGCCGTTTTCAGAGTAATCACGGCGTTCGGCATAGAGGCCATGTAGGGTCGACCCACAGACGCAATTGCGGAAGAACTCCAGTACGCGGGTGTCATCGTCATCGAAACTCGTCTTGACCCCTTTCTTCGGGCCGATGCCAACCGTGCGCTCGATGAAATCACGCGAGTTCTGATACACATTGCCACAGGTCCGGCATTGCTTGGGAAAGGTGGTTTCCGCCATCTCGCGCAAGCCGCGCAAGAACTCGGGGTCGATCAACTGCGCCGGTTGTTTCGCGGGCTCGGTCGATGCAGGCAATGAAGAGGGGTGATCGTCAGCCATGGCCGGATTGTCCTGCGTTTTTGGCATTGTGCATAGCAGTGTTTAGCCCGATCAACGCTGGAGAATTACTGCCCGTTAAAGCCCCGCAAGGTCGACAGCCCAGAGTGGGCAAATGAGTCAGAAGAAACAGATGAATAAGTTGAGCGCTCCATGGGTGAAATATTCTCAGGCGTTGGATGAGATTTGACCATTTGCCGGCCAGGTATTGACGAAATATAGTCAGTTCCGACCTGCCGGATACCCGTTGTCTCCTATCAGCAACGGCCGTTTGTAAGTACCGGGCGGGTTGGGTACAAGTATGTAATTTTCACGGTTTTTAGGAGAAGGAAAGTGGGAACGGAAATCTCGGTTTGGGGCGCAGGTTTTGCCATCGTGTTCATGGTTGCCTGTTTATCGTCGCCATGCATCGGTTTGCTGGTTGATTGGGTTGCTCGCCATCGGCAACACGCCGCAGGTGCAAAGCACGCCGGGGTTTAGTCCGCTTCTTTTATTGCTCTTCAAGTTCCCCTGCCATCATCCCATCGAGGGCAGGGAAGCATCGTGCACGAACCCCGGCCCTGCTGTCGTCGTTAATCCACCAGACCCGCAAAAAGCGGTGTGCTGAGGTAGCGTTCCCCGAACGAGGGAATGATGACGACGATCAGCTTGCCCGCGTTTTCAGGCCGCTTGGCGACCTCTATGGCCGCCCACAGGGCAGCGCCCGATGAAATTCCGACGAGCAGGCCTTCCTCGCGCGCAGCGCGGCGGGCAAAATCGAATGCATCGTCGCTCTTGACGCGGATCACTTCGTCGTAAATCTTGGTATTGAGAACATTCGGAACGAAGCCAGCGCCGATACCCTGGATCGGGTGCGGTCCCTTGGCGCCGCCCGAGAGTATCGGCGAGGCATCCGGTTCTACAGCAATGGCCTTGAACGAGGGTTTGCGTTCCTTGAGCACCTCGCCGACGCCGGTAATCGTGCCGCCGGTGCCGATGCCGGAAATCAGGATGTCTACCTTGCCCTCCGTATCGCGCCAGATTTCTTCGGCTGTGGTGCGACGATGGACTTCGGGGTTGGCCGGGTTATTGAACTGTTGCAGCAGCAGGTAGCGCGGATCGGCGGCCGCCAGTTCCTCGGCCTTCTTGATCGCACCGCCCATGCCGTCCGGGCCTGGGGTCAGGATCAATTCGGCACCAAAGGCGCGCAGCAGGGCGCGGCGTTCCTTGCTCATGGTTTCCGGCATGGTCAGCACAATCTTGTAGCCGCGTGCGGCAGCGACCATGGCCAGCGCGATGCCGGTATTGCCGCTGGTGGGCTCGACGAGAATGGTGTCCGGCTTGATCTGGCCTGCCTTTTCGGCGGCGGTGATCATCGACTCGCCGATGCGATCCTTGACGCTGTGCGCCGGATTAAAGAACTCAAGCTTGGCGGCAATCGTTGCGCCGGCGCCTTCAGCCAGTCGATTGATACGGACAAGCGGCGTATTGCCGATCAGTTCGGTGACGCTGTTGGCGATGCGCATAGTGGTTCTCCTGTCAGGTTCGTGAGGGGTGCTTGGATTCGGTTGTGGCTCGTACGCGCCGAAGGTCATTTTCCGTCGAGGCCCGAGACGGTAGTGGTAATGATACTCCGGAGATCGCTGCTATCTGAAGTTTAGCCGCGCACCTCCTCTTCATCGCACGATCCTCAATGGAAAGTGTGCGGAGCCTCGTTCGCCCCGCAACACCTTTTGAATTTCTTGCCACTGCCGCAGGGGCACGGATCGTTGCGGCCGATCTTCGGCCCGCCGCGAATCACCTGCCCAACGCTCTGCTGCCCGCCGAAATGAAAATCGTCGTCAACCAATCCGCCCGGCTGACTGGCTCGCCTGTCTTTCCAGAAAGCATGCATTTTCACCAGCGACAATTCGATTTCGTTCATCCACTTCTCGGCATCGCCGGCCCTCTTGGTGATATCGATGCCATCGTCGGTGCCCAAACGCAGGAATGGCGTAAACCAGGTGGGTTGACCAGCGGCCAATAGGCCCCAAGCCTCGTCGCTGAACTGAAAGCCGAGCAGGAAACCCTCGCACCATTCGGCGGCACCCCATTGGTCGCCAGACCAGAAAACCGGTTCGAAGGATGCCGGGGCATCGATGAACGTATGCACCACGGTGTTGTAGTGCCGCATGATGAGCGACATGATCCGATTGGCATGTTCCACACTCTCGAATCCCGCTTCGGACTCGCCGGTTTCTCTATCCCACACCCACGGCAGCCATTCAGACGGCATCACGGTGCGCGGGCCAATGGCAATCGCCGTCAGAAAGCCTTCCAGCGTCGAGACATCCATCGACGTCTCTTCAATGGTTTCGTTGGCAAGAAAGTCGTCCAGCTCGTTGAGCTCGGCCTCCGAAAGCGCCTGGTCCAGTTCTCTCATTCCGCGTTCTTCGGATGACGTTCCGATCAGCGAGTCGATCCCCTCTTCATCAATCGTTTTCAGCGCTTCGTCGAGTGCTTCCCGGTCGCTCGCAAACGAATCATCCCAAACGGTGGAGTTCCCGTGTTCATCAACCACTTCCAGCAGCCAGCCGCCTTCGCCATCTTCATAGATATCGATTTGAACCGTCTTGCCATCCCGGGTGACGGATTGCGCCAGCGGTGACACGCGTGGGGTTGGGTCGAGTTCAGCCATTGCTTGACTCACTCACATCTCGCTCGGCAGGAACAAAAGGAATCAGCCCTTTCTCAAAGGCCATCTGCTGCACTTCGGCGGGCATTTCGCGAATGTCGACCATGAAGCCGTTGACCTGCAACAGCCACACCATCGGGTTGTCAGCGAGACGGCTGGGCAAGGTCCATTCGGGAGACATCGGCCCCATTTTCAGCAGGTCGCGGATTTCCTTCGACTTGTTCTGCCCGGTGCTTTCGGCGATGCCAAAGAACTCGTAGATCACCTTGGGCTTACAGTGCGGTTTTTGTGACGGGTCATCCAGAAAATTGACCCGCCCGACCGCGTGCACCGCCGCTGCCGCCCAGACATTTTCCTTGCCCCTTAACAACGGCGAGGGCCGCTTTCTGGCAAGTGCGCCGACGACATGGTGAATCAGCTGCCGATATTCTTCGTTGAGGTGCTTGGTACAGAATGCATCGACAAGTGCTGCAATGGCGACGTATTTTTCGGTAATGGGTTTGGGGATTTTCTGGGGCAGGTCGGTCATGTTGGCGATCCTCAGTACGAAGCCCGAATACGCTGCAGCAAATCGTTGTGCCGGTTTTCCAGGTCGACCAGTGCGAACGATGTGAGTGTCAGAAGCCGCTGCGAATTGGGCAGGCTCTCGACACGGTCCTCAAAATAGCGTACCCGCTTGTCGGCAAAATCCAGATTGCCCAAAGAGGTGTTCTTGCGTCGAGACAGCAACATCAGGTTACCCAGACGGTGCAGCCATTCCTCGCGCTGTTCTTCGGTAAAACCCTTGACCCACTGGCTGGCCTTGGCCGGTGTTTGCGGCAGGATGTGCTCGACACTGATCTCGTCAGGCAGATTCAGCGGTGCGGCGTGGCTCGCGAGTAGGTATTCCAATCGCAGCAGCACGTACTTGGCGAAACGTCGGCCATAAATGGCACCGTCGAGCAAGCTCATCAGTAGCACTCGATCGAAGTCGAATATTTTGCTCGACAACACGTCGTCCGGGTTGGCAGTAGATTCGATGGCCTTGAGCACATCGTTCATGTTGCTGATGCGCTGGGTCGGCGTGAATTGCACGATCCAATCGGCAGAGAATTTGTTGTCAATACGCTCGATCAAATCGATCAGTTTCTGCGCCTTGAATTTGCGATACCACGCCAGCACCGGTGGAATCCAGTCGGTCGAGGGCAACCCCCGTCGCATCACGTTGATGCGATTACGGTAAGCGTTGCCCAGGCTTGCCGGCAAGCCATCGAACAAAATCGTCTCATTAAACGCATCCTTGTAGGCTTTTACTGCCTCGAACGTAGCTGCGCCAAGTTCGAGTAGCGGTGGCTTGGCACCGTAAATGCGCTCGTCGAACTCCTTGAGCAGGCCTTCGCGGGCTTTGTCCTTTACGTAGATGGTGCGCACCAGCGACAGGAAACGATCAAACTCGTCGCGGCCCATCTCGCCCTCGACTTCTTCCCAATACTCGGCCCATTTGCCGCGATCCTTCTCGCCCGTAATCGCGCCTAGATTTTTTGCCTTGATGATGTCGCTGTTCGACAGCGGAATTCCACGGTCGTTGAGGATGGTGAAAAGACGGAAGGCATCGTCCAGTTCCTCGGTTGCCACGTAGATGAACAGTGCGTTGTTCAGCAAGAAGCTAACGAAGCGGTCGAATTCGCCAGCACTAGAAAAGCGTTCGCCATCGTTGAAACTGCTATGGATGGTCTGCATACCGGCCGCCATATTGGCAAGCGACAGATTCTTGCTGGCGGCAATGCCAGCAAGATCGGGGCTGCGGGAGCCACTATCGTTCTTGACGTAGCGTTCGATGAACTCGCCCACGTTGTCGCGAATGTCATAGACAAGGCGGTTACGGCCAGGGGTGTTTTTCCACCTGTTCTCTTTCTGGTAGAGCATCTCGCGGCAGGCGCCCTTGAGATCTACATCGGCCACCCGGTCCCGGATGCAGGCCAGCGTGAGCATCAGAGTAGTCAAGCGTTGCTGACCATCGAGCAGCTCGTGTTCTTCGAAGCTCACGCCGTCTTCGGTACGCGTTGCTTTGCGAAGCACCATCGAGCCGAGGAAATACTGCCCATCCGGGTTGTGCTCGCTGGCGTAGTTCACATCGTCGATCAACTCCGAAATCTCGTCCTTACCCCAGACGTAAGCACGTTGGTAGTCCGGAATGCGGAACCAGAAGCGCGAAAACACTTCGCGGATAACGACCTTGGCGCTGTCGATCTGACCCTTCTTATTTGTCATTATGTATCCCTGATTACTTGGCCAATTTGGCAAACAAATTATCCAACTGCGAGTTGCTGGTAATCAGCAGCAGTTGCTTGATCGTCGCCTCCTTGTTGATTTCCAGTCGTGCGTAGTGATCACCACCCGCTGGCGATGCCTGTTTGCGAATCAACTGAATGCGTCCAAACAGTGCGCCGTGGCGTTCAGCGAAACGCGCCAGACCGACAGCCTTCTCGAAGTTATCGCCGAGACTCGGATCGTGGGGCTCCAGGATGTCGATAGTGAAGTCATCGTCATCCTGCTGCACGATCACCAAATCCGGGAACATAGGGCGCACGTCGCCGCCCGTCTCGTAGGGAATTTCCAGAGACCACTGCTTGCGATCCACATTGCGCAGCCAGCCGACGACCTCTGGCCTTACCAGTTCATCTTGCAAGACGCCTGCCTCCCACGTGCCAAGGTCGGCACGGAACTGTCCGTCGCTTTCCACGTACAGATGGTGCTGCCAAAAGTCGGCGCTGGCGGTACGGCGAAAATCAATGGATTCGGGTAATCTCCACGGTACCGCGTTCGGCTTGGCAGTGGCGAGGCGCAATTTCTCATAGTTGGCCCGGCGCTGTTCCTTGAGTTTGGCGATAGTCTTCTTGTGAGTGTCGTACAAGGCGTCAAACGTTTTTTCAGAAGCCGACTCCATCGTCGACATAGCCGAATGGTTACGGGCTAAGACGATGGCTTCGACTTTCACATCCAGCGCATCCCGGTCGGCGTGCGTTTGCCAGTAGGTCATGTGCAGGCCGTGGCTCAGCGCCCGGCCGGCTTCCTCGAACAATCGATCAATGTCCACGCCGGAGGCGTCGATGTGATAGTCCGTTTCTGGCTCGGCAACTCTCGTGCCGTTTTTAACTGCGAGAGTCTTCAGGCCGACACGCGTGATGGACTGCGCTACGGCATCAAACTGGCCCGCCGATTTCATGATTTTGATCTGCTCTGCCATCCACTCGACGATTTGATTCTTGGCTTTATCCCAAGCTTCATCATCGATCTCATCCATCGTCAGGTCGCGCGAAATAGCCATGAAGCGCCGCAAATGACTTTGTGCCCGGGCGGCATTGACGCGGTAAGTGACCCGATCATCCAATGCGGCGAAAATCTTCTCTGTACCGATACGGCGACCGAGCACCACCAGATTGCGGCTGGAACCGGTTTCCGATGGTGGTACGTCTTCGACGTTGTGCAGAGACTCGACCACACTGGTGACGGCCTGTGTATCGAAGTAGGGCAGAAACAAATGCACGTCGTTCAAGGCCGCATCGCGCTCGATGCGCCGCGCCAGAGGTGTGCGCACCATCCGGCCGAGCAACTGAGCAATGTAGGTGTGATCTTCGGCTCGACGGAACGACATCATTACTTCTGCCCGCGGGCAATCCCATCCTGTCGACAGGCTGGTTTTGAAGAACACGATACCGATGCTCTTGTCGGCATCGATGCGTGAGGCATCCACCTTGCGCATCCGTCGACCACCCACGTCGATGTCGCCGGTATCGTGCATGGCATGTGCAACTTCACCTTCGCTGAGGCGGCGGCCAATGGCACTCTCGATGACGTTCAAGGCATCGGTGAGGCTGGTTCTTGTCACGGCATTCGCTGTCGCATTGTCCACTTGCACCACCAGCACCGGCCAGATGGGCTGCTCGCCCTCCGCCTCGCAATAGGCCGCCCAAGCTGTCGTCATTTGCCCCCAACGGCGAGCAGCCTCCTCAAGGAGTGCCATCTCGGCGGTGGTCGCCGATTCCGGATGATGAATCAGGATGCGGTCTTTCAGCAGGCCAGATTGCCTGACCTCATCGGGCGGAATGGCCACCTTGTGAACCGTGTGTGGTGCGTGTTCCAGCAAGTCCATGAATCGCCTGGGCGTGGCCGATACACCAATGACCAACGGCATCTTGGTGAGGCCTGCTTCCGGGTGGCCGAGCAAAAACCGCTGCATCAGCGTTTGTGCCTCCTTCTCACCCCTCCCGCCTGCCATACCTCGGTGCGCCTCATCGATCACCACATAAAATCGATCTGGAATCGCCTTGGCCGTATTGGTCAGCGTGCTCCAGATCGAATACTGGCGACCATCACCCACCTTCGTCAAAAGCTTGTCATTGCCCAGCTTCTGCGTGTTGATGAAATACACGCGGCCGCCCTGCAAGCGTTCGGCGTCAAAGGTCGAATCAATCGGAATGAGCTGATTGACCCGATAAATACGATCCGACTGGCTCTCGATCTTGAGCTTGGTCTGCTCGTTGAGTTCGGGCATGTCCGAAACCCACAGGATCACTGCATCCGGCTGTGGTTGCCAGTCCAGCGGCCAGGCCAGTTGGTCGTCAGGCTCGTCGAGAATGGCCTCGAATAGCGCCGTCATCACGATGGTCTTGCCGCTGCCGGTCGGCGCGGAAAAGGCAATGGCCTGTGGGTTGTCACTGCTGGCGAAATTGCGCGCAGCGGCAAGCTTGTCGCGCAGCAGATGAAGCGCATCCTTCTGGAAGTCGAACAGGGTGACTTTCATTTTTTTCTCTTGCCTTCCAGTTTCTTCTGCGCACTCTCGATCTGCTGAATGCTCTTTTCTGGTGTGGGCAGCGCCTCGGGCATGGTGCCGCCCAACTCATCGATAGTTTGGCGTACTTTCTTGCCAACTTCGAAGTGGGTCTGGTTTGCTTTCTGTTTGCCGCGTACCTGGTCGCGGCGCAGTTTCTCTTCCGTTTGTGTGGCGCGGAACAGATTGGCGGCCAGTTCGGTGCTGCCCATGTGGTCGAGAATTTTCTGGCTCTTCTTTAGCCCCTTGATGGCGTGAATGTCTTTCGCGCCCCGCCCGCCGTAGAGACCCTTGTAGCCGTGATCCTGAAAAATGGCATAGTCGAGAGGCGTGTCGACGCCGGCCTCTTTGGCGGCAGCGGCGAGATGCTTGTTGTGCTCGGCAAGTTCGTTGCGGATGGCTAAGCGCTTGTCGTTTTCGGACAGACGGGCAAAGTCCTCGTTATCGCGCAATTCCTGGCGGCGGGTCTGCAGGGCGAAGTAGCTCTGGCCGTTGGCGATGACCGGCTTGGACGGATCACCGTTCTGGACGATCAGGTAACACGCGTAGCGGGAGAGGCGAAAATCCTCGACCTGCCGCTTCGCTCCGGAGCCGATGTCGACCATTGTGAGGACATCCTCAATATGGTTCTCCACCGCCTGAGCGCTGTTACGACAAGCTTCCTTGGCCCGTTCGACGACCGGCAGAAAGTGCCGGTACTGCGAATAGTCCAGCACGGTAGCCAACTGTCGAGCCAGCCAGAATTCGTTGCCTTCGGCATCGAACAGGCGAATGCTCTCGAAGGTTTCGTGGTGCTGCTCAACAACGCGTTTTTCGGTCATGCGCTTATGTCCGTGGTTTATTGATCATGAAGTTAACGAGGTAATCGCGGTAGAGTTGTACGACCTGCAGATCGGGATTGGCCCGTCTCATCGTTTCGCGAACCTCGGCTGCCATCGCCCTGAACGACTCGTCGGCATCGGTGACGATAAAGACATGCGACATGCCAGTGCGACCCTTGATGGCCTTCATCAACCGGGCCAAACGGGATTCATCGAGTAACACGACGAAATTGCTATCCTCCGGAACAAACACCACAGGTTCGGATTCGCCCTTATTTGCCAGCAAATGCAACTCCGGACGCGGCCCGACCGCACCCGCCTTGAGCCACAGCAGGGGAAGAATTTCCCGGAAAGCGCGCTTCAGCGTCACGCGATCCTTGTCGAGAAAATCCAGCTTGAAATACGCCAGATTGGCCGGGAAGCCCGCGCTCATCGGGCGCTTTTCTTCCTCCGGCACCAGGGTGGGGCCGAGCAGATCGTTGATCTGCACCTTCAAACCGTCGAACACCCGCCTGGTTGGCGTGACGATGTAGAAGTCAGTGATGTGCTCCTGTTCCTCCAGTGCCGCCAACCACTCCCCTGCGGCAGCCGGGTCAAACAGGATGCTGGCCTTGTGTTCTTCGGAAATGATGAATGGGCACGGGTCTTTCACCAGCGTCTGCGGCAGGCCATCGATCAGTGCGACTACCTGCTTCTTCTTCGTGGACGTGTCGAGCACGGCGGGATCGACAAAACCGATTTGGGTGAAACTGCGAGCCTTTTCCCGCTCGACCGTCTTGCCGGTGAGATACTCGCCTGTCAGCGCCGATCCATCATCGCGCCGACCGAGGAGGGTGAATTTGGAGCGCGGCCAGGTCACAGAGCGGCAAATTCCTTGCGCTTCCCATTCGGCGTCGCCGGGTTGCAAGCTGCGGGCGCGCAGGGCTTCCGCATCTTCGGAGGAAACCTCGTTGTTGGTCACCAGAATGCACCGACGCTGCCCGCCGTCGGTCGCGTTGAGCAGGTTGACGGCATTGAGTGTGGTGCCACTGCCGGCAAAGAAATCGACGATCAGAGCTTTTGGACGGTCGCGCACCACGGTGGCAACCGCATCGCGGGTGGCGTAGAGGGATTTCGGGAAGGAGAATTTGCCCCCTTCCCCGAGGATGCCACGCAACAAACTCGAACCGTAGTTGCCGGCATCATGGGTTGCGCGGTGCCAAACTGTTTTGATTGAGCGCTGCTGTGCCTCCGTATAGCGCACGGCCACTTCGCCGGTGATGTCATCGCGGTCGACGATTTCGATCACGCCTGCTTCAATCTGTTTCTGCGCTTTTTCTCCAAGGTAGAGGACAGTCCATGTGCCGCGGGCTTCGTCGAAGCCGCCCAATTTTACGTAGCCCTTGGCCAGCAACAGTCGCAAGGTGGGCGGGCTGACACGCCAGTTGCCGAATGCGCCGTCAGTGCGCAGCGGCCATGCTGTCTGACGATTGCTGATGCTTGTCAGGTCAGGTTGTTGGTCCAACGGCAACGGGGCACCAATAGAGACGATTCTTCGCTGCGCAGGATCAACGGTGATGGGGAAGAATAAACCCGGACGGTCTTCCCGGCGCGAGTTGGTGCCTCCTCGCAACAACCACTCCCAGCGCGGCGTCTGAAAGCGCTTGGCTTCGCCGCGGTCGGGAGATAGCAAATCATCGTCGTGGGCTGCCAGTGTGACGCCGGGGTTGAAGCAATACAGCGCATATTCTTCCGCCCGCGACAAGCGGCCCTGCGCAACGCCTTTCTGGTTGATGACGATGGTCACCAATTGTCGCCACGCTTCCGGAAATTCCCGCTCCAACAACATCCCGAGGTGATGCACCTCATGCTCGTCAATTGTGACGATCAGTACGCCGGTATCGGGTTTGAGCAGCGTTTTGGCGAGCTTCAACCGCTTTGCCATGAAGGCCAGCCACTTGCTGTGCCGCCAGCCATCGTTACCATCTACGTAGTCGTTGTTGTACTTCCAGTCGCGTGCGCCGGTGTTGTAGGGCGGGTCGATGTAGATGCAATCCACTTTGCCGGCATACAGGTAGTCCAGCAGTTGCAGCGCGTGGTAGTTGTCGGCCTCGATCAGCGTATGCCACGGCGTGTCGGCCGGTCCGTTGGCCACCGCATCGACCGGCACCAGGGACGGGAAGATCGGTTCCCCGAATTCTCGTACAACCAGCACCTCTTCCACTGCGAAGCTCACGGGCTCCGCTGCGGATCGGGTCGGCTCTGATGGATGGGCGTCATCTTTCGGTTTGACACAGGTGACGACACCGTCCTTCACGCTCTTTACTTGCCAGACTTCCTTCAACGCCCCCTGGCGGCGGCAGACCAGATCGCCCTTGCGCGGCCTGGCCTGATGGAGCGGCAGTAGTTCCGGCAAGTGGTCTTCAAATACCAGTCCGAATTTCTTGCTCTGCAAGGCTTGCCCCCACTCTGTCGCCAGTCGCTCGCGCAGACGTGGATCACCGATTTGGCTGATCAGATCATGAATGGCTGACAACGGGTTCTCCCTGTTCTTTTCTGGTGATGGGTTCAGTGTTCAATGGCCATCCCATTCATGTCGCGATTTCCGGCGTGATCAGTCGCACATCGGCAAAATAGGCACTGTAGCGGCGCGTATCGCGGGTCAGCAGCGGATAGCGCGACACAGCGGCATGCGCACCGATGGAGAAGTCGGCGAGCACGTTGTCCTTGCTGCCACCCTGTCGGCAGTAACGCACCAACGCCTTGCCGGCCAAAAACAGGGCAGGGCGCGGCACCTCGATTAGGGCCAGATCCAGTGCATCGCGAATCTGCTTGGGGATAGTGACCTGACCCTTGCTGGTAAGTGTCGTCGACATGGGCCGGTTCCTCTTGTATTACGAACTCGTCGATTGTAATGCCCGAAGTAATGCTATGCAATCTGCACAAACACTCGCCACAGGCGGGTATCAGGCTGTGTATTTCCCGTGTGAATTCGCTTCGGTTCGGCGCGCGTTGTCGCGACTCGCTTACAATTCCAACAATCGCAACCACATCAACGGTGTTTCAGATCTGCAATGCCGCCTGTTCGTTGTCATCACACGTTTTACCAGCAACGGATAAGCGCTGTTCGCCGGAACAAGATACGAGAATGACATCTTCCAAACTTTCTCATTTTGAAAAGCTATGGCTCGCTGAATCCTTGCGTCAGTTGGAGGCCGACGCCTGGCTGGACGACAAAGCAATTCTGTTGCGCCTGGCGACGGAAAATGCCGACGAGGAGTACGGCACCGAGGCGTTGATTCTTGAGCGGACCCAGCTCCTGGCTGACAAGCACACGACCGTTACCGCGATGGCAACTGAGATTCACGGAGTCAAGTCGGGTGCCAGCGTTTTGGCCACTGTGTTCGGTATCGTTGCCGTACTGGGTGGGATCGCGACGGCTTCCGTAGTTCTCGGCAACCCCAACGTCAATGTGATTCTGGCGTGGTTTGCGCTTCTCGGCCCTCACTTCATCAGCCTGATCGCTTGGGCGGCTGGCCTCTTCCTTGGCATGCATTCCGCACGATTCTCTCTTGGTAGCCTGTGGAGCGCTGCAACTCGGCGGTTTTCAAAAGGCGGGCACACGCCGCTGATTTTCCAGGCAATGACCGACATGTGCGCGAGAACCAGACTTCTGTACTGGACCTATTCTCTGATCAGCCACGCACTGTGGAGTCTGTTTTTCATTGGGGCAATTCTTGGTCTCTCCTATCTTCTGATGATACGGGAGTACAACTTTCGCTGGGAAACGACGATCCTGCCTTCCGAATTCTTTGCCGGTTTCGTGGCTTTCTTCGGCTGGTTGCCGAAACTGATCGGTTTTCAGATACCGGAACCGGATATCGTTATCAGCCTTCCTGTCGGAGAAACGTCCCGCAGGGCATGGTCGGTCTGGTTGCTGTGCGGTGTCGTTTTCTACGGCTTCATCCCTCGCGTCGTTCTTGCGATAGACAGCGTACGACGTTTGAACAGAAGCAGGCGCGGCCTCACGCTCGACCTCGAACTGCCGTACTACGTCAAGCTCAGGCAGCGCCTTGACGCTTTGCTTCGCCCCCCTTCTGTAATTACCGATCCGGATTTGGGCGTCCCTGATCTGGGGTTACAAAGGGGGCACGTTTCTTCCGCGGACATAATCGACAAGGATGACGGCTCTTCGTCGCCTTTCCTGTTCGCCCTTGAGCTTCATGATGATGTGGTTTGGCCGCCATCTCATCTTCCAGACAGGATTGCGGTAGCCGGGAATATTTCCACCCTGGATAGCCGTGATGCTCTACTGAACAGGATCGCAAGAATCAAACCGTGCCGGGTCGTCGCTGCCTGCGAAGCCAGAGCTACTCCGGATCGAGGTACGCTTTATCTGTTGAACGATGTATCCAATGTCGCGGAAGCGGTGGGCGTGCTTCTCCTGAATCAGACCTCGGCACGTGCAGACCGGGCGCGTTACTGGCGCGAGGAGCTTGCAGCAGTCGGCATCAAGGCTGAATTGATCTTTTCGGAGCTCTCTGATTCGTTGGTTTGGCTGAAGGGATGCGATGATGAAGTCAAGTAGCAGACCCATTTCGGTCGCCGTTGTCGGACATACCAATGCGGGAAAAACGTCGCTTCTCAGAACGCTCAGCAGAGACAAGAACTTCGGAAGTGTCTCGGGGCAACGTGGAAACACCAAGCACGTAGAAACTACAAGCGTATCGATTGACGGACGCCCGGTTCTGCAGCTTTTCGATACGCCTGGATTCGAGGACTCGATCGCACTTCAAGAGTATTTAAGACAATTTGAGAATCTCGATAGCCGACGTTCCTCGCTCACTGCTTTTCTGGGTAGCCCGGAAGCCAAAGGCAGGTTTATTCAGGAGGCAAAGATCCTGGGGGCGCTGCTTGGCGAAATCGATGCAGCGTTCTATGTCATTGACACCACCGAGACGCCGCATACCAAATTCAGGTCCGAGCTGGATATTCTCGCTTCCTGCGCGATTCCCGTCATGCCGGTGCTCAATTTCACCGGCCATCCGGACAGCCGGCTTGGTGAGTGGAAGAATGTTCTCGCCGATCGGGGATTGCACGTTCAGGTTACCTTCGACGTCATTGCCCCTCTTGCCGGCAGCGAACGGCTCCTGTATGAGCAGCTCGCATCGCTGCTCGGGGCTCACAAGACGAAATTGCATAATCTGGTTATCGCGCTGGAGAATGAATCAAAGGCTCGTTCCCATGCAAGCCTTCGATCGATCAGTGACTTGCTCGTCGATGTTGCCGCGTACAGAACCCAGGTTATTGAAAATCACGACGATGAAATCGTGCGAAAAGTATCCGAGTTGCAGTCCACTATTCGTCAGCGAGAACAGCGGTGCGCCGACGCATTGTTGTCGATCTATCGCTTTGACCGGAAGGATCTTGAAGTTCGAGACTTGCCTTTGTTAAGCAAACGTATCGAGGATGATCTGTTTAACCCGGAAGTGCTAAAACAAACCGCTCAACGTCTTGGTACGGGGGCAGCAATTGGTGCATTGGTCGGCCTCGTCGCAGACATTGGCGTTGCCGGAATTTCGCTGGGTGCCGGCGCCGTCATCGGTGGGGCCGTTGGCGGCATGGTCGTCAGCTCCTGGAAAAAATCATCGCGCTGGATCAAAGGAAAGATCAACGGATATGTTGACCTGACGGTGGATGATGCGACCTTGCTGGTTTTGCTGGGAAGGCAGTTGCAGTTGCTGACCTCGTTGCAAGGTCGAACGCACGCGGCGAACGAAATGTTGGTACTTGACGGCAATCCAGCGCTAACCAAGGCGCTGGAACCGGTCATCAAGAAGACGATTACTGCCCGTGCTCACCCTGACTGGTCACGGCTCTCGGATGGTTTCACGGACGAGAGTGATCGCGTCGAAGTCATGGAGACAATTGCCGACAGCATTCGAGAGCTGTTTGTTTAGGCTGGTGGCAATCTGCGCCAGATTTCAGTAGCGGTTCTCGCCGAGCTGTTTCAAATTGCCATCCAGCATTGCCGTCAGGCGTGGTTCACCGTTGCTGCCCACACGAAACTCTCCAAATCGCGCATCGGCAAATCGGGCTGCGTCACCTTCCTGAAAAAAGAAGGCATTTGTGGCAATCATCGGGCGATGATTGCGTATGCGGTAACGGATGGCAATTTCGTCGGCGGTCGGCGGCTCCGTATTCGATTGCTTTGGGAGTGGCTGCAATGGTTCGGGCTGAACTCGCAGCAGCGTTGCCACACCGCGTGTGTCAAGGCGAACCACGGCATACCCATCCTCGTGCGCCAGTTTGCGCCGTAGCTCGTTGCCGAGTGCGTAGTTGAGCGACATGAAATCTCCCTGCATCAGCGAGCGAGGATCTATCGGCGCCAGTTCCAGCAACACGACTCGCCCATCGGCAAGGATGCGCTCGTTCGACCAGATGCTCCATCCGGCACCGACCAATACAAAGAAGAGACCAAACCATATCCCTGTCGTCCGTTTCATGCGGGTTTCTCCTGCTTGCGGATCAATGCCCTTACAGTGAGCAACAGAATTCCCCCAAGAAACATCAGACTGGCTTTGTGCAAAAGGATCAGCTGCAGGTCGTAGTAAAAGCGGCCAACGCCGAATACCAGCATGGCGCCGCCCAGCCACATCAGCCAGCGATGTCCGCGCGCAAAGCCGAATACCAGGGTCAGTGCTCCCATGCCGACAGCCGGCGCCTGCCAGGTCATACCCAATGCAATGGCCAGCAGGACGGCGGCAAACATGTTGCGGACGCTTTTCAGTTGCGGGCGGGCAATTATCAGCACAAACGCGATATTCACTGCGCTGCACAATACCGCGTCGAAATGGAAGGCTTTGTGCAGGCCGAAAAGATTGTGCGAGAAATAGCCACTCAGCGCGTAGGCAAAGCACAGCAAAGTCAGGGCACAGGCCAGGGCATAAACGGATTCGCCGAAACGATGCGCCTGCCAGCGCGTTTCGTGATACCAGAGCAGGCAAACTGCGAACCAGTAAATGCCTACCCAGTAGCGCACAAGTTCCCATGAGATGGACATGTCTACTGCCATCACCAAGGCCGCAGAACCGACCAGTGCGGCAACGAGCCGGTGCGGCATCCATGCCACCCATAACAGCATGACGGCTTCGTAGAGGGCGATCATGAAGAATGAAGTGCTGCCTTCCCCCCTGCCGAACATGGTTGCGCCAACAATCAGGGCACCGTGCCCAGCCATACTGGCAACCAGCAGGAACTGGCGCAGAACCGTGCTCCCGGTATCTACGACACGTCCCATCAACAACCCGGTCAATGCGGTCACGATCAGCCCGATGACGATCCAGTTCGACGCGCCTTTGACCAGTGGCACGGCCCCCATGCCGAGAAACAGCAGCATGAAAACGGCAGCGAGCCAGCCGCCGATTACTTGCAGCGCGAGAATCCAGTGCGAACCACCGGCCTCGAACGAGGGGGGTGGCAAGGACTCGCCGCGCAGGTAGCCGTCAGCCCGTAATTCATTCAGCACGGGTTCAAGCATCGCCTACACCCCTGGCTTTCGCCCATTTGCTTGATGTATGCCTCAGCCAGATAGCGGCGGCAGCGGTCATCGCGGCCACAACCGCACCGATGACAAAGAAGGAAGTCACGTCGAGATACTTCTTTCCGAACATGCCTGAGATCAAACCGGCGGTAAGAACGGCGATGCAGGAAAGTGCGGACGCGACGAGCGGAACGATGTCCTTGCGGCGTGTGCGGTAATACCAGACCGTCAGGAAGAGCCATGGCAGGTATGCGATAGGCGCATAGTGCATCAGTTGCCAACCAGTTCGTTTGACGAGGAACCACCAGCTCACGCCGAGTCCGGTTGCTGCTACTGCGGCCAGAAATACGATGAAACGCGGCGCATATCTCGCCCGCATCCAGGCGATGCGCGGCCAGTAGAATTCCCAGAGCAATAGCGCCAATGCATTGAGCAACAGCGGCCCCCAGAATATCGCGTCGGAATAAATCAGAACCATCCAGATATCGAAACGCCCGACCAGAAACAGGGCCAGCGAGGTGTTAAGCAGAACCAGCCAGAACAACCAGACCCAGGGCGCACGTGCGATTACCACCCAGGGCAGGGCGAGCAACGCCCAGCCCGCGAAAAGCAATTCGCTATCGGCACCGGTCTGGTAGATTTGTCCGATTACGGCCAGTAGCACCCCGGTCAGTACGACTCCCGCGCCAAGCCAGGCTTTTCCAACCGCACGCTCAATGCCGGTATACGCCATCATGCTTGACGAAATCACCAGCGGTAACACTACAAGCGATATCTTCGTGAAGCGGTGAAGTTCATTCCAGTTGAAGGCAAAGAAAAACACCACACTGGCCAGTAGCAGCAAGATACCTGCCCAGAGAAGCAGGCGATCTGCAAAGCGTTTCCAGTTGGCCGCATCCGGAAATACGCCAATACGGTGCAGGGCGAAATCCAGCCCTTTCGCCGTCAATTGGCCGTTGCGTGCGAGGGACTCAAGATAGCGTCTGGCAGTGAGCGGCGTCATGAGGTCAGCAGGGCTGGAAAATGGTCATCTTATTATGTATTGCGTAGCTGACAAATAGCCCGGTTGTCTTGCGCAAGACATTGCCGGTCAAGACATTGATCAAGACGAAGGGGCCTCCATTGCCTGCAGAATGGCCGCGGCCAGCACCGCACTGGATTGTGCTCCCGGTACGGCCAGACGATCCTGAATGACAAAGAGTGGCACCCCGCTTATTCCCTGTCCGCTGATACCGTCAAAAAGCGATCTGACCTGATCAACGTCCATGGTACTTTCGAGGTATTCGGTCACGTCGTCCATCCGATCGCCGCATTCAGCAGCGATTTCTGCCAGCGTCGCGATGTCGCCGATATCTTCACCGCGCTGAAAGTGTGCGACGAACAGTCGCTCGACCAAGGCTTCAATTTCGGCCGGCTGACGCCCGGTTGACTGGGCGCGGTAGATCAAGCGGTGTGCACGCAGCGTATTTGGTCGAATCGAAATCCTTTCGAAATCGAACTCGACACCGGTATCACGTCCGGCTTCTGTCACGACCTTCTGCAAACTGGACACCTGCTCTTTCCCGCCAAATTTGGCTTCGAGGAAAGCACGGTAGGGCTCGCCCTCGGGCGGTGTATCGGGGTTGAGGAAGAACGGTAGCCAGTTGAGCCGGAAGCGGGTTTCCGGAAATTTCTCGCGCACGAGTGCGACGGCGCCAGTCATGCGGTGCTTGCCGATGAAACACCAGGGGCAAACCAAATCGGAAACGATGTCAATGGATACGTTCATTGCGACAAGCACGAAGTTTCAAGGGGTAACACGCGTGCTCCGATGGCACTCAATTGCTCTGCCTGAGCCGGGCAAGTTCCGACTGTGCGCTTTCTCCTCGCATTGCAGCCGCAACTTCCTTGTTGACAATTGTCTTGCCGATGGGTGCCAGAGCGATAGCCGCCAGCTTGAGGTGCTGGATGCCAAAGGGGATGCCGATGATGGTTACGAAGCATGCGGCGGCAGAAATCACGTGCCCAATGGCCAGCCACACCCCGGCCAGCAAGAACCAGACGATATTGCCGAAGAGGCCGAGGACACCCGTGCCAATGTCACTTTGTCCTGATAGTTCTTCCCTGCTCACTGCTTCCTTGCCGAACGGCAGGAAGGCGAACTGCCCGATGACGAAGCAGGCTTTGCCCCACGGAATTCCAATGATCGAGACGAAAGCCAGCAGCCCTGCGAGCCACCAGCCCAAGCCCATCAACAGGCCGCCCAGGATGAGCCACAGGATATTGCCGATCGTACTCATTTCAACTCCCGATTTCGGACAATCGTGTCCGCAATTCTTCCGGAATTGGCACTGATTTTCCACTGGCCACATCTGTCCAGACAATCTTGGCATCACCGGTTGCGTACAGCGCATCCTCGCCCTGCATGCGAATCTCATAGCTCGACATGAAGCTGCTGCGGCCGGGAGGGCCAAAGAACATACTGACCTCTACGGTACCCGGATAGGTCAGCGGGATCAGGAAGGTGCAACTGGCGTTGATGATGACCGGAGCCGTGCCTTTCGGAACGATTGAGTACCCGAGGCTTTCCAGATATTCAACGCGAGCCTGCTCCATGTACCGGAAGTAGATCGTGTTGTTCACGTGATGATAGGCATCCATATCGCCCCAGCGAATTGGAGAGAGGCTCTTGATAACAAGCATCCTCGGTTTCTGGTGTTTTTCCACGTGAATCCTCTGATTGGCTGACGGCATGGGGGTGCTGAAGGATGGCCGTCCGGAGTCATTGCTTCATGATTCAGGATTCGGCTCGCCAGACCGGCGCGAACTGTGCGCCAGATACGCCTCTTTCGCCGAAAGCGGTCGCGGCCCGGGCGGCCTGGCTACCCCACCTGCGCGTTTAATTCTTGTACGCTTCTTCGGATCTCTTGACGCTCTCTTCCGACGCCTTGGTTGCCGCATTCAGATTGGCCTTGAACGTCTCCATCTGCTCCTTGCCCTGCTTGGCTTCATCTGCTTTGAGTTTTCCTACCGTTGCGACCGTACTGGCGCTTTCAATACCACAGCTGGAAAGCAATACCAGCGTTGAGATGACGATTGCTGAGACTGTTCGCATGTGTTTACCCTCAAAACAGGCCTTCGCCCTGACGGATCAGGATTCCAGCGCAATAACGATCGAGTAAATTTCATCGCCGGAAGCTGCAATTACCTCGGCCACCGTACTCTGGTCAAGACCAAGCGTGGCCGCACTGTCGGCCATGGGAGTCACGCGGGCGTCGAGTTCATCGAATGGATCCGGGCGCGGCGAGACGGCACCCGCGATGAAGAGGAGGTCACTGAGCGAGGCAGGAGGCATCGACCCACTGAACTGCTTCGACGCAAGTACGGCGTCCACAATGGATGCAGGCAGCTTCAGCTCGTTGAGGACGATTTCCGTAGCATGCCCGGCCAGATCATTGATGGTTTCAGCCAGTACAACGGTATCTTCAAGCAGCGCAGGAAAATCGGCAACGCGCGAGAGCAGATAGAAACGTCCCAGATCATGGACGATGCCGGCAAACATGACTTCGTCGGCGTTGAGTTTGGTGAGTTTTCGGGCCAGAACGTAAGACAACGCGGCCACATGCACACTGCGTTCCCACAATCGGTTGGACAGATCGCGGCAGCCACTGTGGCGCTGCGACTGACGCAGCTGATCCATGATCAGCACCATCGCCAGTCCCTTGATCGGATCCATGCCGACGCGCATCACCGCATGTCTGACGTCGCGCACCGTCTGATTGGTCGGATTCAGGGCAACGGAATTGGCGAGTCGAATCACCTTTGCGGACAGCAGAGGCTCTGCGACGACAATCTTTGCCAGCGCGGCCATGCCGAGGTCTGGGTTTTCCACTGCCTTCAGAACCCGCCGACTGGCATCCAGGCTGGTCGGGAAGCTGAGTTCGCCTATGTTTGCGGTACCGACCGCCTGGCGGAGAGATTCGGCGGCTTCATGTATCGTTTGACTCACGCTGCGCTCCTTGTCAATTTCAGCAACCCACCGCATTCTAAACTCTTGCTGAGCGTTTTTGAGCAATCAAAGAGGATTTCCTCCGACAAAACCGGCGAGGTGCCCTGAAGGGGAACTGTAGAGTATGGCGAAATCGCCAGAGTTTCTCAGCATTCTCCAAACCTCTGCGTTCAATGCGGGGAAAGTGCTCCCTCAGAACTGGTCCTCCGCCAGTGCCATCACGCCAGCCGCGCCCTCGGTGACCGAATCTGCCAAACCGTCGGCCCGCGTCAGCAAGTGGTCGGCGAAGAAACGGGCAGTGACGACTTTGACCTGGTAAAACGGATCGCTGTTGCCCGCGTCAATCCTTGATTGTGCGATGAGCGCTGCGCGCGCCATCTGCCACCCTCCGGCGACGATTCCGAAGAGCATGAGAAAGGGGACAGCGCCCGCTGAAGTCGCATGCACGTCGGAAGCATGGGTGGCGACAATCCACTCCCCGGCCTTGCCTAGAGCATTGACGCCGGCAGCCAAACGGCGGCGAATTGCGACAAGGTGCTCGTTACCCTGAGTGGCCAGCTCGGCATCCAGTGCGCGCATCATGCCGATGACGGTTTTGAGCGCTTCGCCGCCGTCGCGAGCGATTTTTCGACCGATCAAATCGTTGGCCTGAATACCCGTCGTGCCTTCGTAAATCGAGGAAATTCGGGCATCACGCAGATGCTGTGCAGCGCCAGTTTCCTCAATGAAGCCCATCCCGCCGTGCACCTGTATCCCGGTTGACGCGACTTCGATTCCTATTTCGGTGCTCCAACCCTTGACCACCGGCGTCATCAGGTCCACGAAAGCCTGATTCTGCTTGCGTACATCGGCTTCCGGATGGTGATGCGCCTTGTCTTGTGCCCCCGCCACGACGTAGGCCAGCGCGCGGCTTGCTTCAGCCTGTGCTTTCATGCTCATGAGCATGCGGCGTACGTCAGGATGCGCAATGATCGGGACTTTGGCGCCATTCCGCACACCGATGTCCGTACCCTGAATGCGATCCTTGGCGTAATCGCGCGCACGTTGATAGGCGCGTTCACATGCGGACACGCCCTCCATGCCGACACCGAAACGTGCGGCGTTCATCATGATGAACATATACTCAAGCCCGCGGTTTTCCTCACCCACCAGAAAACCGATGGCCCCGCCTTTGTCGCCAAAGGCCATCACGCCTGTCGGGCTGGCGTGGATTCCGAGCTTGTGTTCGATGGACACGCAGCGCACGTCATTGCGTGCGCCCGGGCGGCCGTCTGTGTCAACCATGAACTTTGGGACGAGAAAGAGGGAAATGCCTTTGACGCCCTCGGGTGCCGTTGGAGTTCGTGCCAGCACCAGGTGGATGATGTTGTCCGCCATGTCGTGCTCACCGTAGGTGATGAATACCTTCTGGCCGAAGATCCTGAAACTGCCATCGGCGTGTGGCACTGCGCGCGAACATATGGCCGCGAGGTCGGATCCGGCGCCCGGCTCGGTGATATTCATCGTGCCCGTCCACTCGCCGCTGACCATTTTCTCGAGGTACGTCTGCTTGAGTTCATCCGACCCGGAAAGCACCAGCGCTTCGATGGCACTGCTGGTCAGCATCGGACAAAGCGAAAAGGCGTGGTTGGCCGATTTCCACATCTCGGACACAGGTGCTGCAACGAGCTTGGGAAGGCCTTGTCCTCCCCATTCCGGCTCGCAGTTGAGCGCTGTCCAGCCGCTTTCGGCAAACAACTTGTAGGCGTCACCGAAACCCTTGGGCATGGCCACCTGCCCGTCATTGAACAACAACCCATCGCGGTCGCCAACACCGTTGAGCGGTGAAAGTACACCTTCGGCAAATTTGGCTGCTTCTTCCAGAACGGCGTCAACAACATCAGTCGATGCTTCCTCACAGCCGGGCAATTGCGCCACGTCCTCAAGCCCGGCCAATTCCTTCAACACAAACTGCATGTCGCGGAGCGGGGCACGGTATTCGCTCATTTCACTCTCCAGTCAGAATAAAGACATCTCGCCACTTGAATTGGCACCATCGCGGAATCGCCCCTGCTCACCCCAGCGCGTTGGTCAATGCGGGAGCCAGCTCGAACAGATCGCCGACGAGG
>APMI01036234.1_pt1 | contig 23127 bp, 13 predicted proteins | sample 667938 | NCBI WGS metagenome assembly APMI01 (sample SAMN01084076, study PRJNA167559) | wastewater metagenome | biome: Wastewater | place: Denmark: Ejby Moelle, Odense | collected 2011-11-28
CGTCCGCGCGGTGCCGACGTGCTCTCGGGTGGGCTGCCCTGCTATGCCGTGTACGCCACCGCGGACGGGCGCCACCTGGCGGTGGCCGCGCTCGAGCCGAAGTTCTGGAACCTGCTGTGCGACGCGTTGCAACGGCCCGACCTGAAACCGCTGCAATATGCCGTTGGCGAGCAGGGCGACTTTGCCAGGGCGGAGCTGGCGCGCATATTCGCCGGACACAGCCTGCGCCACTGGAGCGACATCTTCGATGGCATCGACTGCTGCGTGACCCCGGTGCTCACGCTCGACGAGGCGCTGGACAACGAACAGATCCGTGCCCGCGCGATGGTGCTCGAAGTGGACGGCGTGGCGCAGTTCGCCCCGCCGTGGAAGCTCCGCGGCGTTGCCGACGGTGACGCAACGCCGGCGCCGCATGCCGGCGAACACAGCGCCGAGGTGCTGCGCGCCGCCGGCTACGCCGAGTCGGAAATCGAGGCGCTGCGCCAGGCGCGGGTGATCTAGCGCCGGTGCGCCGGCAGGCAGCGCCAGGTGCCGCACGCGCCGGCGCTTTCAGGCGTGGCCTGCCTGCAACCCGCATGGTTGCTTGATCCGGGCGTGGCATGCCCGGAGAGCGCCTATCCATGCGGCCCGCAGGCCGATGCCATGAAAAAGGGCCGCGCCTGCGGCCCTTCGATCTGCGGCGAGCTTGCTGCGCCTAACCGGCTGCGACCGGGATCTTGCCGATTTTCGCCTGCCATTCCTTCGGCCCGGTCTGGTGCACCGAGGTGCCCTTGGAATCGACGGCGACGGTGACCGGCATGTCCTGCACTTCGAATTCGTAGATGGCCTCCATGCCGAGGTCGGCGAATGCCATCGTCTTGCTGGCCTTGATCGCCTTGGAAACCAGGTAGGCGGCGCCGCCGACGGCCATCAGATAGACCGCCTTGTTGTCGCGAATGGCCTCGATCGCTTCGGGGCCGCGCTCGGCCTTGCCGACCATGCCGAGCAGGCCGGTCTGCTCGAGCATCTGACGGGTGAACATGTCCATGCGCGTGGCGGTGGTGGGGCCGGCGGGGCCGACCACTTCGTCGCGCACCGGGTCGACCGGGCCGACGTAGTAGATGAAGCGGTTGGTGAAGTCGACCGGCAGTTTCTCGCCCTTGTTGAGCATGTCGGTCATGCGCTTGTGCGCGGCATCGCGGCCGGTGAGCAGCTTGCCGTTCAACAGCAGTACGTCGCCGGGTTTCCAGCCGGCGACTTCTTCGCGCGTGACGGTGTCGAGATTGACGCGCTTGCCCTTGCTGCTGTCGTAAGTGAGCTTGGGCCAGTCGGCGAGCGAGGGCGGTTCCAGCCTGGCCGGGCCGCTGCCGTCGAGATGGAAATGCACATGGCGTGTGGCCGCGCAGTTGGGGATCATCGCGATCGGCAGGCTGGCGGCGTGCGTCGGGTAGTCCATGATCTTGACGTCGAGCACCGTGGTCAGACCGCCGAGCCCCTGCGCGCCGATGCCAAGCGCATTGACCTTCTCCAGCAGTTCTAGGCGCAGTTCTTCGATGCGGCTGAGCGCGGCGCCACTGGCGGCCTTCTCTTTCAGTTCATGGATGTCGACCGGCGCCATCAGCGATTCCTTGGCGAGCAGCATGGCCTTTTCCGGCGTGCCGCCGATGCCGATGCCCAGAATGCCCGGCGGGCACCAGCCGGCGCCCATCAGTGGCACGGTCTTGAGCACCCAGTCGACGATCGAGTCGCTCGGATTGAGCATCACCATCTTGGTCTTGTTCTCCGAACCGCCGCCCTTGGCCGCGCAAATGACTTCGAGATGATCGCCGGGCACGATCTCGGTGTGCACCACGGCAGGCGTGTTGTCCTTGCTGTTGGTGCGCTTGCCGGCGGGGTCGAGCAGCACCGAGGCGCGCAGCTTGTTGTCGGGGTGGTTGTAGGCGCGGCGCACGCCTTCGTTGCACATTTCCTGCAGCGACATCGTGGCATCCCAGCGCAGGTTCATGCCGACCTTGAGGAAAATCACCGCGATGCCGGTGTCCTGGCAGATCGGGCGCCGTCCCTCGAAGCACATGCGGCTGTTGATCAGGATCTGCGCGATGGCGTCTTTCGCGGCCACGCTCTGCTCGCGCTCGTAGGCGGCGGCCAGCGCCTTGATATAGTCGGCCGGATGGTAATAGCTGATGTACTGGAACGCGTCGGCGATGCTCTGGATGAAGTCTTCCTGGCGGATGGTGGACATGGTTCGGTTCCCTCGTGCGAAATGCCTTGCCTGGTTGTCAGTGCGAACTCTTCGCCATGACCAGCGAACTGGTCATGATCTTGTCGGTGTAGGCCATGGCGACCGCCGACACCACGAACGTCATGTGGATGATGACCTGCCACATCAGCGCCTTTTCGCTCATTTGATCGGCATTGATGAAACTCTTGAGCAGGTGGATCGCCGAGATGCTGATCAGCGCCGTGGCCAGCTTGACCTTGAGCACGCCGGCATTGACGTGCGAGAGCCACTCGGGCTGATCGGGATGCTGATCAAGATCGTCCAGACGCGAGACGAACGTTTCGTAGCCGCCGATGATTACCATGATCAGCAGGTTGGCGATCATCACCACGTCGATCAGCCCGAGCACGATCAGCATGATCTCGGTATCGGACAGCGAGCCGCTCTTGGCGACCAGGTGCGTGAGTTCGACACCGAAGTGGTAGACGTAAACGGCCTGGGCGACGATCAGGCCGACGTAGAGCGGTGCCTGCAGCCAGCGGCTCCCGAAGATCAGGGATTCCAGCGGTCGGGTGTAGCGGTTGCTCATGGGAATTTTGTTGTCCGTAGGAGGTGGGCAGAGCGGGCTGCCGGCCGGTATTGCCAGGCAACAAATTCTACCATCGCGCAATCGACGGCGCGGGCCGTGGCGCTGCGCAGGCTCGGCCAGTAAGTGGCGCGTAAGGAAATTTCCGCCTAATGAGTGAAATCTCTTAAAATGCGCAAAAAACGAACGGCGTCACGGCACACCCGACAATTCGAACCGTTCGAGTGGCCAGACCCAACACTAAAGGAGGAAGCAGCCAGTTGACGCCCGCAGCCAAGGGGCGCGTACCCGGATGTCTTGCAGCACTGTTCCGCCACAGACTCACACTGACTCAGCTAGAGGAGAGGGAAAGCATGTCCGCCAACGATTCCGCAGAAACACGGCTCTATCCGCCCCCCGCCGAATTTGCCGCCAAGGCCGCGATCTCGGGCATGGCTGCCTACAAGGCGCTGTGCGACGAAGCCGACAAGGATTACGAGGGTTTCTGGGCGCGCCTGGCGCGCGAACATGTGGTCTGGAAGAAGCCCTTCACGCAAGTGCTGGATTCAAGCAATTCGCCGTTCTTCAAGTGGTTTGCCGACGGTCAGCTCAACGTTTCGTACAACTGCCTGGAGCGCCAGATCGAGGCCGGCCTCGGCGACAAGACCGCGATCATTTTCGAAGCCGACAACGGCGATGTTACCAGGGTGTCCTACCGGCAGTTGCTGGCCAAGGTCTGCCAGCTTGCCAACGGCCTGAAGAAGCTCGGCATCAAGAAGGGCGATCGCGTCATCATCTACATTTCGATGGGCGTCGAGGGCATCGCGGCGATGCAGGCCTGCGCGCGCATCGGCGCAATCCATTCCGTGGTGTTCGGCGGTTTCTCCGCGCAGTCGATTCGTGACCGCATCAACGACGCCGGCGCGGTGGCGGTGATCACGGCTGACGAGCAGTGCCGCGGCGGCAAGAATATTCCGCTCAAGCCGGCGGTAGACGAGGGCATCGGCCTGGGTGGCTGCGAGTCGATCAAGAACGTGATCGTCTTCAAGCGCACCGGCGGCCCCTGCAACATGGTGGCCGGACGCGATGTCTGGTGGCACGACGTGATTGCCGGCCAACCGGAAACCTGCGAACCGGAATGGGTGGACGCCGAGCATCCGCTGTTCCTGTTGTACACGTCCGGCTCCACCGGCAAGCCCAAGGGCGTGCAGCATGGCACCGGCGGCTATTTGCTGCACGCCATTCTGACCATGAAATGGACGTTCGACCTCAAGCCGGAAGACATCTTCTGGTGCACGGCCGACATCGGCTGGGTCACCGGCCACACCTACATCGCCTACGGCCCGCTGGCTTGTGGCGGCACCGAAATCGTGTTCGAAGGCATCCCCACCTATCCGGATGCCGGCCGCTTCTGGAAGATGATCCAGGATCACAAGGTCAACACCTTCTACACGGCGCCGACCGCGATTCGCTCGCTGATCAAGGCCGCGGACACCAATCCCGCCGTGGCGCCAACCAAGTACAACCTGTCGAGCCTGCGCCTGCTCGGCTCGGTGGGGAGCCGATCAACCCGGCTGCCTGGACGTGGTATCACCAGAACGTCGGTGGCGGCAGATGCCCGATCGTCGATACGTTCTGGCAGACGGAGACCGGCGGCCACATGATTACGCCCATGCCGGGCGCCACACCGCTGATTCCCGGTTCCTGCACGCTGCCGTTCCCCGGCATCATGGCGGCGATCGTCGACGAGACCGGCACCGATGTGCCCAACGGCAATGGCGGCATTCTGGTGGTAAAGAAGCCGTGGCCGGCGATGATCCGCACGATCTGGAACGATCCGGACCGATTCAAGAAGTCCTACTATCCGGCCGACTTCCAGGGCAAGTACTACCTGGCGGGCGACGGTGCGATCCGCGACAAGGACAGCGGCTACTTCACCATCACCGGCCGCATCGACGACGTGCTCAACGTTTCGGGCCACCGCATGGGCACGATGGAAGTCGAGTCTGCGCTGGTGGCGCATCCGAAGGTGGCGGAAGCCGCGGTGGTCGGCCGGCCGGACGAAATGACCGGCGAGGCGATCGTCGCGTTCGTCGTGCTGCGCGGCTCGCGTCCGACCGGCGAAGAAGCGAAGAAGCTGGTTGCCGAACTGCAGGCGTGGGTGGGCAAGGAGATCGGACCGATCGCCAAGCCCAAGGACATCCGCTTCGGCGAAAATCTGCCCAAGACCCGTTCGGGCAAGATCATGCGCCGCCTGCTGCGCTCGCTGGCCAAGGGCGAGAACGTCACGCAGGACATATCGACGCTGGAGAATCCGGCGATCCTCGAGCAGCTCAAGGTCTCGGTGTGAGCGTGTAACGATTAGGCAAAAAGCGCCGGCCCACAAGGCCGGTGCCCTGGGAGGGGGAGAGGGGCGCACTCGCGCCCCTCTGTTTTTGACCGGTTCGGGTTGCGGCGTGTGACCGTATAATCAGCGGCGGCGCTGTTCCACGGCCGTGCCGGGCAGCACGATGTTCGGGAGGAGGCACCTGCGATGAACCGCTACAGTCTGACCGGTCAGAGGCTCGCGGCAATCTTCTTGCTCGGCTGCGTGCTGCTCAATTATCCGATTCTCTACCTGTTCAACACGCCTGCCGAAGTGTTCGGGATTCCCGTGCTCTACGCATTCCTGTTCGGCGCGTGGGCGGTGCTGGTCGTGCTGATGGCGTTGAACATCGAACTGCGCCGCGACTGAACGCGCCGCCGGGCCCATGCTGCAGGGATCGACCATCATTGCCGTATCGCTGGCCTACCTCGGGCTGCTGTTCGCCATTGCATACTACGGAGACAGGGGCGCCGATCTTGGCCGGTCGCTGATTTCCAATCCCACCATCTATGCCTTGTCGCTGGCGGTCTATTGCACGACTTGGACTTTCTATGGCAGCGTCGGCCGCGCCGCGGCCACCGGCATCGGATTCCTGCCCATCTATCTTGGACCGACCATGATCGCCGCGTTGTGGTGGTGGGTGCTGGTGAAGATGATCCGCATCGCCAAAGCCAACCGCATCACGTCGATTGCCGACTTCGTGGCCTCGCGCTACGGCAAGAGCCAGTTGCTCGGCGGGCTGGTTACGATCATCGCGGTGATCGGCATTGTTCCGTACATCTCGTTGCAGTTGAAGGCGGTTTCCAACAGTTTCAACATCCTGCTCGGCTATCCGGAAATCATCATGCCGTCGCGCGCCGGAAACCTGCCGATCTGGCGCGACACCTCGCTGCTGATCGCGCTGGCAATGGCGGCGTTCACCATCGTCTTCGGCACCCGTCATCTCGACGCCACGGAACGCCACGAGGGCATGGTCGCGGCGATCGCCTTCGAGTCGATCGTCAAGCTGGTCGCCTTTTCCGCGGTCGGCTTGTGGGTGACATTCGGCCTGTTCGACGGCTTCGCCGACATCTTCGATCGCGCGGCAGCTCATCCGGAACTGGCGCGGCTGATGCTGGTCAGCAATTCCGCTTCGAGCTACGGCTCTTGGGCCTCGCTGACCTTGTTGTCGATGCTGTCGGTGATGTTCCTGCCGCGGCAGTTCCAGATTGCCGTGGTCGAGAATGTGGACGAGAACCATGTGCGCAAGGCGATCTGGCTGTTCCCGCTCTACCTGCTGCTGATCAACCTGTTCGTGCTGCCGATCGCGCTCGGGGGCCTCGTACATTTTTCCGCAGGCGGTGTCGACGCCGACACCTTCGTGCTGACCTTGCCGATGGCGGAAAAGCAGGAGTCACTGGCGCTGCTGGTATTTATCGGCGGACTCTCCGCGGCAACCGGCATGGTCATCGTGGAAACCATTGCCCTGTCGACCATGGTGTGCAACGACCTTGTCATGCCGCTGCTGCTGCGCAGCGACTGGTTCCGTCTGCACGAGCGCCGCGATCTGTCTGGTCTGCTGCTTGCGATCCGGCGCGGCGCGATCGTCGTCATCCTGTTGCTCGGCTACATCTATTTCCGCGCCGCCGGCGAGGCCTACGCGCTGGTCGGTATCGGACTGATCTCCTTTGCTGCGGTCGCGCAGTTTGCGCCGGTCATCTTTGGCGGCATGTACTGGAAAGGCGGCACGCGTTCCGGTGCGCTGGCCGGCCTGTTCGCCGGCTTTGCCGTCTGGGCCTACACCCTGCTGCTGCCTTCGTTCGCCAAGTCAGGCTGGCTGCCGGATGGCTTTCTGCAGAACGGCCTGTTCGGTCTGTCTCTGCTGCGCCCGACCCAACTGTTCGGTCTGGTGGGCATGGATGAGATCACGCACTGCCTTTTCTGGAGCCTGCTGGCCAATATCGGCGCCTATACGGCTGTTTCGCTGAGCGGACGGCCGGACGCTGCCGAGACCAGCCAGGCGACGCTCTTTGTGGATGCGATGACCCTCGCCACCCAGGGCGCCGGATCGCGCTTTTGGCGCGGCAGCGCAAGGGTGGATGAACTGTTGCCGTTGATTGGCCGGTTTCTCGGTCCGCAGCGGGCGCAGCAGGCTTTCGAGAATTTTTCGCGTCAGCGCGGCCGCGCCGGCGTTGGCGACCTGCAAGCGGATGCGGGCACCGTGCACTTTGCCGAAACGCTGCTTGCCGGCGCGATCGGTTCGGCTTCGGCGCGCGTGATGGTGGCCTCGGTAGTGAAGGAGGAACCGCTCGGACTCGACGAAGTGATGAACATCCTCGATGAGGCAAGCCAGGTACGCGCCTACTCGAAGCAACTCGAGCAAAAATCCCATGAACTCGAACGCGCCACGGCCGAACTGCGCGCGGCCAACGAGCGGATGAAGGAACTCGACCGGCTCAAGGACGATTTCATGTCCTCGGTGACGCATGAGTTGCGCACGCCGCTGACCTCGATTCGGGCCTTCTCGGAAATACTCCTGGACAACCCGGAAATGGACAGTGACGAGCGGCAGAACTTCCTCTCGATCATCACCCGCGAAACGGAGCGGCTGACGCGCCTGGTCAACCAGGTTCTCGACATGGCGAAGATCGAATCGGGCCGAACCGAGTGGCAAAACGAGGAACTCGACCTGCGCGAGGTGATCGACAGTTCGATCGCCTCGGTCAGCCAGGTCTATCGAGAGAAGGATGTGGCGTTGCTTACCGAGATGCCGGAGAAAGTGCCGTCTCTGGTGGCCGACCGCGATCGCCTGATACAGGTGATGCTCAACTTGTTGTCCAATGCGGTCAAGTTCGTGGCGCCGGGAAGCGGGCGGGTGGTGGTGCGGCTGCTGTTGCAGGCAGAGCACCTGCGCGTCGATGTCGTAGACAACGGTCCGGGCATCCGGCGCGAGGACCAGCGGGTAATATTCGAGAAGTTTCGGCAGGGCGGCGATACCATGATCGACAAGCCTCAGGGAACCGGCCTCGGGTTGCCGATCAGCAAACAGATCGTCGAGCATTTCGGCGGCCGGCTCTGGGTCGAGAGCGAGAAGGGCAGCGGCGCGATGTTTTCGTTTACGCTGCCTCTGATCATCACCGCCGCCAGCCAGGCCGGCGAGGACGCAGTGCTGGTGGCATAAAACAAAGCGATAAGGGGGAGGCGATGGGCAAGAAGGTGTTGATCGTGGATGACGAGCCGAACATCGTCATCTCGCTGGAGTTCTTGATGAAGCGAGAGGGATTCGAGGTCAGCATCGCACGCGACGGCGAGGAGGCGCTTCACAAGGTCGGGGAGAGTCGGCCGGATCTGATGCTGCTTGACGTGATGATGCCGAAGAAGAGTGGCTACGAGGTCTGCCAGCAGTTGCGGTCCGATCCGGCGCATGCCGGGATCAAGATAATCATGCTGACGGCAAAGGGGCGCGACACCGAAGTGGCGAAGGGACTCGACCTCGGCGCCGACGCCTACATGACAAAGCCGTTTTCGACCAAGGAGCTGGTGGTCCAGGTCAAGTCGCTGCTCGGAATCGAATGATCCGTGAATCTCCTTCGGACTTCCGCCTGAAGGCGGCTGACGCATGAAGCAAAGCCATCGATTCCTTATCGCCTTGATCGTTCTCGGTCTGCTGATGACCGGGCCTTTCGTATTTACCGCGGTGGTCTTCTGGCTGGATCTTGAGGAATCCGAGCGTGCCGCAGCGATTGCGCTGATTGGACCGCGACTGCCGGTCGGTACGATGCTGACGGCGATCGGCTTCGTCTTCGGTGTCGGTGCGGTGCGCTGGGTGTTCGTGCACTATGTTCACAGGCTGACCCGCCTCGAAGAATTGCTGCGGCTGATGCTCGGGGCCAACCGCGAGTTTCGCGTGACGCCGGAGGGGCCTCCCGAGGTCCAGGCGATCGCTCGGGCGATGAACGATCTGGCACAGCAGCGCGACGAACTGCTGCAGGACGTGGACAGCAAGATCCGCGAAGCCAAGCATTCGGTCGAGGAAGAGAAGAACCGCCTCGCTGCGCTGATGTCCGAATTGACGCAGAGCGTCGTCGTGTGCAACCTGGACGGCCGGATACTGCTTTACAACAATCGCGCGCGCGTACAGTTCATGGCGCTGTCGGACTCGCCGGTGGCTTCGGGCGGCGGCGAACTGATCGGATTGGGCCGTTCAATCTACGCGGTCTTTGAGCGCAACATGATTTCGCACGCGCTGGACAGCATAGAAAACCGATTGCGCCGGGAGGGCGCGCAGCCGGTTGCGCACTTCGTAACGACTTCCCGGGCCGGGCAACTGATTCGCGTGCAGATGGCGCCGGTTTTGTCGTCGCCGGGCGAAGCCCGTGAGCGAACCGTATCCGGCTACATCCTGATGCTGGACAACATCACCCGCAGTTTCGAGAACGAATCGCGCCGCGACGACATGCTGCAGTCGCTGACGGAGGGCTCGCGTGCCTCGCTGGCGGGCATCCGCGCCGCGGTGGAAACCCTGACCGATTACCCCGACATGGAAGCCGCGCAGCGCGACACGTTTGTCGGCGTCATCCGCGACGAGGTTCGCTCGCTCAGTCACCGGCTCGACGTCACGGTGACCGAATTCGCCGACGCGCTGAAGGCGCGCTGGCCACTGGAAGAGATGCTGGGTGAAGACCTGATCAGTGCGGCGCAGCGGCGCATCGAGAACAAGGTCGGCATCCAGACCAAGATCGAGGATGTCACCGCCGGACTGTGGGTCAAGGTGGACAGTTTCTCGCTGTTGCAGGGCCTGACCTACCTTGCCGCGCGGCTGGAGTCGGAATTCGACGTGCGTGAGGTTCGCTTCCGGCTGCTGCCGGCCGGGCGCCTGGCGCACCTCGACATCATCTGGTCGGGAACGGTCATCGGCAGCGAAACCCTGATGACATGGGAGATGGAACCGATGACCGTGGCCGGCGAGACCAGCCCGCTGACGCTGCGCGATGTGATGGAGCGCCACGGCGGCGAGATCTGGTCGCAGCGCGAGAAGGTGGCGCATCGCATCTACTTTCGCATGCTCATTCCGTCGGCGCAGCCGGCCGAACATCTCGAAGCCGAGGCCTTCCTGCGTGGCGACAGCCGGCCCGAATACTACGACTTCGACCTCTTCGGCTGGAAGGATTCGAGCCACGATCTGGACGATCGGCTGCTTACCGAACTGACCTTTACGGTGTTCGACACGGAGACGACCGGGCTCAACCCGTCCGGCGGCGACGAGATCATACAAATCGGCGCCACCCGTATTGTCAATGGCAAGCTCCTTAACAGCGAGGGGTTCGAGCAGATGATCGATCCGGAACACGAACTGTCGCCAGAATCGATAATGATTCACGGCATTGCGCCGGAAATGCTGGTCGGCAAGCCGACCATCGACAAGGTGCTGCCGTCGTTTCACGCCTTTTGTCATGACACCGTTCTGGTTGCGCACAATGCGGCCTTCGACATGCGCTTCCTGCAGATCAAGGAGCAGAGCACGGGCGTGCGTTTCGATCAGCCGGTGCTCGACACGCTGCTTCTCTCGGTGGTGATTCATCCAAATCAGGAATCGCACAAACTCGAGTTGATCGCCGAGCGGCTCGGCGTAACGATACTCGGGCGCCATACCGCCATGGGCGATGCGATCGTTACCGGAGAGGTGTTCCTGAAAATGATTCCGCTGCTCGCCGATAAGGGCATCCGTACACTGCGTGAAGTCCGCGAGGCGGCCGAAAAGACTTTCTATGCAAGAGTCAAATACTGAGATGATCGACCAAAGCCTGAAGGAATGGGAAACACAAGACGACAACAACATGCAAAGCGAACTGGGCAGCGTGGTGCGCCGCTCGACGGTGACCATCGCCATGGGAACGCCCATACGCGCCGCGCTGGACGAGATGGATAAGCATCAGTTGAGGGCGATCGTGGTGATCGATCCGGAAACCGAGCGCCCGCGCGGGGTGTTCACGCTGCCTGATCTGTTGCGCCGGGTGGTATTGAAGGGCGTCGACCTGAACCAGCCGATCGACAACGTGATGACGCGCAACCTGATTACCATGCGTCCGCATCAGACAGCCCACCAGGCGGCGGTCCTGATGGCCCAGCGCAGCATCCGGCATGTGATGGTCACCGATGTGACCGGACACCTGGTCGGAATCGTCTCGCAGAACGATCTTTACTCGCTGCAGCGGACAGGGGTGCGGGAACTGAGCGGGGAAATCGCGCGGGCCTCGGATCTTGGCGCATTGAAGGTTGCCTCGGATTCCATCGATCGGCTCGCGCATTCGATGCTGCACAAGGGAGTCGGTGCCGAAGCGTTGACCCATTTCATTTCGACGCTCAACGACTTGCTGACTTTGCGCGTCATCGAACTGACCGAGACAGAATTCAACCTGCCTGACGTTTCATGGTGCTGGATCGCGCTGGGTTCCGAGGGGCGCTTCGAGCAAACCCTGTACACGGATCAGGACAACGGGATCATATTCGACGTGCCTGCCGGAGAAGATCCCGCCGCGCTGCGGGAGACGTTTCTGCCGTTCGCACAGGCTGTAAACACAAAGCTCGATGCCTGCGGATTCACCCTGTGCAAGGGCAACATCATGGCCGGCAATCCGCAATGGTGCCTGTCCCTGGCAGAGTGGAAGGCCTGTTTCGCGAACTGGATGGACCAGGCGCAACCGCAGGCGCTCCTCAATGCCGCCATTTTCTTCGATTTCCGCCATCTGCACGGCGACGAGTCGCTGGCCGATGCCCTGCGCACCTGGCTCAATTCGCGTGCGCCGGAGAGCCCGGTCTTTCTGCGCCTGATGGCGCAGAATGCGATCGATTGCCAGCCGCCAATCGGGTTGATTCGGCCGTTCGTTTTCGACGGCAACAAGTCGTTTCCGCACACGATCGACCTGAAAAAATTCGGTACCCGTCCGTTCGTCGATGCGGCGCGCATATTCTCGCTCGCCCACGGGGTCGGCCACACCGGCACAGCGCAGCGTCTGCGCGCGGCGGCGGGCAAACTGGCTTTCGGCAAGGACGACATTAACGCGGTGATCGAAGGCTTCTACTTCATTCAGACACTGCGCTTGCGCCACCAGCACCGCAGCGATCCGCAGGCGGAAGGAGCGAACCGCATCGACCCGGATAGCCTGAATGAACTGGAGCGACACGTTCTGCGCGAGGCTTTCAAGCAGGCCAAGAAACTCCAGCAGCGGCTGGCGCTGGATTTCCGGCTTTGAATCGGTCTCTTCCGAGGTTCACAGTTGCGGTCGTGCGCCCAAATTTTGCACCGAACTGACTTGCGGGCTCGCGTGTGTGGGCAGCACGCAGACTATCGCGTGGCATTTTTTGGCGTCGTGGATGATTTGCTGTCCCTGGTCAACTGAGCCGGTTGATGCCCGGGCCGCGAATGCAGAGCAGGAACCTCGCCGCGCCGGTGCATTACGCAAACCTTTGGTGGGAGACGACTGAAACGCTCGCGCGTTCCGCGAACTCCGGGTCGGCCGCGGTCCGGGCGATTGTTATTCCTGACCGTAACGTCGGGTTTTGATAGAATCTCGCGCTCTGCGGAGAGGTGGATGAGTGGTTTAAGTCGCACGCCTGGAAAGCGTGTTTAGGTTAACGCCTAACGCGGGTTCGAATCCCGCCCTCTCCGCCAGGACAACAATGAAGCCCAAATGGCGGTCGGTCGCGAGAGGAAGCTGCAATCTGCCGACCGATCCGGAACGGGTGCCTCGGGCTGCAAAGGTCCGGCGGAGCACGTCGGGTCAGCCGTGCGCCGCCGTATCGGCCCGTTTGGCGACGGGCTAAGCCCGCATCTTCTCGATCGCCTCGGCCATTGCGACCACCCGCTTTGCGCTTTCGACGTGCAGGTTCTCGATCAGCTTTCCATCGACAACAACCACACCCTCGCCGCGGGCGCTTGCCGCGGAGTGCGCTTCGATGATTTTGCGCGACCACTCGACGTCGGAGGCGTTTGGCGTGAATACCTTGTTGCAACTCTCGACCTGTTTCGGATGGATCAGCGTCTTGCCGTCGAAACCGAGTTCCGAACCCTGGCGGCATGCAAATTCAAAACCGGATTCGTCGTTGAGGTCGAGATAGACCCCGTCGAGTATGGCTAGGCCGGCCGCGCGCGCCGCAAGCAGGCATAGACCGAGTGAAGTAATGAACGGCAGCCGCTCGTGAGTGTGCGCGCAGTCGAGTTCCTTGGCCAGATCCGAAGTACCCATCACCAGGCAGGCCATGCGAGGGGTGGACTCGGCAATCCGCTGCGATTCGAGAACGCTGCGCGGCGTCTCCATCATCGCCCAGATGGCCATCTCGTCCGGCGCGCCATTCGCGCGCATGATCGATTCCATGTGGCGTATGGCGTCTGCGCTCTCGACTTTTGGCAGCAACAAGGCGTCGGCGCCGGACTTCGACGCCATTGCCACATCGTCGAATCCCCACCGGGTAGACAACGAGTTGACGCGGATGATCAGTTCGCGCATTCCGTAACCGCCGGCCTTCACGGACTCGCACACCTGCTTGCGTGCAACGTCCTTGGCATCCGGCGCGACTGCATCTTCCAGATCAAGAATAAGACCGTCCGCGGGCAATGTCCTCGCCTTGTCGAGGGCGCGGGCGTTCGAACCCGGCATGTAGAGAACACTCCGGCGCGGTCGTGCTGTTTTCAGCATTGTTGCTCCCCTTCGATCGTCAAAAAAATAGCGATATTGCGTTTTCGGAAAAGGTACTCCCGGCCTCAAGCGAAGTAAAGCGGCGGTTTTTCGGTGCGCCCGGCACCAGCCGACCGCAATTCCGGCAGGCTGCCAGTTTTCATGACGCCAACTGCCGTGTGCCGTGAAGAAAAATGCCGCACCGCCTTCAGTTTCTCGATCTTGGCGCCGTTAAGGGGGGAAGTTGGGGCGCCGCCCGTCGGACTACCCGGGCTCTCCCGTTGCTCGTAGATGCGGCTTCAACCAACTGAAAAGCGATAGGTAACCGAGCGTTTGGAGACTCTGAATGGCCGAACCAACAATTACAACCGAGCAACTGTCGGCCTTCCTGCGCCGAGCCAAAGCCCTGACGCTGGCGCTGGAGGCAAGCCACAAAGCCGGCAACATGTACGCTACGGAGCACACCGTTGCTTTGTGTCCCGACGCGATTCTGGTCGGCTCGGAAGGCGAGATCAGCTTCCGCGCCATCGCATTCAACGATTCGGTACTGTCCGGCAGCCGCCTGCGCTACGTTTCGCCCGAGCAGGCGGGGCGGCTAGGCAAACTGGATCTGCGTAGCGACCTTTACTCGGCCGGAATCATCCTCTACGAATGGTTGCTTGGGCACCCGCCTTTCCAATCCGACGATCCGCTTGACCTGACGCACCGGCACATGGCCGAAGAGCCATGTCCGCCAATCGGATTGGCGTCGGGCGTGCCGAGAGTGCTTTCCGACGTGGTGCTTAAACTTCTGGCCAAGTCGCCGGATGCGCGCTACGCCACCGCGCGGGGCGTGCACGACGATCTCAACACCTGCCTCGATCGGCTCGATGAAACAGGTCGGATCGAGCCCTTTGAACTGGGCCGCACCGATCGCGGCTCGCAGTTCCTGATTCCCGAACGGCTGTATGGTCGCGAGGCCGAACTGCGCTCGTTGGCCGATATTTATCGGCGCGCGGTGGCCGGCGAGATCGTGCTGTGCATGGTTGGCGGCTACTCCGGCGTCGGCAAGTCGGCCCTGGTGCGCGCGATGCGTTCTGAGATCACCGCCAGCGGCGGCCGTCTGGTCGAGGGAAAATTCGACCAGTATCGCCGCGAAACACCCTATTCGGCGCTGATCGAGGCTTTCAGAGGCCTGCTGCGGCAGGTTCTCTCGGGTCGCCAGGCTGAAGTCGATCTGTGGCGGGAGCGCGTCAATGCGGCGCTGGGTGAAAATGCCAGCGTGGTCATCGAAGTGCTGCCGGAACTCGAACGGTTGATTGGTCCCCAGCCGCCGGCTCCGGTACTGGTGGGGTTTGCCGCGCAACAGCGTTTCAACGCGGTGTTTGCCCAATTGTTGAGACGTTTTGCCAGCGCAGAGCATCCATTGGTGATGTTTCTTGACGACCTGCAGTGGGCCGACGATGCTTCCCTTGCCCTGATCCAGACGTTCGTGCTGGGCGGACAGGGCGCGCACCTGCTGATGGTCGGCGCCTACCGCGACAACGAAGTCGACGCCGCTCACCCGATGACCCAGATGCTCGGGACGCTGCGCAAGAACGACGCCTTGATCATCGAACTGCTGCTGGGTCCGCTGCGCCAAGAACATGTGGTGCAACTGATCCGCGATACCTGTTACAACATCGCCGAACCGGATGCGCTGGCCGCGCTTGTCATGAAGAAGGCAGAGGGAAATCCGTTCTACACGCGGCAGTTCCTCAAGAACATGGTGGCCGAGGGGCAACTTTACTTCGACCGGCAGGCAGACGGCTGGCGCTGGCGCGCCGAAGAGGCGCGTCTGAGCGACGCCGCCGAAAACGTGGTGGATCTGATGATGCGTCGCCTGCGCGGATTTCCGGTTGCGACGCAGGCAGCACTCAAGGTTGGGGCGTGCATCGGCAAGCGCTTCGATCTGGCGTTGCTGGCCGCGGTCTGCGATGGCGACGAATCCGCGGCACTGACCTGGCTCGCCCCGGCGCTGCAAGAGGAACTGCTGTTGCCTGTCGGCGGTGGCGCCGGCACGCGCGAGTTCCAGTTCGTGCATGACCGGGTCCAGCAGGCGGCGTACAGCCTGGAAGGGCGCACGGACCGCGACGCGCTGCACCTCAAGATCGGTCGGCAGATCTGGCGCGACACGCCTCCAGTGGATCTCGACCGGCGCGTCTTCGACATCGTCGATCAGATCAATCATGCGTCCGCCCTTTTGGACGACAACGACGAGCGGCGCGCGGTGGCGGAGTTGAATCTGCGCGCAGGCATCCGCGGCAAGGGCTCCATGGCTTATCAAGCTGCGGTTCGCTACCTGCAGGCCGGAATCGACCTGCTGGGCGCCGATGCATGGACTGCCTGCTACGCACTGAGCTACAGCCTGCACTTGCATGCAGCCGAAGCGCACTCAATGCTCAATCAGGAAGAGCCGTTCCATCGCACGGTTAGCGTCTTGCTGGCCAACGTCGGGTCGGTCGACGATCGGCTGCCGGTGCGCATCCGCCAGACCATCCACCTGTGCCAGTCCGGTCGCCTGATCGGGCCGGCAGGGGCTCTCGGAGGCCGGCATCGACATTCCGCCCCTCGATGAGCAGGTCGGAATCGACAACGCGTTCCGCCGTGAACTCGAGATCTTTCGCGAGCGGACCGCTGGCTGCCGTCTGGCCGAGCGCCTCTACGACCTGCCGATGGCCAGCGATGCGCAGACCGAGAATCTGTTGCGACTGATAGGCGCCATGGGTGATGCCGCCACCATCACCAATGTTCCGCTGCTCAACCTGATGGCGGTCGTGGGTGCCAACCGATCATTGCACTACGGCAACACTGTGCTCTCGCCGCTGGCGTATACGCTGCTCGGCCAGGGCCTGGTGTCGCATTTCAAGTCCTATCGCGAAGCCCGCGAACTGGCGGAGGTGGCGATTCGCCTGTCGGACGAAAAGTTGATCGATTTCTGGTCCTACGGCCGCTCGCGCGTACATCAATTCTGGTTCGTGCTGCACTGGTCGCGCCACATCGAGACGTCGCTGCCGCAGATCGAGGAAGCCTTCACCGTTACCCGCCGGGCACACGATCCGCTCTATGGCGCCTACTTGCTCGCCCTGGTCACCATCACCCGCTACAACCTGGGGCGCAATATGGGCGAGGTACTGAGCGCCCATCAGCGCATCGTCGAGCATTGCCGGCCGTATCCGATGGAAGTCGTCGTCGCCTTTTCGCAAGGTTTTGCCGGTGCCGCGGCCGCCTTGCGCGGCGAGACGGCCGGTCCGACCGAGATTACCGGTGCGCATGTGGACGAAGCGGCGTACGTCGAGGCATTCCGCGCGATGCCGATGGTGATGGGCCTTCTGCGCGGGGCACAGGTGCCGCTCTACGCCCTTGCCGGCGATCACGAACGGGCGCTGGAACTGGCCACCGACAAGAATCTGCTCGACTCGCCGCCGTTTCTGCTGCACGTATCGTTGACGTTCTGGCGCGGTGTCTCGGCCGCTGCCCTGGTTCGAACTGGAGGTGGCGCCCGCAGGCAGGCGTTGATCGACATCCTTCGCGAATCCGACGCCTATCTCGATCACATCGCGCGAAACGGTTGTCCGGACAATGTCGCCCACCGCCTGGCAATTCTGCGTGCCGAACAGGCCCGCATCGAAGGGCGTGCCGATGACGTCGAGCAGGCCTACATGCAAGCCGCGCATCTGGCCAAAACCCACGGTTTCTTGCTCGAAGAGGGCTACTGCCACGAATTGCTTGGCGCCTGGCTGGCGGAGACCCTTCCTGAAAGCGGCGACTGTCAATCGGCCTACCAGCTTGCCGCTGCCTGCTACAAGGCGTGCGAGGCGCGGGTATTGCTGGCTCGCGTCGAACAACAGTTGCGCGTGCTGGGTGGTGGTCGCGGCATCGCTGTGAACGAGGAGGAAGGCCGGCTGGACGAAATCGATACCCGCGCAATCCTGCTTGCCGTTCGCACCATCAGCCGCTACGTCGAGCGCGAACCGCTGCTCGAGCGCTTGCTGCGAATCATCGTCGAGGTTTCCGGCGCCGAACGCGGTGCCGTGATCCTGCGCAATGGCGACGGACTGAACGTCGAAGCGGAGCACGGCGTGCGCGGTAGCGCCAGCGGTATCCCGGAAGGCCTGGTGCGCTACGTGCTGAATTCGGGCGAAACGATCGTTGTCGACGACTTGGGCTGGACTGTCGATTCGCCCGGTGGCATGGATGACTTCGGCGATCGAGGGTTCTTCGCCCGGAGCCGACCCGAATCGGTCCTGTGCATGCCGATCGGACGGCGGACACCATTGCGCCGGGCGCTGTATCTCGAGCACCGCTCGCTGGCGGCGGTATTCACGACACAACGGCGGCAAGTTCTCGGCTGGCTGACGGCGCAGGCGGGAATCTCGCTCGAGAACGCGGAACTATACGGCAACCTCGAGGGGCAGATTGCCGAGCGCACACGCGCGTTGACCGCCGCCAACGAGCGCCTGCAGGCGCAGCAGCACGAGTTGCAACAAGTCAATGGACGCCTGCATCAGCAGCAACTCGAACTCCAGGCGGCCATCGAGAAGGCCAACGAAGCGACCAGCAGCAAGTCCGCCTTCCTGGCCAACATGAGCCACGAGATTCGCACGCCGATGAACGCGATCATGGGCATGTCGCATCTGGCCCTGCAAACCCAGTTGAGTGAGCGGCAGCGGGGCTACATCGAGAAGGTCATGCAGTCGGGGCAGCATCTGCTCGGGATCATCAACGACATTCTCGACTTCTCCAAAGTGGAAGCCGGGCGCATGCAGATCGAAAGCATACCTTTCGATCTGGGCAAGGTCTTCGAGACGTTGGCAGGTGTCACCGCCGACAAGGCACTGGCCAAGGGTATCGAACTGATCTGGAACATCCACGCCGATGTCCCGACGCGTCTGATCGGGGATCCGCTGCGCGTGGGCCAGGTCCTGATCAACTACTGCAACAACGCCCTCAAGTTCACGCAGCAGGGCGAAATCGAAGTCACTGTCGAAGTTGCCGAACGGAGCGCATCGAGCATCCTGGTCCGCTTTGAAGTGCGTGACACCGGCATCGGTCTTACCGAAGAACAGATGGGTCGCCTGTTCGAAAGCTTTAGCCAGGGGGATACAACCACCACCCGCCGCTATGGCGGCACCGGACTGGGCTTGGCGATCTGCAAGCGGCTGGCGACGCTAATGGGCGGGCAGGTCGGTGTGCACAGCGCATTGGGGCGCGGATCGAACTTCTGGTTTACCGCCAGACTCGGCATTGAAGCGGAGATCGAGGAGCGGGCCTTGCCGCATATACCGGCCGGAATGCGCGTGCTGGTAGTCGATGACAACGCTCACGCTGCGCAGGTGCTGACCGAGATGCTGGTGCACCAGGGATTTGAGGCCGAGAGCACCGACGGCGCAACACATGCGCTACAGCTGCTGCACAGGGCAGCCGATCGCAGCGTACCGTTTGACATCGTCCTGATCGATTGGCAAATGCCGGAGATGGACGGACTGGCCCTGGCGAGGCAAATCAAGACTCTGCGGTTCGAGCCAGCGCCACGTCTGGCAATCGTCACCGCCTACGGTCGCGAGGAAGTGCTCAAGGGCGCTGCGGCGATCGGCATCCCAGATGTCATGATCAAGCCGGTGACCCCGTCGATGTTGCACGATACGATGATGAACCTCGTCGTCGACCGTCCGCCGGCCCGATCTGGTGTGCGCATGCAGGACACCGCCGCGGCGCTGGAAGCCGTCGCGCCGCTGCGAGGCGCGCGTGTTCTGGTGGTCGAGGACAACGAGCGAGGCGGGCGGGTTCGTTCCGGACATTGCCGAAGACGGCCGCCAATCGATCGACATGGTGGCCCGGGCCGTGAAAGTACGGCGCCCGTACGACGCCATTTTGATGGACATGCAGATGCCCGTGATGGACGGTCTGGATGCGACCATCGCCATTCGCGGCAAACCTGAAAATGCCGAGACGCCGATCATCGCCATGACGGCAAACGCGATGAATACCGACAGGGAGCGCTGCCTGCAGGCCGGAATGAACGATTTCATCGCAAAACCGATCGACTTCGATATCCTGATGGGCACTCTGCGGCGCTGGATCCGGGCAAAACCGGCCGTCCGCAGCAGCCCGGCGGGCGGCGACGCTGCAGCGCCAGGCGAGATTGCTCTTCCGGAAGACGTGCCGGGTCTCGACACAAGCGAAGGTCTGCGGCGGACGATGGGCAAACGCGCACTCTATCGCGACTTGCTATGCCGATTCGTGGCAGGACAGAAACAAGCCCTGTGCAAGCTTGACGCTGCGCTCGACGGCGGGGATGCCCAACTGGCCGGGCGGATCGCCCATACGCTGCGCGGGCTCGCCGGAACCATCGGCGCCGGCGCGCTGGCGCGTGCGATGACGGAAGTTGAAAATGCGATGGGCGACGGCACGTCGCGTGCCCGGCTCGTCAAGCCCTTGCAGAGTGCCCGGGAGGTGCTGGATCCCTTGGTGGCGAGTCTGGAGATCAAGCTCGGCATTGCGGCCGAAAGGACCGCAGTCGATGCCGTCAATCCGGAGTTGCTCGAGCGCAAGTGCAAGGAACTGATAGGCCTGCTTCTCGAGTGCAACGTGAATGCCGAGAGCGTGTTTGTCGCCAATGCCGGGTTGTTCAAGGCGGCATTCGGAACGTCCTACGACAGATTGAAAACGGCCATCGACGATCTCGACTTCGACAGCGCGCTCGCCGTGCTCGATGCGGCAAGGACTGACCACCATTGGGAGACGAAACCTTGCGCGGATTCGGGCCAGCTTGCCGAGTTGGCGAGCGTACCCTGCCATTGAGTGGTTCGGCACCGGGTGCGGCGGGGTGGGCGACGCCGAATCTGGAATACCCCGGCCCTGACGTGGCAAGCGGGACTTGACCGCCGACACGTAGTTTTCCTCTGGCCGACCCTCTGACCGGCAACGGCGCTTCGGCAGACCGCGGCGGCGCGGTCGCCTTCCTGTCGTTGTCGGTGAAGGATTTCCGTTTCGGGCGCGCGGCCGCATAACCGGTTGCGACGCGCGGAGCGCCGAATCCCTATCTGAAGCACTGCCTTTCGGCGATCGACAAAGACGCGCCGATTGTCGGGCCACGCCTGCCAGACCTGGCGATACTCTTCGGTTATACTCTCATCCGTGTCACAGGATTCCCTGTCCAAACGGTTTGGCGGCAAGGGGGCCCCAGATCGATGGTCGTCCGTTGGGAGCCCGTGCGCCGAACAGCGAGATCGACGAGTTGAAGGTGGAACCTGACCGGCTCATCAAGAGTCCGGGATCAGCCAGTCGTGTTGGGGCGATCGCGGATCGACAGGGGGGAAGCAGTGGCATGATTCGGCCATGCGTCCGGGCGGGGGTATCCTTCGTGGCGGCGCCCGCTCGTCAGCAAGCCGCAGCGGCTGATGAGCGCGATCCGTTGAACCGTCAATTGCGATCCCGCCGGCAATTCGTTCCCCGATTACTTCGTGTCTGCCGCCCAGCGGCACGCCGCAAGATGCGGCCAAATGCACGCGTCGCTGACCTGCCGTCAAGCACAATGGGCCGGCCGGAAACCTTCTTTGTTGTTCTTGGCGGCCGCGGTGTCTGGGCGCGGAGATCTTCCGCACTCTTTCATGCGATTCCCGCTGCCGGGTGCCGGGTTCACCGGCTCGCTCCCGACATTCACGGCATGGCGTCGCTGTTTGGACGCCGCGACACTCCCGCGATAGAAAGCCCGCGCCCGAACGCAAACCGGCGGCCAGCAACGGCGTCCGCCGGAGCAAACCCCGCCTCCATGCTGCCAGTCCGTGAACGCCGGCGCGCTGAATGCCCGCGAACCGGCGAAATTCGCGTAGTCGGGCAACGACTATGGAGACAGTGCAGGAAGCTCACACTGACGCCTGGCAAGTTGGACGCGGACCGCCGCGATGTCTTGCCCGAAGCGGGGTTCCTGCCGAGCAAGCGCTTGAACACGCGTGCCCAGAAGATTTATTGCAGATCAAGTTCGATGAAAGGGAATTGCCATGACTGAAGTCAACCGCGGAATTCAGGGCGCACAGCACTGTCTGGAATCCGCCGACGCATTGATCAAGAAGTCGCTTGGATGGGTAAAGCGGCAGTGCACAGGCAGCAAGGGCATCTCGAACGAGAAGCTGGATGAACATCAACTCGCCAGCTTCGATCTGGCATGGTGTGCGGCCGAGTCGGCCGGCGCTCGCTTTGCGATTGATTATGCCCGGAAGGTCGCGGCCGGCGGAGGGGCCGGAAGCGGCCCCTGTCTGGAAGAGCGGATGGCGCTGGTGTTTTGCGCCGAGGCTTTGCAGAACATTCACAACCGCCTGCGCGCGCGGCCGCAGAGTTTCGGTCTCGACGACGCAGATCTGGCAGCGCTGTCAGTACCGGGGGTTAGCGGTTTCTGCCAGGCACAACTCGATGCCGGCAATCTGGGAGCACTTGGCGAGGCGGTGGCAGCGCTAAATGGCGCCACCGGCGCGTACATGCTGAGCGACGACGCGACGATGATGCAGGACTCGTTCCGCAAGCTGGCGACCAACGTGGTGATGCCTCTGGCCGAGAAGATCCACCGTGAAGACCGGATCATCCCGCAGGAGATTCTCGATCCGCTGACCGAGATGGGCTGCTTCGGACTGTCGATTCCCGAGCGCTACGGCGGCTTGCAGAGCGACGATCACGAAGACAACATGGGCATGATCGTTGTTACCGAGGAGCTTTCACGCGGATCGCTCGGCGCGGCGGGCAGTCTGATTACACGCCCCGAGATTTTGAGTCGGGCGCTGCAAAAAGGCGGTACCGAAGCCCAGCGGCAGAAGTGGTTGCCCCAGGTCGCGATGGGCCAGCCCTTGTGTGCGATTGCGGTGACCGAGCCCGATACCGGCTCCGATGTCGCCGCGATGCGTCTCAAGGCGACCAAGTGCGATGGCGGGTGGATACTCGATGGCGCCAAGACGTGGTGCACGATGGCGGGAAAGGCCGGAGTTCTGCTGGTGCTGGCGCGCTCCAATCCCGACAGCGCGCTCGGCCACAAGGGACTCAGCATGTTCCTGGTCGAGAAGGACTCGTATGAGGGCCACGACTTCGAATACCGGCAACCCAAGGGTGGCGTCCTGACCGGCCGCGCGATTTCGACGATCGGCTACCGCGGAATGCATTCCTACGAGCTTTTCTTCGACCATGTATTTGTGCCGGACGAAAATCTGGTCGGTGGACCGGAAGGCGAGGGGAAGGGCTTTTACTTCACCATGGCCGGATTTGCCGGCGGGCGCATCCAGACCGCGGCACGTGCCATCGGCATCATGCAGGCCGCATTCGAAAAGGCCGTTTCCTC
>APMI01015049.1_pt1 | contig 23106 bp, 24 predicted proteins | sample 667938 | NCBI WGS metagenome assembly APMI01 (sample SAMN01084076, study PRJNA167559) | wastewater metagenome | biome: Wastewater | place: Denmark: Ejby Moelle, Odense | collected 2011-11-28
TTCAGACCGAACGGGACGAGGCACGGCGGGAAGCGGCAGCGGCCAAAGAAGAGGCGGCCACCCTTCGCGGCCGCGCCCAGGCGCTCGAAAATATGATCCCTGTGGGCGAAAAGAAGCCTTCCGGGGCAAAAAAGACATGATAAATCGGGTGTTTTTCACTAAAATAGGCGAGCCCACCTTGACACTACACACCGGCACCCAGGGAAAGCCGGCCTCGAACTGCCGAGGTCGGCTTTTTTCTTGCGTGTCGTCAACGGGGGATACCCTCTTTGAATGGCGAATAACTACAGGAGTCCTAGATGAAACAACGCCTATTGGTCATGAACGGTCAGCGCATCGTTCAAAACGAACAAGGAGGCGCGTGGGCGAATCAGAAAGTAGACAAGGCCGGCGAGCTAAAGCCCGGCATCTACAACCTTTACATGGCGCAACAGGCCGACAAAGCTCAGCGTCATGATGGCGTAATCGTTCACGCCGACACAAACAGCGTATATCAACAAGTCGGCAAGAACTTTGTCATGCATTCCCGCTCAGATTTCGATAAAGTACCTGATGTGGGGAGTGCGAAGAGCATAAGCTATGACGCCCAGGGCAAAGCGAATGTCAGCGCCGAGGCCGTCAAACTCAGTCGAGGGCGCTCCCGTTAGTTTTAGCCGCTAAAAAATGGGAGCGACCTTTGAACAAGATCGGAATGGGCGAGCGTGCCCCTTGGGGGGGCTTCCCCAAAGTCGTCAGGAATGGCGATTGGGGCGCGTTGCAGAACGAACCGGAGTATCTTGCCGCCAAGGGCGGTGATCGGGAAGCCGCGTTGAATCTGGTTGATCGGCTGATGACAGACGGCACCATCAACCAGGTCAAGGCGTTGATTGGGGATGAGCGGCCGGCGCTCCTGCCCGTCCTTGCCGTCGAGGACTCGGGCACCAACAAGATACCCTTGGCAATGGCCGAGGTCTTGGCGGATCGGCTGGGGCTTGATGTTGAGCTGGGCATCGTTCAGCGCGAGAAAGTCAGCCGTACCGGCGCTGGCTCTGATCACCGCCTGGCGTTCAATCCGACTTTTGAAGGCGACGTTCAGCCGGGGCAAAAGTACCTGATCCTGGACGACACGTTAACAATGGGTGGCACGCTCGCATCGTTACGCGGGTACATCGAGAACCGGGGCGGCAAGGTTGTCGCCGCTTCCGTGATGACCGCGCACCCGGGCGCGGTTGATCTTGCTGCAAAACCCGCCATGTTGGCGGCCATCGCTCAAAAACATGGCCCCGCTATGGATATTTTCTGGAAGGAGACTTTTGGCTATGGCATTGACAAAATCACCCAAGGCGAAGCGGGACACCTCGAAGCTGCCCCGACCGTTGACGCAATCCGAACTCGTATCGTTGAAGCTCGAAATGCAGGAATCGAGCGCCTGGATGCGGGAAGAACTCAAGCGGCGTCGGGAGCAACGCAGCAAGCCGGCTTGACCGATCCCGGAGGCGGGGAAGGCGTCCTAGAGGCCGCCCAAGCCGCCGAGGCCGAGCAGCAAGCCATGCTTGGCGCGGCCCCCGTCGAGCAGACCTATCAAACCGCCCTCGCCTCATACGTCGAGGCGAAGCACGACCAGGTAGAGCGCCTGGAAGATCGCCTTGAAAACATGATCGAGCAGCAGGAGGCGCGTTTGCAGCAGACCCAGGCGAGCGCGCCGGGCCTACTGTCCCGGCCGAGTACAAAGCGCGCTTGGCAGGCCCAGCAGGCCCAACAGCAGGCCCGCTTGCAGACCCTGCACAATCGGCTTGAGGCCGTCCGAGAAATCAAGGACGGAATGGGCGTCCATGCCCCACGCGTTGAGGAAATGGCGACCCGCAAGATGCGGGCCGAAAACCCGGAACTAGCGTCCGATTGGGATGCAATGCGCGAAGCGGCGCGCAAGCATGAAATTCTGATGCGACAGAAGGACAAGGAAAAGGAACGCACGCAGACCCAGGAGCGCGGCCGTTCTCAATCCTTGTCGTTGTCGAGGCCGCCGAGCTGATCGAGCTGCAGCATCGCCGTTTCCGGCGATGGAGGCCCGGCGGTTTGGCCAGCATCGCTACTTCTGACGATGCTGGATCTATCCGGCCAAAAACAAAGCCCGGCATGCCGGGCTTTTTCTTGACCAGGTGCGGCCGCCTCACATTGACGCCCACAGCGCCAAGCCTGCGGCGAAAACCGCCATGCCGGCGGCCACCATGTTCATTACGGCCACCCGCTTTGACTCGCGGATCGGCGCCGCGAGCTGCGCCGATGCCGTTTCCAGCTCACGACGCACGGTTTCGGCCGCCGCTTTCGCGCCGTCCTGCATGCCCTTCATCATGGCCTCGCGGCTGGCTTGCAAGGCCGCGTTGAGCGTCCTTTCGGCCTTGTTCTTGGCGTCATCGCTCCAGCGGTGGGCGATGCTCTCTAGCTCTTCCTTGAAGCGATCAAGGATTTCTTGCTGGGCCGCTGCGCTGTCCTGCATCAAACGCTCATTGATCGTTTGGAGGATCAAGATCGGATCATCGCGGCCAACGGCAATGCCGTGTTTGACCGCAATTTCCTTGATGGTGTCCTCGATCTTGTCGGCGGCTGCCATCACAGCACCGCCGCGTTATCGAGCTGCGCGAAGAGCTGGCTCTTCACGATTTTGAGCCGCTGCCGACTCATGATCGTGAGGGACGAATCGGCCAGCGCCTCATCGAACGTGCGGCGGTCTTGGAGCATTTCCGAAAAGTCCCGACCATAGGTTTCTTCCTTGAGGGCGGGAATCTGGATGATGGCCGACACGCGGCCCTTGTTGGCCGTATACGCCTTTAGTTGCTCGAAACTCTTGCCCTCATGCTCGATTGGCCCCCAATACGGGTTGAGCCAAACCACGAACAAGCATTCAGTCGGAAACTGGCTGGCGAGCTGGGCAAACCCGCTCACGGTATCAACCAGGGCTTGGCCGCCCGTCACAACCGTATGCACGACCAGTTCATGGCCCATGTCCTGGAGCAGCGCCGGCACCTGGTTGCTGATGAGGTAGTGGGACAGCGGCACAAACGAGCTGGCTCCGTTGTCGATGATTACGTCGCCTTCGGCCGAGGCAACCATTTCGACCAGGGCATCAAAGTTGCGCGTGTTGATTTCGTCGCCGTCCATGATGTTCAGGCGGCGCACGTTGAGGGCCTTGTAACCCTCAAACGTGGCGTTGACCGGATCGGTATCAATGCAGAGGGGCTTTTGCTCCTTGCCTGCCTTGTATTGGGCAATCGTGGCGGCAATCATCGACTTGCCGACGCCGCCTTTGCCCTGCAAAACCATGTGGATTTTCGCCATTACAGTAAGTCCTCTTTATTAGGTGTCGCGTCAAACGTGAAGCCGCCGATCTTCGGGGCTTCGCTCTTTTTGGGTGTCTCGGGTTTCTTCGAGGTCGAGGCGGCACCCTTTGCCTCGGGTTTGGTATCGCCACCCTTCGGCATGACCGAGGCCGGCGAAGGTGCGGGCGTGACGGGCGGGCTTCTGATAAAGCGGTGGACGTGCTTGCGGAAGGTTTCGTAGCTGCACTTCACCTTCCCCGTTTCGTGCATGTGTTCCCAGATCGTGGTCAGTGCATAGCCGGCGTCCATCGCGGCAACAACATCCGACTTGACCGCCATAAATGCCACGGCGGCCGCATCCTGTCGCCGCTTTTTCTCGGCTCGCTTTTCGACCCAAGCGGCTAACTCTTCGGTGTAGCTCTTCGCCATCGCTTGTATTCCGTGTTGTGCATACCGTGCGGATTGTCCTGTATCTCGCATTGGAAAGTCTATGGAAAGCGCGTGGATAGCAACGGATTACCGTTGCATACCGCCCGGTTTTCCGCATTGTAGCCCGTTCAACGATATATCCGCCAGTTTTTCTAGCGAAAAACAGGATAAAACGAAATGGCTGGTGTAGACTTTCCTTGGAGTTCGCAACGCCGTAAGGCGGGCAGGATGTGTGAAGTTAGCTAACCGGCGAGCCGGTTATCTATCTTCACTCCCCCTTATTCGCGCCGGGGGCGCTCAACGGGGAATCCTGCTCTGCGAGGCAAGCCGGCTACCGCCGGCAACAAACGAGGTTGAACTGATGGAAGAGAACGAGAAGGCAGCGCGACCCAAGCGCAAGCATCACTTGCGGGTTCCCGTGTTCCCGGAGGAACAGGCTGCAATAGAACGCCAGGCGAAGCAGGCGGGCTTGAGTGTTGCGCGCTATTTGCGCGAGGTCGGCCAGGGCTACCAGATCAAGGGAATCACTGATTACGAACAGGTGCGAGAGCTTGCGCGCATCAATGGCGACCTTGGCCGACTTGGCGGCCTCTTGAAACTTTGGCTCACCGATGACGTGCGCACCGCCCGCTTTGGCGAGGCGACCATCAAGGCGCTGCTGGGGCGTATCGAAGCCACTCAGGATGAAATGGGCCAGGTCATGAAGTCAGTGGTTCGACCGAGGGCCGAGCCATGATTTTTTTAGCGGCTAAAAGGCCGGGGGGTGTGGAGTGATCGCAAAGCATGTCCCTATGCGCTCACTTGGCAAGAGCGATTTCGCCGGGCTGGCCGACTACATCACCGACGAGCAAGACAAGACCGAACGGCTGGGCCAGGTGCAAGTCACGAACTGCGAGGCGGGCACCGTTCAGGCGGCAATTGACGAGGTGCTGGCAACTCAACACCTCAACACGCGCGCAAAGGGCGACAAGACCTATCACTTGCTTGTCAGCTTTCGGGCTGGTGAAAAGCCCGGCGCCGACACCCTCAAGGCTGTTGAAGAACGCATTTGTGCCGGGCTGGGGTATGGCGAGCACCAGCGAATAAGTGCCGTACATCACGACACCGACAACCTGCACATTCATATCGCCATCAACAAGATTCACCCCACCCGGCACACGATGCACGAACCCTATTACCCGCATCGTGCATTGGCGGAACTTTGCACCCTCCTGGAGCGTGACTACGGGCTTGAAGTGGACAACCACGAACCCCGCCGACGCGGAGCGGAAAGCCGGGCCGCTGACATGGAGCGCCATGCGGGCATTGAAAGCCTGGTCGGATGGATTAAGCGGGAATGTCTGGACGACCTCAAGAGCGCGCAGACCTGGAAGGAGCTGCACCAAGCCATGCGCGATAACGGCCTAGAGCTGCGCGTGAGGGCCAACGGCTTTGTCATCGAAGCCGGCGACGGAACGATGGTTAAGGCAAGCACCGTAGCCCGCGATCTTTCCAAGCCGGCGCTTGAAGCGCGGCTTGGCCCATTCGAGGAATCTCCCGAACGGCAAGCGCAAACCAAGACCAGGCGCACCTACCAAAAAGACCCGGTGCGCATGCGCATCAACACGGTCGAGCTTTACGCCAAGTACAAGGCCGAGCAGAAGAACCTAACCGCTGCGCGAGCCGAGGCGTTGGCAAAGGCCAAGAGGCGGAAAGATCGGGCCATAGAGGACGCGAAGCGCACCAACCGCTTACGACGGGCGACCGTCAAAGTCGTTGACGGGAAGGGCATTAATAAGCGGGTGCTGTATTCGCAGGCCAGCGCCTCATTGCGGGCCACCTTGGACGCGATTAACAAGGATTACGCCAAGGAACGCGAACAGCTTTACCAGGGCTTCCAGCGCAAGACGTGGGCCGACTGGCTCAAGCAGGAGGCAATCAAGGGCGACACCGAGGCATTGACCGCCCTGCGCTCCCGCGAGGCCGCCCAGGGCCTCAAGGGCAACACCATCCAGGCAGGGGGCCAGGCCAGGCCGGGCGCAGCCCAAGACCAGGACAACATCACAAAGAAGGGAACCATCATCTTCCGCGCCGGCCGGTCGGCCGTCCGGGACGATGGCGACAAGCTGCAAGTCTCCCGCGAGGCGACCCGCGACGGCTTGCAAGCCGCCCTTCGGCTTGCGATGGAGAAATACGGCGACCGAATCACCGTCAATGGCACGGCCGAGTTCAAGGCGCAGATCGTGCGGGCCGCCGTTGATTCCCAGCTACCTATCACCTTTGCCGATCCGGGCCTAGAGCGCCGGCGGCTCGAACTTTTGACGAAGGAGAAAGCAAATGACAGAACCGACCAACAACCAGACCGAGGACGAACAGATCGACGCGGCGCTGGCCTTGCTGTCGCAAGACCCGCTGCCGACAACAACGCTTCCCGATCCACAGCCCGACCCGAGCCAGGCAACGGCCGAGTCACCGGGGCCGATGACCGAGCCGCCGCTGTCGTCGGGAAGCCCAACATTGGACGCATTGGACGAGTCCCGCCGCCCCAAGGCCAGCACCGTTTGCGAACGCTGTCCCAACTCGGTTTGGTTCGCATCGCCGGCGGAAGTGAAGTGCTATTGCCGCGTGATGTTCCTCGTAACGTGGAGCAGCAAGGAACCAAACCAGATAACCAACTGCGACGGGGAGTTTTTGGGCCAGGAGTGAAGCCCGCGCAGGTTGCGGCAATGGACAAATACATTGCCGAACGCGAGGCGAAGCGCTTAAAAGGTTTCGATATACCGAATCATTCCCGGTATACTGAAGGCGATGGTGCCCTCACCTTCGCGGGTGTCCGAAACGTTGAGGGCCAGACTTTGGCCCTCTTGAAACGCGATGAGTCGGTCATGGTGCTGCCCATCGACCAGGCCACGGCCCGGCGCTTGTCTCGAATCGCGGTAGGTGATTCGGTCAGCGTGACGCCGAAGGGTTCGATCAAAACATCGAAAGGAAGGAGTAGATGAAAATCAAGATGAACAACGCGGTAGGCCCCCAGGTACGGGGAGCCAAACCGAAGCCGAGCAAGTTGCTCCCGGCGCTGGGCGCGCTATCGCTGGGAGGCGGCTTGCAAGCCGCTACTCAGTTCTTCGCGCATACCTTCAACTACCAAGCCACTCTTGGCGGCCACATAGGGCACGTTTACGCGCCTTGGTCGATCCTGCAATGGGCTTCCAAGTGGTACAGCCACTATCCCGATGAAGTCATGCGGGCCGGCAGCATGGGCATGCTGGTTTCCACGGCCGGCCTGCTGGGCGTGGCTGTTGCAAAAGTCGTTACCTCGAACACATCGAAGGCAAACGAATACCTGCATGGTTCCGCCCGCTGGGCTGAAAAGAAGGACATACAGGCCGCTGGCCTGCTGCCCCGCGAGCGCAGCCTTCTAGAAGTTGTCACCGGCAAGGATGCCCCGACCTCTACCGGCGTTTATGTCGGCGGCTGGGAGGACAAGGAAGGGAATTTCTACTACCTGCGGCACAGCGGCCCGGAACACGTTTTGACCTATGCCCCTACCCGTTCAGGTAAGGGTGTTGGCCTGGTTGTCCCGACCTTACTTTCGTGGGGCGCGAGTGCGGTTATCACTGACTTGAAGGGCGAGTTGTGGGCGCTGACCGCTGGCTGGCGAAAGAAACACGCCAGGAACAAGGTGCTGCGCTTCGAGCCGGCATCGAGCAGCGGCGGGGTGTGCTGGAACCCCTTGGACGAAATCCGCATTGGAACGGAAAACGAGGTTGGCGACGTTCAGAACCTTGCGACCTTGATTGTTGACCCGGATGGCAAGGGCCTTGATTCCCATTGGCAGAAAACCGCTTTTGCTCTGATGGTCGGCGTCATCCTCCATGCACTCTACAAGGCCAAGCATGAGGGCACGGCGGCGACTCTTCCATCGGTCGACGCAATGCTGGCCGACCCGAACCGGGACATTGGCGAGCTTTGGATGGAAATGGCGACCTACGGCCACGTAGACGGCCAGAACCATCCGGCCATCGGCACCGCTGCCCGCGACATGATGGATCGGCCCGAAGAGGAAGCGGGATCGGTGCTTTCAACCGCCAAGTCTTACTTGGCTCTCTACCGCGATCCCGTTGTCGCTCGCAGCGTCAGCAAGTCGGAGTTCCGCATCAAAGACCTGATGCACCAGGACGACCCGGCGAGTCTCTACATCGTCACCCAGCCGAACGACAAAGCCCGCCTGCGTCCCTTGGTGCGCGTCATGGTGAACATGATCGTGCGCTTGTTGGCCGACAAGATGGACTTCGAGAATGGCCGCCCGGTGGCGCACTACAAGCACCGCCTCTTGATGATGCTCGATGAGTTCCCCAGCTTGGGCAAGCTGGAAATCATGCAAGAGTCGCTGGCTTTTGTCGCCGGCTATGGCATCAAGTGCTACTTGATTTGCCAGGACATTAACCAGCTCAAGAGCCGCGAAACGGGTTATGGACATGACGAGTCCATTACCTCGAACTGCCACGTTCAAAACGCCTATCCGCCCAACCGCGTCGAGACTGCCGAACACCTGTCACGCCTTACCGGCCAGACAACCATCGTCAAGGAGCAGATCACGACCAGCGGCCGCCGCACGGCGGCAATGTTGGGCCAGGTGTCGCGCACCTATCAGGAAGTGCAGCGCCCCTTGCTGACTCCCGACGAATGTTTGCGGATGCCAGGCCCCAAGAAGAACGACAAGGGCGAAATCGAAGAAGCGGGCGACATGGTTATTTACGTGGCCGGCTATCCCGCGATCTATGGCAAGCAGCCGCTGTATTTCAAAGACCCGACCTTTCAGGCTCGCGCCTCGATTCCGGCCCCGAAGGTCAGCGACCGCTTTATCCAGCATGCAGAGGCAGGGGAGACCATCACGATATGAACCGCGTCTTGAAACGAATATCGGTCGGCGTTGCCGTCGCCGGCGTCACCGCCTTGGTGCTGGGCGCAGCCGCTTATGCAGCCGGTGCCCGCATCAATACCACCAAGAGCATTCCGGTCGGCCTTTACTGGACGAGCGGCGACCCGGTGGAGAAGGGCGCTTATGTCCTCTTCTGCCCGCCTCAAGTCGGAGTTTTCACCGAGGCCAAGGCACGCGGCTACATCGGGGCCGGTTTCTGTCCCGGCGATTACGGCTACATGATGAAGCGCGTTTTAGCCGCTAAAGACGATGCAGTTTCGGTTGCGGATGACGGCGTGCGCGTGAACGGCGAGCTGCTGCCGTTCAGCGTGCCACGCAAGGCCGACGCCGCTGGGCGGCCAATGCCGCGCTTCCAATCCGACCGCTACGCGCTGGGCAATGCCGAAGTGCTGCTTATGTCCGACGTGAGCGAAACATCCTTCGACGGCCGCTATTTCGGGCCTGTCAATCGTTCGCAAATCAAGACCGTGATTCGTCCGGTCATTACCTGGTAGGGGAGGGGATCACCATGCGACTGTTCATCGCTGAAAAACCATCTGTTGCAAAGGCCATCGCCGGCGAGCTGGGCGCTACCGGCAAGGGCGACGGCTACATCGAGTGCGGGGCCGACAAAGTTACCTGGTGCTTCGGGCACATGCTCGAACAGGCCGAACCCGACGACTACACGCCCGATGACGTGCCACGCGGTCAGAGTGGCAAGAAAGTTTGGCGGGTTGATGAGCTGCCCATCATCCCGCAAACCTGGATTCTCAAGCCAAAGGACGACGCGAAGAAGCAGCTCGCCGTGATCGGCAAGCTACTCAAGGACGCCAAGGAAGTAGTCAACGCGGGCGACCCCGACCGCGAAGGTCAATTGCTGGTCGATGAAGTCCTCGAACACTTCCGCAATACCAGGCCGGTGCGGCGGTTTTGGGTGTCGGCGCAGGACTCGGTTTCAGTGAAGAGGGGCTTGGCCGCGCTCAAAGCAAACACGACCTATGCCGGCTGGGCCGATGCCGCGAGGGCGCGGCAGCGGGCCGACTGGCTGATCGGCATGAACCTCAGTCGTGCCTACACCCTTCGGGCGCAGCGTGGCGGTTCTCGCGCACTTCTCACCGTTGGCCGCGTGCAGACCCCGACGCTGGCCCTGGTTGTTGCCCGCGACCGCGAAATCGAGGCTTTCAAGGCTGTGCCTTATCACACCATCCGGGCCGACATTCAACATGCCGGCGGCACCTTTGCCGCCGCCTGGAAGGCGAAGGAGGATCAAGCGGGCCTTGATTCCGAAGGCCGCCTCACCGACACCGCAATCGCTGATGCGCTTGTGGCGAAGGTGGCGGGCAAGCCCGGCACCATTGCCGAGTACAAGCAAGAAGCAAAGAAGCAAAACCAGCCGCTGGCCTTCGCGCTTTCCGACATTACCTTGCTGGCTTCCAATAAGTTCGGTTACAGCGCGGAGGATGTATTGAACGCCTGCCAGGCGCTCTACGAAACCCACAAGCTGACTTCTTACCCTCGCACCGACTGCGCATATCTTCCGGAGTCGCAGCACGCCGACGCGCCCCGCGTCCTGGAAGCCATCAAGCACGTTAACCCCGAGCTGGCGGCCACGGTCGACGGCGGCGATCCTCGCATCAAGTCCAAGACTTGGGACGACTCGAAGATCACGGCGCATCACGGGATCATCCCGACGATGCACAAGGGCAGCAAAGCGGGCCTCAGTGACAAGGAGCGCAACGTTTACGAATTGATCGTGCGCGCCTACCTCGCTCAGTTCTACCCGGTGCATGAATTCATGCAGACCACCGTAGGGGTGGAAGTCGAGGGCGAAACCTTCACGGCCAGCGGCAAGGTTGTCACCAAGAACGGATGGCGTGACGTGTACCAGGAAGCCGAGGACGAAGGCGACAAGGACGCGGAAGAGGGGGGCAGTCAGCGACTGCCGGCCATGAAGCAGGGCGACGGTGTTACCTGCACCCAGGCCAGCCGCCGCGATGCAAAGACCAAGCCGCCGGCTCGCTTCACCGAGGGCACGTTGACCCGCGCAATGGAGAACATCCATAAGTTCGTGTCCGACCCTGAACACAAAAAGATGCTGCGCGAAGGCGACGGTATCGGCACATCGGCAACCCGCGCTTCCATCCTTTCGGAATTGAAGCGCCGCGAGTTCCTGGAACTCAAGGGCAAGCAGATCGTGAGCACCACCCTTGGCCGTAGCGTTATCGACGCTCTGCCCGAGGTAGTGCGTAGCCCGGTCCTGACCGCGCTTTATGAACGGATGTTGAAGGGCATCGAGCAGGGCACCGCCGAGCTGGCCGCCTTCATCGGCAAGCAAGAGGCATTCATCCGTGACCAGGTTACGAAAGCGAACGCCGGGGCCGTGACCATCGCCGGCGGCAAGGAAGCCGCGCCGGTGTCCTCGCTGCACAAGTGCATGGCGTGCGGCAGCGGCCTTTCCCGCCGGCCCAGCAAGAAGAAGGGGCATTTCTGGTGGGGTTGCAGCAACTTCCCGACCTGCAAGCAAACGTATCCCGACCTCAAGGGCCGACCCGACTACAGCAAGGGCCGTAATGGCCTGTCCGAATGATCCAACCGACAAGGAGCAAGCACCATGAACGACCAAACCACCAACCCCGAAGAAGCTACCTTTGACGACCAGGCCAACGCCGGCGCTGCCCTGCGCGAGAAGCTGGCCGACGCCATGACGCCGGGCTTTCAAGCCGAGTTCGACCCCGACGAGGCAGAGCGCGCCGGGGCTTTCGTTGAGGATGCCTTGAGCGAGGCCGATGCCGCCGAGAGCGATGCCGACCTGGTGAATGCCGCCGTCCCTGCCGTTGTCCGGGAGGGTTAAGACATGGCCGACAGCAAAAAACCCTTCCATGAAGTCGTTGCCGAAAAGCTGATCGAACAGCTCAAGGCCGGCACGGCCCCTTGGCAAAAGCCTTGGGAGCCAGGAGCGCCCAACTCGTTCTTGCCGATGAACCCGACCACCGGCAAGCGTTACAAGGGCATCAACGCCATTCACTTGATGGCCCAAGGCCGCACTGATTCGCGCTGGATGACCTACAAGCAAGCGGCGGCGGCCGGTGCGCAGGTGCGCAAGGGCGAGAAAGGAACCCCCGTTCAATACTGGAAGTTCAGCGAAGAGCAGGACAAGGTGGACGACAACGGCCGCCCTGTCCTGGACGGGCAAGGCAAGACGGTCAAGGAAACCGTCATGCTTGAACGGCCCCGCGTGTTCTTTGCTACGGTGTTCAACGGCGAGCAGATCGACGGCTTGCCGCCGATCCAACGTAAGGAACAGGCTTGGGATGCGGTGGAGCGGGCCGAACACATCTTGCAAGCATCCGGGGCCAACATCCGGCACGGTGAAAACAACCGCGCCTTTTACCGGCCGGAAACGGACAGCATCCACCTACCGGACAAGGGCCAGTTTCCAACCGCAGACCGCTACTATGCGACCGCCCTTCACGAGCTGGGCCACTGGACGGGCCATGAGTCGCGCCTAGACCGCGACTTGTCGCATCCCTTCGGGAGCGAGGGTTACGCCAAGGAAGAGCTGCGCGCCGAAATCTCTTCGATGATCTTGGGCGATGAGCTGGGTATCGGCCACGATCCGGAGCAACACGCGGCCTATGTGGGTTCGTGGATCAAGGCGCTTGAGGATGACCCTCTCGAAATCTTCCGCGCCTCTGCCGAAGCCGAGAAGATTCACGACTACGTTCTTGCCTTCGAGCAAAAGCAGGTGCAGGAGCAAGGCCAGCAGCAGGCAGCAGACCAGCGGCCGCCGCATGAAATGACGCTGGCGGAGTTCATTGCCCAGGCCAACACCGAGGAACTGACCAACCACGGCCGCAAGTGGAATGTCACTCTTGGCGACCGCTACGCCGCCTTTTCCGACGCCGACAGCCCGCAAGCCGCGCTGGCCGACGTGCACCGGGCGGCCGTCAATAACGCCCTTTACCTCAACACGCCCGAGGCCGCCGGGATCGGCAGCAAGCCAACTTTGCCGCCGGCGGCGGTGCTGGCCGAGTACCCCGACCTTGTTGCGCAGTATCCCCAGGCGACAGAACAGGAGGCCAAGATGCAAACCCCTTCCCGGAGTTCCGACCCGTTTTCGGATGAAAACTTTGCCGCCCAGGTGGGCGTCAACCGTGCCCCCAGCCGCAGCGCCGAGGCCGCCGAGGCATGGGTTTTGAAGCACGTCCAGGACGGCACGCTGGGCCGCGCCTTGCATGACGGCACCACCCTTGAACAGATCGACCGTGTTGGGGATGTGATCGACCGCATGCAGCCGCTGAACACCCAAAACGATTTTTGGGCGCGGCATGAACTGCCCCAGGATGTTGACGGCCTCGATGCCAAGGTCGAATACGCAGCCGAGCTGATCGAGCAGCGCCGGCCGGATGCCGTAGTCGCTGCCGCCTTCCGTGACTTGAAAGCAGGCAATGGCAACGCGGAGGCATTCGACCAGGCGGCCGATGATGCGCTGGGCTTCGCTCTTCCCCGCGATTGGACGGGAGAGGTGCGCATCATTGGCGTGGTGGAGCGCGACGGCCAGACCGTTGAAGCGGCCCTTGCTGATGGCCCGCAGGCTTACCACCTTTACGCCCGCAAGGGAGAGGCCCAGCCGGGTGAAGATGCCTTTGCGTACTTAACCGCCACCCCGGAGCTGGCCGAGGCGGACGCACTGGCCGACCGCTTGGCGCTTATCGACGCCAATTCAGAAGTTCATGAGCAGGACAAGGCGGCCAAGCTGGCCCGCGTTCAGGAAGAGCGCGTGCGCCGCGACCCGAACAGCACCGACGAGGATATTTCAGCGGCTAAAGAAGTTCGCAAGACCGCAGACGCCGCCAGTTTGGCGGCCGAGGTCGAACGGCAGCAGCGCACGCCTCTTGAATCCCTCCCAGGCCATACGATGGCCTACAACGACCGGCCCGGCATGGCCGGTGTCGAGGTATTCACCCCGTCAGGCGAAATCATTGCTTTTGGCGGCCGTCCTGCACTGGAACAGTTTGCCGCTGAAAACCAACTGTCGCAGCGTGACTTGACGGCACTGCGGGCGCTGGACGCCCAGGCCGACAAGTACCGTTCGCAGCCGCAGTACGCTGACCAGCAAGCTACCCAATCGAGCGGCCGCAATTACATCAACGTGCCCTTCAAAGAGAAGAACGAAGCCAAGCAGCTCGGGGCGCGCTGGGATCGTCAGGAACAATCTTGGTACGTTCCCCCTGGTGTTGATGCTGCGCCCTTTGCCAAATGGGCGCAGGGGGCCACCACGGCCCCTACAGCGGCCGCAGAGGGCCACCAGGAGGCCAGGCCGACCGCAACCACCACCCAGGGCCAGAAAACCGCCCAGGAACGCGTTTATCTGGCCGTGCCGTATGGGGAGCGAGCCGCCGCCAAGGCCGCCGGCGCTCAGTGGGACAAGGCCGCCAAGTCCTGGTATGCCGGCCCGAATGCCGACATGACCCGGCTTGAACGGTGGAAGCCTGAAAACGTGCCCGGCCAGCAAGGCCCGGCCATGACGCCAAAGGAAGAGTTTGCAGACGCTATGCGCTCGCTGGGCTGCATTGTGTCGGGCGAGCATCCCATCATGGACGGCAAGCGGCACCGGATCACCGTTGAGGGAGACAAGAAAGGTGAGCAAGCCGGCTTCTATGTTGGGCATCTGGACGGACACCCGGCCGGCTACATCAAGAACAACCGCACAGGCTTGGACATGAAATGGAAGTCCAAGGGCTACACGCTTGATCCCGAGGAAAAGGCGAAGCTGCAAGCCGAGGCAGCTACCAAGCTGGCCGACCGGGCCGCCGAACAAGAACGCCTGCACGAAGCGACCGCGCAGCGTGTCGGCCGCCAGGCTGAAAACCTGTTGCCCGTCACCGAGCCAACCCCGTACATGCAGGCCAAGGGCATCGAGGCGCACGCCGGTTTGCTGACCGACAAAGACGGCCAGAAAACCTACATCCCTGCCTTCGACGTGGACGGCAAGCAATGGACGATGCAATACATCCAGGAGGACGGCACCAAACGATTCGCCAAGGACAGCCGGAAGGAAGGTTGCTTCCATCCGGTCGGCGGCATGGATGCCGTTGCGGCAGCGCCGGCGCTGGTCATTGCCGAGGGCTATGCAACCGCCGCCACCTTGGCCGGGGAGCTGGGCCAGGCGACCGTCGCCGCCTTCGACTCGGGCAACCTGCCCGCCGTCGCACGCGCTCTTCATGAGAAGTTCCCGGATAAGCCGGTCATCATCGCCGGCGACGACGACCGGCACCAGGTCATCACCCAGGGCACCAACCCAGGCCGAACCAAAGCCGAAGAGGCCGCGAAGGCCGTAGGCGGCATGGCGATCTTCCCGATCTTCGCGCCTGGTGAAAACTCTTACCCCTCGAACCTGCCGCCCATCACGCCGCAGAACTACCGCGAGCATGAGCGCGCATTGCATCGCCTCGAAGCGGCGCAAAAGGAACCCGAGAAGGTGCAGATCACCGAGCAGGAAACCGCCGAACTCAAGCGGGCCTTGCTCAGTCCCGAGCAACTGGCGGGGCTGGCCGGCATGAAGGCGCACACCGACTTCAACGACCTTGCGACCCGTAGCGAGCTGGGGCGCGAAGGCGTAGAGCGTCAAGCCAAAGCCGCCGTGAGTCAGGCCCTACAGGCCCAGGAGCAACGCCAGGAACAGAAGCAGAAGCTCGAACAAGAGCAAAAGCAGGAACAGAAGCAGGAGCAGCGGCCGCGCCGCGCTATGAAGGTCTGATAATCCCCCGGCTGCACCAATCGCGGCTGTTTTCCTCCCTGACAGCCCGCAGCCTTCACCGCCTCGCACCCCGAGGCGGTTTTTTTTCGCCTCGAGCATCGCCGCATCCGACGATGCCGCGAAGCTGCAGCATCGCCACTTCTGACGATGCCGCGAAGCTGCAGCATCGCCACTTCTGACGATGGAGGCCCGGACTTGGCCAGCATCGCCATTTCCGACGATGCCGGATCAATCGGCGGCTTCCAGCTCCCGCAAGCATTCCATGATGGCCGCCCGTTCGAGCGGATCGAGCTTGGCAAGCTTGGCCTTCCAGCGGGCTTTCTTTCGCTTGATGCGCTCGCGCTCCCGGAAGTTCTCCCCGAGGTAGCGCAGATCGTGAAGCGCCGCCGGGGCCTCGTAGTTCATCCAGATTTGTTCAGTCGCAACGCCCCGCCTCGTCATGGCGTTGAACCGTTCGCTGCGCCAGGCTGCCAGCGGCGAATCATCGTAGAGGGCCGAGCTGTAGCCCGACACCATCACCGGGCACCGAAGCTGCACCAGCGCGGCAATCAAGCGCCTATGGTCGTCATCCGTGTATTCGTGGCGGTAGAGCTTCGCCCCGTTGCGCCGGCTGTCCATGACATAGGGCGGATCGACATAGACGAATTCGCGGCCGGTGAAGTCGTAGCCTTCCAGGAAGTCCACGGCATCACGGCAATGTAGCGCCAGGCCGGGCACCGCCCGCGCCTGCCATGTTTGAATAACTGCCGGGTCAATGTCGATGCCGTGGCTTATCGCCGCCGGCTTCTTGCGCTCGAAAATGTTGCCGCCGCCCAGGTGCGTTTCGATGTACACATCATGAGGCGGAATGTTGTTGATGATGGCCTGGTGGACGCCGGCCGCACCTTTCCCGCCTGGATACCGCATGCTCTTTTCTCCCGTTGCCGTTTGAGATCCATCATCGTCAGAAATGGCGATGCTGTCAACGGCCGCGGCGTTCCCTACGCCACTCCCAGGGCGCTACCGGGTTCGAGTCAGCCCACAGGCCGGCGCGAGCGGAGCGCGCCGAGGCTTCCACGTCGAGCAACGCCCGATCCTTGAGGAACTGGCGGTAAGCCCAGGCCCACCCTTCCGCAACCATCACGCGGTTGATGTTGCGGCCGTCCAGCGTGATCGTGCCGAGCGTTCGCCCGTACTGATCGCGGCCGGTTTCCCTCACCGTCACCATGTTGCGGAACACGAAGGCGGCGAGGGCCTGCCGCGCCCTGGTGCCGAACGCCTGCCCCTTTTCCGGCGCGTCAATTTCAGCCAGGCGCACCCTTACCGGCTGCCGATCCACCAGAACATCTACCGTATCACCGTCCAGGACAGCCACCACCACGCCGGCAAAGTCGGCATGGGCGGTGCCGAGCGCGAACGTCAGCAGCAAAGCCGCGAAGAGTCGCGCCTTCATGCTTCACGCTCCCCGGCCGGCAGATGCCGGTAGAGCGTAGCCACCGACACGCCTACGGAGCTGGCCACGTCCTTTGGAGGTGTGCCGGCATCGAGCAGCTTGCGCGCTGCATCGAGCTTCGCCGGCGTCATTGCCCGCTTGCGGCCACCGACCCGGCCGGCTTGGCGGCCGCCAAGCCGGCCTTGGTGCGCTCAAGGATCAATTCCCGCTCCATCACGGCCAGGGCGGCCATGACGTGGAAAAAGAAGCGCCCGGCGGCGCTCCTGGTGTCGATGCCATCGGTCAGCGATCGGAGGTCGACCTTGCGCCCCTCCAATGTCGCCGCCAGATCGACCAGCCCTTTCATGGAACGCCCGAGGCGATCCAGTTTCCACACGACCAGGCTATCGCCTTCGCGTGCGTAGGCCAGGGCTTCGGCAAGGCCGTCGCGGTCGGCCTTGGTGCCGCTGGCTTTATCAGTAAAGACCTTCTCGCAGCCGGCGGCCGTCAGGGCGTCGAGCTGCAAGGTCAAGTCCTGGTCGGCGGTTGAAACCCGCGCATAGCCAATCAGCACGCCCTACCCCTTCCTTTGGCGTTCAACCTTGCGCAGCACGAAATCTTCGCCGTCGAGCTGCCCGGCGCGGATCGCGGCGCGCACCTTGCCGGCGAACTCGGCTTGTGAGCCTGGTTCAAGTAGATCGTGATCCTTGAAGGCCATCTTGCGAGCCAGCGCCTCGTCGTCGCCGGCGTCGCGGAACACGGCGGCCAGGTAGGCGCTAACCAGGGCCTCGTCATCCAGGGCGAGCAGATCGGCGCGGCCGACCTGCGCGAAAGCCGGGCCGATCAGGCCGGCAATTAACGCCAGGGTGATGATGGTTCGTTGCATGTTGTTGTCCTTGTGTTTGTCGCAAAACTCGTTTTGGGAACTCTAAATGAGAAGATCGAATTGAGAAAGGATTTTGAGAACGAAAAAGCCCGCGTCATGCGGGCCTTTTCGTGGGGGCCGGTCGCTTCGCAGAAACGACCGTTTTTGAGAACCTTAAAAGCGTGCATCCTTTAGAGAGATAGAGCAGCCTTGATAGTCATAGGACACATCATTAATGGTTCCGGTAACGCTGGCAGTTTTTCCAACGGTCAATTGTTTGACCTCGATCTGATTTTCTGTACTGGCGTGTATCGAAATTTTTCCGGATCTCATATAGACCCGATACCGGGGCTGAATACCGTCGTTGATTGCCATTACTTCGCCTCTGGCCATCAATCCTTTGCCGGCGTAAAAATCCTTAGCCCTAATTCTGTTTTCTTTCGCGGCTAGGCAGATTTGTGGAAGAGTCTCTTTGACTGTCGCCTGTGCCGTAGCTGTTTGAATATCCTTGACTGCTTGATCCAGCGTGGCACAGCCGGTAAGGACTAAGGTTCCCGCAAGTGAAAATGTTTTAATCATGGTTTTTAGCGGCTAAAAAATGTTCATCTTCGTCATAAAAAGCGCCGCCGTCAACGAAATCGGCGCGCATTCTGCATGTCAGCAGTTATGCGCGCCGATCCTTACGGATTCCGATATTTTAGTCACCGTAAGCCTCTGTTGTCGCAACAGAGGCTATTTATGTATCGTCTTCGCAGAGTGACCGCCGGAAGGATTGCATTTTTATCGTCAATCTACGGCGTTAGATGAAAATCGTAAATCTTTCCGGTTAGTCAGGCGAAAGGTTTTTGTTTTAAACACGGAAGTTGCCGACAAGACGTTCAAGCTGTTGGCTGCTATTTTTGACGTTATCTGCTTGTTGTGCGAATTCGTGCATAACAGTCCTGTTCTGGTCCATCGATTGAGAAATGATCTCGACGTTTTTAGCCAGATCGTGACTTGCTGAAGATTGCTCTTTCAGAGCTTCCGCGATTTCGGTAATTGAAACGAGCGCGGTGCGTGCGCCTTTATCAATATTGTCCATCGTTCCTTCGATAGACGTTGCAGACGTCACTCCTTGAGAAATACTTGATGTAACCAAATGCATATACCTGACTGCGGCATCGGTTCCGTTTTGGATCGTCTCAATAACGGTCGAAATTTCTTTCGTGGAGCGTGCGGTTTTCTCCGCCAGTTGCCGAACTTCATCGGCCACCACTGCGAAGCCCCGCCCAGCGTCACCAGCTCGGGCCGCTTCAATGGCTGCATTGAGTGCCAGCAAATTGGTTTGGTCGGCGATTTCCTTGATGGTCTTAGCAATTCCAGAAATCTGCTGAGATTGCGCCCCGAGATTGTTGATTACATCGGATGCGTTACGCATCGACATTTCGATTGAGCTGATTGCCCGAATGGTCGTTAGAATCGTTTCGTTTCCAGCGCTCGCTAACTCGCAAGCTTGGTCGGCCATATTGGCAGTTGCCTGGGCATTGTCAGAAACAGTCGTTATGCTGACGCTCATTTGTTCTACTGCGGTTGCCATTGTTTCGGTCGATTCCGCCTGTCTGCTTGCGTTTCTTGCGACGCGTTCTGACGACTGGCAAAGATTTGTCGAAGATTTGTTTATTTCGCTTGTCGATTTTCTGATTGCCATAATCGTTTCGCGAAAGGAATTGTGCATTACCTCAATTAAAGCTATCACGCTGCTTCGGTCGGCGTTTTCGATCTTTATTTCTTTTGAAAGATCGCCATTCGTAATTGCTCTAACGATCTTGGAAATTTCGCTAGGATCGCCGCCGATTTCTAGTCGTATTTGCCTTTCCACCACAAATACGACCAGAGCGATGATTGCCATCATAGCAATGGCAATCATCACCAGAGTCGTGCGGTCCATCTGAGCCAGTGATCCGAAAAGTACGATCATGACTCCAATGATTGCGCTTGCTCCGATGATGCAGAGCTTGGCCGTTAAGCTGTTATTTTTCATTTTCAAGCCTCCGCTACACAAGGGGTAAAGTTCAGTGGTTCGGGGGTTCCGAAGTGATGTCCTTGCAAAAGGACAATCCCCGCCTCTTTTGCAAATGTATACTTTTCGGGGCTGTCGATTTTCTCACCGACCAGCTTCGCACCAACTTCGTTACCGATTTTCAACAAGTGATGAATCGGCTTTTTCGTGTCGTGCCTAAAACAAGCGTCGAGAAAATCCCCATCAACCTTCAGGTAGTCTGGATTGATTTCGCGGATGAACTCTTCCTGCCAAAAAAGATTGTCCGGACTGCAATCGTCGAGTGCAATGCGCATTCCCCTTTTGCGGCACTTGTCGGCGAATTCCTTAACTATCGTTACCTTGTCGTCGGGTATTGCAAAAGTTTCGGTGATTTCAATAATCAGCTTCGGAGTATGTGGAATCAGCTTCTCAACGGCGTCGATATATTCGGTAGCAGCGTCGATAATCGTCCTGACCGAAACATTGACCGAGATTCGGAATCTCGTTTCCTGTTCCATGAGAGCAACGCGAATGCACCGAGTCATTGCAACATCAATTGTCTTGATATACCCGCTTTGCTCCCAGGCCCGTATCGTTTTTGGTGAAAGGCGACCTTGATTTTTGAAACGGAAAAGCGCCTCAAGGCTGTAGATAAGCTGATTTTGAGCAACCACCACCGGCTGGAATTGAGGTGCCAAGTATTGGTCAATATCAATACTCGTATTCATTTACGCATCCCCCTGAAAAGGCACTTGTGCCCCATAGCTTTCAAAAAATGAGAGTAGTTTCGTGACTTCGGGCGATTCCAGTTTGTAAACGATAATTCCAGCTTGTTTTGAGTTTCTTCCGCACTCGGAACCAGCTATAAGGGCGCTTAGATCACTCGGGTTCGTGTGCATAAGCACCGCTGGCGCTCCTGCGCGTTCGCACTCCCTTGGTTCGCCAAGCATTCGAAACCCAAAGCAGTCCCGGTAAAGACGGGTATGCCTCGGGTTTATCTCTGCCATGAAATGGGTCACGCCGTTTTGGACGGCATACAACACCACGACATGAAGCAAGGTCGCTATCACCGAAATATGATTAGGTTCCGCCGCTAGACGAATGATTTCTGCGGCTTTCCCTGAGCCATTGCAGCGCCTATAAATTTCTGCGAGTTCGGCTTTAAAAGAAGCTTCGCAAAGCAACGGCCTGCCTTTTTGTTTGAATCGTAGTGAGGCCGTGGCAATGACAGATTTGAGACTCTTTGCGCAGAACGTTATATCTCCATTTGAAATGTGGTCCAGTGAGACAGAATAACCGCGCCAGGCATACCGCGTTTGAACAAGACTGGCCGCTTCATTCAAGGTTCGGTCGCCTGCTATTATTATTCTGTATCCATGTTTTTTTATTAGTGTCAAGTCTTTCATGATGATTTGCCGCGCTATTTTAAGTGGCGATCAATAAAGACAACTGCGGAATTCAGTCTTTTTTGGAATTCGATTTCTGCTTCGACCGCAGAAAGAATTTTATTGATGCAAATATCTACGGCGATCACAACACCGATCATGCAAAGAAATATTGTGATTCCAGTAAAGCCGAGAGCCTGAAAAAAAGCCCCCACTTTGAACTCGACGCTTGTGACCGCAACATAGAACATCAAGTATTGCAGTATTCCTATGGCGATTATGGCGGCGCTCAAAAGAGCGCCCAATTGAATGCGAACGGAAGCTTTGCCGGAGAACGATGTCATTTTGTTATCCTTGAAAGTATTCATCGTGGATTCGCATAATGTTTTCAGGCGTGATGCCGAGAACCCGCGTGACATGGTCTGCCCAGCTTTTCCATTCGTCCGAATCGACGTATTTTTGTGCCAGGCACCGCCCGGTCGCAGCGAGGCATGCGATTGCATAGACCTCTGCATCTTTCCGCGCAGCCAGCATCGGCCGATGATGAACTCCAACTGCCTCAGCGATTGCTGGAGGCATCCGGAAGTTTCGCATCACGGCCGCGCCAAGACTCGCGTGTTCATCGTTCATGTTGTGATAAAAGCTGGTGACGCCGCTACGCTGCGCAAGCACAATCGTGCCGGAGTCTTGAAGCAGTGCAGTCAAATACGCCATATCGGCCAACCTCTTGTAATTCGATTCCCGCGCTACTGCATACGCAAGGTCCGCAGCACGGTTTGATTCGTCGAAGATAAGTTGCACGCTTTCTCGAAGCCCCGGGTCGATTAAATCAATGTAGCCATTGAGCGCAACCGAACTCGTTACTGCGAGCAGCTTCGCATACCCGATGGAAGAAATGGCTTGCTCAAGGCTTTCTGATTTTCGCGGTGCACGAAAGACCGCGCTGTTGGCGACTCGCATCACGGCGGCGACGATTGCCGGATCGCCTCGCACTGCGTTTGCGAACTCTTTTACACCAGCTCGGGGGTCATTGCCCGCTTTTTGAACCGCGGGCAGAAAAGAGCCAGGCGACGGCAATGTGACACCGGATTGCAGCACGGCTTCGAGAAGTTCCGGGTTTTCAAGTGTGTCTCTTTTCATTTTCTCTATCCTTTTAGCGGGTCATCACCAGGAAACATTGAAACCGGCGCGTGCAGCAATATTGCTACCGCCGCTGCCAATGCCCGCTTGAAACTGTGCGCTGCTGTCGATTCGATGCGAATAAGAAAGGCCGATTGCACTGTAACCATCGTATTGACCGACCGAAACGGCCACTGCGTTGGTATGCCCGCTGTTGATGTGTGCATGAGGGATTGCCAGCGTGCTTGCTGTCGCCTGCGCAGCATAACGATTGGCAGCCACAAGAGTTTTCGAAAGCCCTTCGCGAAATTGTTCGACGTTAACCGCATCGTTGGGCAGCACGCCCCGCTCTACTCCGGTCAAGATCCGTGCCGCGCCAATCTCGGGGTTTCCAATCGAAACGGTATTGTTACGAGTCGCCACCGAGCCAGCGCCCAGCGCTACCTACCGAGTTCGTGCCGGTCGCCACCGAGCCAGCGCCCAGCGCTACCGAGTTCGTGCCGGTCGAGCGGGCATTTGTGCCCGATGCGACGGAAGCGATGCCGCTAGAAAGGGCATTTGTGCCCGATGCGACAGAATTTTGACCGGTCGCAGTTGCGCCTCCGCATTGCAGCTTGCCGCCGCTGTAATTACATGCGCCTGTCTCGATGAGCGTATGCACAGCAGCCATGATTCGGATTTCTGCGGTCGTCAGCTGGCCGTAGTTCGCTGCATCGGTTGCCGCAGCGCCGTCCGCGACATTACGCACGACGGTTCCGGAGCCGTTGTTGTCGCGCAACGTGACCGTTGCCGAACCGGAGTACGTGACAGCCTTGCTCGAGAGGTCCGCGACCTGGGCGCTCGCGCTGTTCGCGGTTGTGAGGGCGGTGGTTGCCTTCGCATCGGCGCTGTTCGCGGTCGCGAGGGCGGTGGTTGCCTTCG
>APMI01000513.1_pt1 | contig 23087 bp, 15 predicted proteins | sample 667938 | NCBI WGS metagenome assembly APMI01 (sample SAMN01084076, study PRJNA167559) | wastewater metagenome | biome: Wastewater | place: Denmark: Ejby Moelle, Odense | collected 2011-11-28
TGGTAACCGTTTTGCCCTTCTTTGTTATTAACGGATCCGGCAACTGCGGACAGGGGTCGGCCAATGATTGATCGTAGTTGGCATGATTGGGTGCTTTTTCATCTCCACTTGGGCCGGGCCTTAATTTTTTTATGCCAAGCTGTTGCAGCATATTCGCCTGGTCCTGCGCTGTTGTAAAGTTTATAGGTGCAGGATAGTTACTGCTGTCAATGGTCGGTTGGGCCTTGCCAAACAACGATGACAGCAATAAAACAGCAGTGATATATTTTTTAAGCATTTTCTTTTCTTACTTATTAATTGTGTTAATGCGGATAACCGTTAACGACATCCCCGGCGCTGCATAGCTCATTTTTTTGGCAACCTCAATAGATGATATTATTGGCTCTACGGCATTCAAATTGTCAAAACTATTGGCATCCTCTGCATCGCCACTAAGTATTGTTTTTATCGCATCGGGCAAGACTTTGCCGAAGCCACTGAGATTGATCTTAAATTCTTTTCCTGTTTTCCCGGCATTTACCAGTTTCAGGATGATGTCGCCGGACTTAGTTTCAAAAACGCAGGACCCGGCAAGCAAACTATCAGTCCCGTCTTTATCAATAACCTTATCCAGGTAATAATCTCCTTTGTTTACGGAGAACATTTTTTGTACATGATAATTGGGTGTGAGGTAGTAGCCGGTATTGGAGAAAAATATCATGTCTGTTTTCCATTGGGTATGGTCTTTTTTTGCAAATAATGGTGCATAGGAAGAGAGCTTTACAATATCACCATTGCGTTCAAGTCCTGTCATGTAAATGGCTTCGGAAAGGGGATTTTGCATTTTATTCCCCCAGGAAGCATACTCTCCTAAATAAACCTGGCCTTGTTTCCTGTTATAGTGATCATACCTGTATTGATTACTTATAAACCATTCCGGACTGGTGTAATAATGTTCGTCTATAACAGGAACGGATAACTTACCAGCCAGTTTCCAGCCTTTGTCAAAATCATCGCCACTGTGAAAAGGGCCTGAGGTGCCAATGATGGTGATGCCTGGATATTTTTCTTTAACGGCTTTAAAGATCATGGCGAAACGTTCTTCAAATTCAGGAGTGATCTTGTCTTCATTGCCAATTGCCACATATTGAAGATTGAAAGGAGAGGGATGCCCAGCGGCGGCACGTTTGGCACCCCAGGTGGAAGTTGAAGGGCCGTTCGCCCATTCGATAAGGTCCAGCACTTCCTGGATATATTCCGGCATTTCTTTTAGCGGTATGGCTTTTTGCCCTGTGCCAACGATTCGCCAGGTGCCTCCAGAATTCTGGCAACTAACGGCGGCGGGTAGTACAGGTAACGCTTTTGCGCCAATGTCTTCGCAAAATTGGAAATACTCATAATAGCCTAACCCGGCGGTTTGATGATAACCCCAGAGATTTTTTTGCTCGACCCGCTCTTCAATTGGGCCGATCGTGTTTTTCCAACGGTACATATTCCCCAGACCATCGCCATGCGCCAGGCAACCACCGGGAAACCGGATAAAGGCAGGTTTCATATCTGCCAGTAATTGCGCCAGGTCAGAGCGAAGCCCGTTGGGCCTGTTCTTAAAAGTTGCTGCAGGAAAAAGGGATATAACGTCCAGTGCCAGTTTACCGGGTGTTGTTGCCAATATTACCAATGCCGCTGTATCAAAACTTGCTGGTACCGCCAGGTTCGCTGTATATTTTTGCCAGTTGCTGGAAGAGGTTGAAATGGATTGCTCCGCCAGTATTTCTCCTTTTGTATTCTGCAGGGTAACCATTAAGTTGATGGGTGCAGGTGAAATTTGTTTTGCAAACAGGGAGAAATTGTATTTTTCCCCGGCCTTTATCACAATGCCTGCGAAGCCGGTGTTCTTTATACCCACACCGGATGGGCCTGCATACTTTTCTTCTTTGCCAATATGCTCAGCATTCAAAACGATATAATGAGGATTATTGGAGTTGATGGGTGAAGCGGTTTCTACGCTGATACTGCCGTAAGAGTAACCCGGCGTCAGGTACTCCCAGGAGGTAAGTGGGTGCCATTCCCTTTGTTCCGTGGGGCTGTATTCAAAAGACCGGTTTTGTATTTGTTCGGCATATAATCCTCCATCGGCTGCATAATTGATGTCTTCAAAAAACAACCCGAACAGGTCGGGACTTATTTTTTTACCTGCATAATCAGGATATATTGGCTGGGTTGCCCCAATGAATGCAAGGTTAACCGTTAGCGTGGTAGTGATGCAAATTTTTAGTACAGCACTTATATAGCTTGCGTTTCTTTTCATATAGCAATTTCCCGGGTTGCAACAGTAACCTCATATACCGGCTAAATATGCAATCGGTTGCATGAAAATACAAATTATAAGTAAATCGTCAAAAATCTTTGTATTAATTGGCCGATAAATTTCCTTTTAATGGTCTCTTTGACTTTTAATGTTGGATTTTAGCAAGGCTTTTTTTTCCGGGTGACCCATGCCGTTATCAGCCTCCAGGTATAAAATGTTGTGAAATATGGCGTCACTAAACCCAATAGCGTTGCAATCGGTTGCGTTTTGACTGAAAAGACGCATTCCCCGCTGATCATTAAAAAAGTTGATTGATGGTTTTGCTGCCCTGTTGTAAAAGCTATCTTATAAGATTGCATCCAGGAGCAGTACACCGAGTAAGCCAATGATTGAGATCGTTGTTTCCATCACCGTCCATGACATGAATGTTTGCTTCAGTGTTAGATTAAAAAATTCTTTGAACATCCAGAACCCTGAATCATTGACGTGTGATCCAAAAACGCTGCCTGCACCAACTGCCAGTACCATCAACTCAGGTGAGGCAACACCGCTTGCTACCAGGGGTGTAACTACACTGGCGGCAGTAATGCCTGCAACGGTAGCAGAGCCGATCGCTACCCTTAACATCGCAGTAATAACCCAGGCAAAGATCAACGGGGGCATCTGCCATTTTTCACTAAAGGAGGCAATGTATTTATCAGTGCCGCTATCCTGCAATACCTGTTTGAAAATGCCACCGGCAGTTATGATCAGCAGGATAACGGCAATGCCTGCAATGGCATCGCTCAGCCATTTCATGGTTTTCTCCATTTTTTTTCCAGCCCTGATGCCGAAATACCAGATGGCAAAAAAAACGGAGAGCAATAGTGCGATGGTGGAATCACCTGTAAACAGCAGGATTTTTTTTAAGCCACTGTCCGGCATAAAGCTGCCGGCGATCACAGCCATCGTTATTAAAATAACGGGTAACAGCCCGATAAGAAAACTTGGTAAGGCAGCAGGAAGCTGTTTTCCTGTTTTCTCTTCTTCGGATACGAAAAAGGACTTTATATTAACTTCTATGTTTTTTAAAAACTGCCCTAATACCGGCCCGGCAATGATCACAACGGGAATGGTGATGACCAGCCCATACATCAACGTTTTTCCCATATCGGCATGAAAAGAATTTACCAGGAATACCGGGCTGGGGTGGGGAGGCAGAAAACAATGGGTGGTTGATAAGGATGCCGCCATTGGAATGGCAACATATAACAACGGTAATTTCGCTTTCGCTGCAATAGAGAAAACCAATGGCACCAGTACTACGAAAGCTGCATTGTAGTACAAGGGCAGCCCAATTAAAAATCCGGTGAGCAACACAGCCCACTGTACATTTTTTTGACCGAACCCATTGATCAGTGTAAGCGAAATCTTTTCTGCGGCGCCACCGGTTTCCAATATTTTTCCCAGTATGGCACCAAGACAAATGATCAACGCCAGGCCGCCCAATGTACTCCCGGCACCTTTCTCAAACGATTTGAGAATCTGTATAGGTTCCATGCCGAGAAAAAGACCGGAGAGAATGGCAACAACAAGCAGGGATAAAAAAGGGCTTACTTTTTTATAGGTAAGGAATATCTGTAAACAGATGGCAAAAAATATGACAAGTAATTCCATATGGCTTTTTATGCAGCGGTAAATCTATTTCATTTCATCCGGAACACGAAGCACCGCATTCAAAGCTGGCTTTGGTTCCCGGTTCCTGTCCCATAATAATGGATAATTCGTTCTACCGGGAATGGGGTAATCATTTTTCCAGCTCATGCCATCATGCACACCCCAACAAGTTACTCTTTTGATCTTATCTTTTCTTCCATAAAAGATCCTGAATAATTCTGCATACCGGTTTGCCAGTAATTGCTGAACAGATTCTGGCAGCCCGGTTGGATATGGATCGAGGAATGTTTTAAATTCTTCCAGTTGAAATTGTTTATCGCTCATTCCCTGCCCAATTACCTGGCCTTCCTTTGTTAAGGGTAGTACATCCACATCCAGTTCTGTTATCATCACTTTTACGCCGCAGGCTGCGTAGGCATCAATTGCATCTTCAATGTATTTTGTTGTTGGATAATTCAAGCCCCAATGTCCCTGCATACCAACAGCATCAATACGGATGCCTTCTTTTTGCAGCATTTTAACCATTCTTACAATGCCATCTCTTTTTGCAGGCCGCCATGCATTAAAATCGTTGTAGTATAATTCTGTATTGGGTGCAAATTCACTGGCAAACTTAAATGCATACTTTACCAATGTATCGCCATTGCCAAATGCATTTACCCATTGGGTGGGCCGGTAGCTTCCGTCGTTATCAATCACTTCATTCACCACATCCCATGCATGTACACGCCCTGCATACCTTCCGGCAACTGTTTTTATATGGTTTCGCAAACGCTCTTTTTGTTCTTCCTGTGTATTGGGTTTGCCTTCTGCATTTGTAAAAAACCACGGGGGCACCTGGTTATGCCAAACCAATGTATGCCCAACGATAAACATTTTATGTGCTTCTCCAAAAGCAACAAATGCATCTGCAGGTGCAAAGTTAAAAACACCCGGCTGCGGATTGATCAACGCTGCTTTCATGGAATTTTCCAGTGTGATGCTGTTGAAATGTTTCACTACGATGTCCTGTGATACCTTATCCGTTCCTGATACGATGGCATCATTAATTGCCATCCCCATTAAAAAAGCACTGCTGTACGTATCCTTTAACGTATTGTTTTTATTGTTTTGTGCCGAAAGTTGTTTTGGCGGAATACAATTTGCTGCACACAGAAGGAATGCGGTACATAATTTAAGCAGGATCGGCCTTGTTCTCATTTGTTGATAATTAATTACATTTCTTAAGTCACCGTGTTTGTCAGTGTTCCAATGTTGTCAATTGTTATTGAGATCTCATCGCCGCTTTGTAAAGTGAAGTCATTGCCGGGCACAATGCCGGTGCCAGTCATGATCATGCAACCGAAAGGGAAGGAGCATTCACGGTAAACAAAAGAAGTTAATTCTACAGGTGTACGTTTCATCTGGCTGATGGCAATGGTATCGCTGAATGCTGTTTCGTTATTCCTGTTAATGTTTAATGTAATGGTTGTACCCGGGTCAATTGGTTTTTCTGTAAGAAAAATGCAGGGGCCGAGTGCAGCACAACCATCATAGGTTTTTGCCTGAGGAAGGTACAATGGATTTTCACCTTCGATACTGCGGCTGCTCATATCATTACCAATCGTATAACCAATTATTTTTCCTGATGAAGTAACCACTAAGGTTAGTTCAGGCTCCGGTACATCCCAGGTACTGTCTTTTCTTATTCTTACAAAACCTTTGTTGCCCACAACACGATGTGGAGTGCTTTTGAAAAAGCATTCAGGTCTTTCCGCTTCGTACACACGGCCGTAAAAATCACTACCGCCGGCATCTTTGCTTTCTTCCTGCCGCCCAATCTTACTGCGTAAATAAGTAACACCACAGGCCCATAATTCCTGGTTGCTACCAATTACAGGGAGTAGCTCTTCAATCAAATTGACGTCTCCTGCTGTTGCACCAGCAATAAGCGTGTTCGCCGTTTGCAGCGCATGATCGTCATTGATGATTTTATCCCAGGCGATGGATACCGGGTAAAATTGATTGTTTGCTTCAATCACTGTACCGTTACTTGTATTGTATAGTTTCATCTGCTTAAAGCCGTTAAAGCTTTTTTATGTTATTAATCTCTCAGTTTAATTCTCAGTACGTTCATATCATTTGTTACATACAGTGTTTTTTCATCTGGCGACAACGCACAATTTGACGCAGGGCCATTCAATTTGATTTTACCCAGCAGTTTTCCTTCGCTGTTAAAGATCCATATACCACCTGGCCCTGTTGCATATACATTTCCCTTTGTATCGATTTTTAATCCATCCGGTAAGCCATGCACATCCTTACCCATTGCAACGGAAGCATCGTAAAATATTTTTCCATTTTGCAGGGAATCACTTTCTCCCACATCATACAGGTACCAGTAAGGTTTTGCAGGATCGGAGTTTGCAATGATCATTTTCTTTTCTCCAGGGAAAAAAGCCAGGCCATTGGGACGTGTGATGGAATCTGACAGCAAAACAACTTTCCCGTTTTTTTTCACTTTGTAAACGCCGTTGAAGGGGAGCTCTTTTTTGGGATCATCATCACCCTGCGTTTCCAAACCATAGGGCGGATCAGTAAAAAACAGTTCACCCTTGCTGCTATATACTGCGTCATTGGGACTATTGAATTTTTTACCGTTGTATACATTTGCAATACTGGTAAATATTGGGGCTGGTTTATCAAGCGCTGCCTCCATCTTAGCCATTTGCCTGTTACCATGCTGGCATAAAACAAGGTTGCCATTATCATCTGTTGTTAAACCATTGGAACCCATTTCTCCACCACGTGTTATACTGTCAGTATAACCTGAAGGAGTTAAATAAATTACTTTTCCTTTTTCTTCAGTCCATTTATAAACAGTATTGGCAGGTACATCAGAAAACAACAACATTTTTTGATGCTCTATCCACACAGGGCCTTCGCTCCATTTAAAACCTTCCGCAATAATTTCTGCCTTTGCAGCAGTGGAAATAATTGCATCCAATGAAGCGTCAATTTTTTCAATGGTGCCGGTGATTTGGTATTGCTCTTTTTTAATATTGCTGCTGTTGTTACAAGCCGTTAAGACTGTAACAATAAGAATGGCAATAAATAGTTTTGTAAAATTCATTTTAAAGTTGCTTACCAATATACTGATATTGCTGCTTAATGTAAATCCCTGGTTACTATATCCCCGGAACCTCCCTGTAAAATATCGAGGTCTGCACCAAGATGCGCCTGTTGCACATGGTCAATATATAATTTTACATAGCCCCTGGTTGCCATTGGTGCAGGAGCCACCCAGGCCGCCCGCCTTTGTTGCAATTCTTCATCACTGATATCCAGGTGCAGTTTTCTTTTTTCAACATCCAGTTCAATCATGTCGCCATTTTTTACCAGTCCCAATGTGCCTCCAATGGCTGATTCCGGTGACACATGCAATACTACGGTACCGGCAGCCGTGCCACTCATTCTTCCGTCGGATATACGGATCATATCTTTAACACCTTTTCGCAATAGTTTTTCAGGCAAGTCCACATTTCCTACTTCGGGCATGCCTGGATAACCCACCGGACCTACCGTTTTTAAAACGATCACACAGGTTTCATCAATATCAAGATCAGGATCATCAATTCTTGCATGATAATCTTCCATTGTTTCAAACACTACAGCACGGCCACGGTGTTTCATCAGCTCTTTTGATGCTGCCGATGGTTTAATGATGGCGCCATCCACACATAAATTCCCTTTTAGCACAGCAATGCCTGCATCATGTTGTAAGGGATTGTTAACCGTAGCAATTACTTCCCGGTTATAGCATACAGTATTCCTATTGTTTTCACCAATTGTTTTTCCGTTTACAGTGATCATTTCATTGTGCAGGTAATTTTTCATTTCATTGAGTACAACTGGTAAACCGCCGGCGTAATAAAAATCTTCCATCAGGAATTTGCCGGATGGTTTCAGGTTAACAAGCAAAGGAATTTTACTTCCGATGGTATCAAAATCTTCGAGGTTTAATTCCACACCAATTCTTCCTGCGATAGCCTGCAGGTGAATCAGGAAATTAGTAGAGCCGCCCACTGCGGCATTGATTACAATTGCGTTTTCAAAAGCTTTCCGGGTAAGGATCTTTGAAAGTCTTAGATCTTCCCTTACCATTTCTACAATTCTTCTGCCACTCAATTGCGCCAATACTTTTTTTCTGGCATCTACTGCCGGTATGGTGGCAGCTCCGGGTAGCGTTAACCCCAGAGATTCTACCATGCAAGCCATGGAAGAAGCGGTGCCCATACTCATACAATGGCCCTGGCTCCGGGCGGTACCTATTTCTGCTTCTAAAATATCTTCTGCTGTATAATTTTCGTTGAGTGTTTTTTCTTTTACCATCCAGTTAAAAGATCCTGAGCCTAAACATTCTCCTTTAAATCTTCCATTCAACATTGGTCCGCCGGGTACTACAATGGTTGGCAGGTCAACACTGCAGGCGCCCATAACTGTACTGGGCGTAGTTTTATCACAACCCGTTAATAATACCACGCCATCAAGGGGATTGGCACGGATGCTTTCTTCTGTATCCATACTGGCCAGGTTCCTGAATAACATGGTCGTTGGCTTCATGATTGTTTCACCCAATGAAGTAACCGGGAATTCTAAGGGAAAACCGCCGGCTTCTATCACACCACGTTTTACGATCTCTGCAAAATCACGGAGATGGCCGTTACAGGGGGTCAGTTCACTCCAGGTATTACAAATGCCAATAACAGGGCGGCCACGAAAATAGTCATCCGGGTAGCCCTGGTTACGCAGCCAGGAACGATGTACGAAACCCATTTTATCATCCTTGCCAAACCAATCATGGCTTCTTAATTTTTGACTCATCTCAGAATATTTTTAAAATATATTTCCTGCAATTTAAAATAAGCTATACGATACCGTTATTTGTTCTTTCTCCATTAATTAACCGGGAAATATGCAAACTGTTCTCATTTTTCAATTCGGCCGGCAGCAACTGTTGCGGCATGTTCTGGTAACAAACCGGCCGTGTAAAGCGATAAATGGCTGCCGTGCCTACAGAGGTTGTTTTACTGTCTGTTGTAGAAGGAAAGGGGCCGCCATGCACCATGGCACTGCAAACTTCCACACCAGTGGGAAACCCATTTACTATTACCCTTCCTGCTTTTTGCTCCAGTATATCCAGCAATTCTTTATAGGCTATCAATTCTTCTTCGGTGCCATGCACCGTGGCAGTTAAATGCCCGGACAGGTTTGCTGCGATCTCAAGCATTTCTTTTTTTGAAGCTACAGCAACTACCATACTGGAAGGGCCAAAAACTTCTTCACTTAAAAGAGCATTGCTGTTGAAGGTGCTGTTTCCAGTTGTTAACAATACAGGCACTGCTGTGTTACCTGGAGTGGTTGTTTGTGACGAAGATCCGGCCAGCTGCTCAACCCCGGAAACAGCCAGTTGTTTTTGCAGGCCATTATTATAGGCGTTTAAAATATTGGGTGTAAGCATTACGCCGCCTGTTGTTTTTTGAAAGGCAGATTGGAGCGATTGCTTAAAATGATCCTCCTTGTTTTGATAGATGAGTATGCCGGGGTTGGTACAAAATTGACCGACGCCAAGTGTTACCGCCGCCGAATAGGCAGCAGCTATTTCATCACCCCGCTCTTCCATCACCTGTGGTAAAATAAAAACAGGATTTGTACTGCCCATTTCTGCATATACCGGTATTGGTTCCGGCCTGCTCACTGCTGCATCATACAATGCTTTACCAGCATTATAAGAGCCGGTAAAGCCAACGGCTTTTATCATAGGATGCTTTACTAACTGTAAACCCACCTCTATGCCACTATCAAAGAGCAATGAAAAAACGCCATCGGGAACATTGGTATGTTGAGCTGCAGTTTGTATTATTTTACCGATGATGGCCGATGTTGCAGGATGAGCCGGATGAGCTTTTAAAACTACCGGGCAACCAGCAGCAAGGGCAGAAGCAGTGTCACCGCCGGCAACAGAAAATGCGAGGGGAAAATTACTGGCGCCAAAAATCACTACCGGCCCAAGCGGTATGTGCATAAACCTCAGGTCAGGTTTTGGTAATGGAGTCCTGTCCGGTAACGCCGTATCAATCCTTGCATCTACCCAGGAGCCCTCTTGTAATAATGCTGCAAACATTTTTAACTGGTTAACCGTTCGCATTCTTTCTCCCTCAATTCTTGCTGAAGGCAATCCTGTTTCATCACAGCAAACAGTCACCAGCTCATCACCACTATTCAATATACCATTGGCAATTGCAGTTAAAAAAATGGCTTTTGCTGCGCCGCTTTTTTTCCTGTATACCTGGAAGGCTGTTGCTGCTTTTTCAACCGCCCGGTTTATTTCACCAGTAGTAGCTTTTAAAAAACTATAATTGTTGTTGATCTGTTTTGCCGGGTTAAATGAATAAAAGATCTCGTTTCCTGCGCCGGAATTCTCAAAACCTATGATCTGCAGTTGTTGTTTCATGTATTTTTCTTTCTTTCGTTATACAGAGATAGCTTGTTTTTGTTATTTAAAAAAGACCTGATGTAGATACAAAAGGTCTTATGCATATGAAAAAAACTGCTGCTTATTTTTTATGAAATAATAGACAAATACATTGACCTTACCTGGTCTGCATTATGCATACCATCCTTAGCTCAAATTACTGTTACCGGGGTTGAAAAACGTTATTAAAGAAAATAACTATGGTGTATCCCAAAATATCCTGGTAGTTAAATTGTCTGTACCCCCAATGGCCTGCACTGCCGCAAAATAATTGCTCTTGTTGTTGGATGATTCATAGTCAGGGTAAGATAATCTCCTGATGAAGCCTCCATTAAGATCATTGTTAAAAAGATTGGGGCTTAAAACCGGGAAACCTGTTCTTCTGAAATTCGCCCAGGCTTCTGTGCCCATTGTGATGTTGGCTATCCAGTATTGGGTGGCGATCAATTCAAGGGCATCCGTGGCATTGTAAGCTACGGCGGGATCATTCAGATAGGCAGTTTTATCAGCGCCAGGTACTGAAGTTCCATTTGGATATTGTGTGTAGCTGTCTATATCTGCTATTATACCGGCTTCGTAATATGTTTGAGCCCCGCCATCGCCACCCGGGATCCAGCCTCTTTTTGCTGCTTCAGCCAGCAGCAAAGATGTTTGAGCAAAAGTTACCCAAAAAGTGGGAGCGGTTTGCGATGCTACTATTTTTACATTGAGCTGGGAGTAGTCATATCCTCCACCTCTTAATCCACGGTAGGGCGGATGCGCAAGTGCATCACTGAGCACACCTACCGGAACGCCATACTGGTTTGCGATAGAGAGATCGGGATTTGCATCACCTAAGGGACTATTGGGATCTGCAAATTTTGCCATTATAAAACCACTGCGGGGATCGTTGGTTGACTTCAGTTGATTTACAAAAGGCTCAGCCACATAATAGAACCTGGGATTGTTGTTTACCAAATTCACATTAGCCACATTGGTGGCAATGGTTCCATCGTATTTTACAAATACATTATCGGCATTGGATGTCATTACACCACCGTTGAATGCTTCCACAACAAGTGCCTGCGCTTTTGTTGGATTAACTTTGGAATACCGCATCCCTAATCTCAGCAACAATGAATTGCCTAATTTTTTCCACTGTGTGGCCTGTGCACTAACTGTTGTAACAGGAATAGCAGCATGCAATCCAAAGAAAAGGTCTGCGGAAACATAATCTCCAGCAGGATCCAGTGCGGCAGTGGCTTCCCTGAGCTCTTTCTCAATGTCGGCATAAATGGCTGCATCATCGTCGTATTTAGGATAAAAAATACCATCCGTATAGGCTTTGCCTGCATCAAAATAAGGAACATCTCCATAGGTGTCAACGAGGTTCATAAATGCATACGCTTTCCATATCCTTATCATGCTTTTTAAATTAACAGTGTTGCTGCTACCGTTTAGATTTGCCAAAGCCTGCACCAGGTTTTTAAGCCCCCCGGTTGTAGGATTATTCAATGGAGCAGTACCAACATAACTGGCTTCCCATCTTGCATTATTAAAGTTGTCGATATCCGCATTAAAGTTGGGGCCGAGAGTGGCACCGGCATTAAATGGATTTACAAATTGCTGCACAATGGTATTTTCTGTTTCCCAACCGGTTCCGTTAAAAGAACGTTGTGCACCTGCAAGCAGCAGTGCCGGGTCTATTGATGTTACAGCGTACGGGTTGGTATTGATCTTTACAAAATCCTTAGCGCATCCTGCAAACAGGAATATGCTGCTGCTAAGGGTTATGACGTATATTATTTTTCTCATAAAAATTAGAATTTTACATTTAAACTTAAATTATAACTACGGGTTGTTGGCAGCGCCGCATTTTCGTAACCAGACCTTATATCCCCGGAAGATTGAATGGCTTCAGGATCGAGACCGGGAAGGTCTTTATGCAATATTGCCACGTTGCGTACAGAGGCTGATAAGGTAAGTCCCTTAAAGAATTTAAGATAGGATAGCTTATTTACAAGGCTGGTAAAATTATACGCTACAGATATATTTCTCAACTTTACAAAATCTGATTTGAAAATGAATGGATCCCCGATCTGGAGGTTCCTGTAGTCTGCATAAAAAGCCTGCAGGTTAGTCACAGCTACATCATTTGGCCGCCCTGTTGATTGAATAACCCCCGGGAATACAAGCCCGGTCTCGCCATCTTTGCGGCCAGCCAGTGAAGCTACAGACAAGCCCTGCCTTAACATATTCAATGCTGTGCCTGACAGCACTTTTGCACCGAATTTATAATCGATGAATATGGAAACCGTTAGATTTTTATGAGAGAAACTATTTACCCAGCCACCTGTGAACTTAGGGATGGAACTGCCTACAGGCTTGTAGTCCGGTGTAGCGATCAACCGGCCGGCATCTGTTAACAGGATATTGCCGGTATTATCTCTCAAATAGGTTCTTGTGTATAATTGATTCATCGCTAACCCTGCCGTGTAACGTATTTGTCCAAGAAATTCGTTACCTGTTGAGTTAAAGTTTAATAAAAGAAAATCGGTTACTCCTGGTGAAATAGCAAGCACTTTTGTAGAGAGGAATGAATTATTCCAGGAACTGGTCCAGGTAAAGTTGCGCTTTTTTACCGGCACCACTTCAATCATGGTTTCAATACCGCTATTCCTCAATGACGCCAGGTTATCCTTTGTGCCCGTATAGCCTGATGCGTTGGAAACAGTTACAGGTAATACCTGGTCGGTGGTTATTTTCTTAAAGGCCGAGATGTCAAAACGAACCCTGTTATTGAACATTCTCAATTCGAGTCCTATTTCTTTTTCATCAGCTTTAAAAGGTGTTAATAGTGCATTGGGTGCATTTGCGCCATCAATTGTTGCAGTGGCCTGGTTATTAAAATTATTGGGTGCAATCAAATAATTGAGAATACCCTCATAGGTATCAACACCATTGGCGCTGCCGGTACTTGCCCAGGCAACCCTTAACTTTCCGAAATTGAGCCATTGCTGTTTGGGCAATAATTCAGAGAAAACAAAACTGGCGGATGCTGAAGGATAAAAAACTTTATTGTTCTTAGGATTATAAACGGAGAACCAATCTTCTCTGCCGGTAAGATTGATATAAAGCATGCGGTTATATCCCAATTCCATTAACCCATATAAAGAATTCACTCTTCTTTTTCCATAAGTATAACTTTGAGACTTAACGTTTCCGTTTGCAACGGAATACAGGTTTTTAACAATAAAGTTACTGGTGGTCTGGTTTAAACTATTGCCTTCGGATGTATAGGTATTGCCACCAACACTGGCTTCAACAGAAAATTTGCCAAACTCTTTATTTCCGCCAAGCAAAAAGTCTGCGTTCACCTCAGTTCCTTTTCCCTGAGATATATTGTAACTTCCTTTGTATGTTCCATCTGCATTGGTAGCTACGCTGGTTCCAATACCGTAGGGTACATTGTTTTCGTTTGTTGAAACAGTGTAATTATAATTATACCTTCCCATGATATAAAGCCAGTCTGTAAAATCATATCTTAAGGTGGCAGTTCCCAGTATCCTGTCCCTGTTGTTAACCCAGTTCTGACCAGCTTGAATGGCATAATACGGATTGAGTATGGTGCCTTGAAACCCGGTAGTTTGAGCCTCTGTTCCGGTAGTGGGATTGACTGCACTATTTTTGAAAGCTGACGAAGGAGTGGAAATAGCAAGCCTGGTAAAAAAATTCATAGACCCTGCACCCTGCACGCCAATCTGCGGTGGATTTTTTTGTATTTCGTTGGCCCAGTTTATGTTCACAGATAACTTTAGTTTTTTTGTAATGTTGTGACTAAGCCCGGCATTGAAGATCTTCTTTTTGTATTCATCCCTCGGCTCAATTCCTTTTGCATCAGTATTGGAAAAAGATACCCTGAAGCTTCCATTGGCTCCACCGCCGGATAGTGCAACGGTGTTGGTGAAGTTTGAACCTGTTTGTAGATAATCGAAAAGCCTGTTTTCGTAAGCAGAATAAGCTTGTAGTGTACCATCAAAAATAGGGGTGGGTGCACCATCTAGTTTTTCTCCCCAGCCAAACTGGCCACTGCCGGCAGCACTGGCTGCAGAAGTTGGCCTTAAGCCGCCGGTACCCTGGCCATACACTGTTTGAAACTGGTCCATGTAATTCAAAGCGTTTTGAGTTGTATAGCTGGAAGTGTATTCAACACCAACGCCTGAATTTTTTGAACCGGATTTAGTAGTGATGATAATTGCACCGGCAGCGGCTCTTGAACCGTACAATGCAGAAGCAGTTGATCCTTTCAGTATGGTCATGCTTTCAATATCATCCGGGTTAACTACCTGCATGTTATCTCCCTGGTCACGGCTGTTTCCACCGCCTTCTGCATTTCTCACACCCTGGTCTAATGGAAGGCCATTTACTACAATGAGTGGCGAATTGGTTGATCCGGAAAAGCCAACCTGCCCCCGAAGCCGTATCTGTGTACTGGCACCTGCACCGGCAGATGGCGGCGTGATATTGAGGCCTGCCACTCTTCCCTCAAGCGATTCTCCAACGTTGTTCGTTCTGTTTGTTACTAAATCGTCTGCCTTAACTGACGTTGCCGAGTATCCCAATTTTCTTTCCTGGCGCCTGATGCCTAAAGCGGTTACCACCACTGCGTCTAACTCTCCCTGCTTACTTTTAACCATGCTCACCGACAGGTTGTTTTTGTCACCAATGGCAATTTCCTGCATAACAAATCCTACATAGGTAAAAACCAGGCTTTCTCCGTTTCGGGCAGTAATGCTGAATTTGCCATCATTACCTGTAACTGCACTCCTGTTAGTGCCCTTTACCAATATGGTTACACCAGAAAGTACTTTGTTATTGTCATCAGATACCGTTCCCGTTACCATTTGGCCAAAAGAAAATGAAGAGAATAACATGCATAGTAATAAAATAAAAAGAACATGGAAAGCCCGTTTGGGGTGTGTAAGTTTATTCATATAGCAAATTGTTTGGTAAAAAAAATCGTTTCTAAAGACAAACGTATTGTAATTAATAATCGCAGACTTCCAATAATAAACTACGGTGGATTTTATACAAGAAGGACAAACTAAAATCTTTTCTTTATTTTTAAATTACCACTTCCTGGTTTTTACATCGGAGGTAAAATAAGAAAATGCTGTATGAATCAATTTGTGCTGATACAAGGTAGTTCTGAAGAACTGAATTTATTTCCACACATTATTGAATTGGGCGTTATTAAAAATTCTTCCATCCAGTTGAATGCTTTTCCAAAAGTTTTAATGCAGGGGGTTAAATTTTTCTACGTTTTGGATGGCAAGTTTCATTGGTATATTCACGACGGCGAGTACATTCTTTTTCCTGGTGATGTTGCCATGATTTTACCAGGACAGGAATTTGGAAGCAGTACTGCTGTGCTTGAAGTTGGCTCATTTTCTTTTTTACATATCAATGCCGATCTGAAAGATGCAGATGAAATTGTTTTAGATAAGTGGAGTAGTTTATCTGGCAATGAAATAACAGCCATCAGCAAAATTTTATTGTTGAGCAACCCGCTTATAATAACCAAAATAAATGAGGCAGGCAGGATAATAAAATGTATTCACCAGGAATTATCCAACCAGGAGGTAGGTTATTTTGCCAGGGTGAATAATCACATAGATGAGTTGTTTATACTACTAACAAGACAACTTACCCGGCAAAACAATCCGGGCAGGGATTTTCATAAAACATTTATGAAACTGGATGATGCCTTGCGTAAAGATATTGCACACCAATGGACGGTTGATGAAATGGCCGCATTGGCAGGACTCGGTAATACTTTATTTAACGAAAAGGTAAAAAGCTATACAGGCTTTACTCCTTTAAATTACCTTATCAATATCAGGATCTCAGAAGCCATTAAACTATTAAAAAAGCCGCAGGTGAGTATCACTGATATCGCTTTTGATACAGGGTTTTACTCATCTCAGCATTTTTCAACAACATTTAAAAAACTCACTGGCTTTACACCCGGGGAGTTCAGGAAAAATAATTCTTATAACGAATAAATTGTGTTTATGAAATGTATTATCACCATAGAGTTGGGTACCAATGCTGTAAGGATATTTGCTTTTGGCCTTAACGGTATTGCTATAGGTAGTATGAAGGGTTATTATCCCACTTTTCATACCCAGCCTGATTATAGCGAGCAGGATCCTGAACAGATTTTTATTACCATGTTATATGTGCTTAAAAATCTGATGAATGAAATAATTCACCCAAAAAAATATAAAGTGGCATCTGTATGTTTCAGCTCTTCTATGCATAGTACACTTGCAGTAGATAAACATGGTGTTCCTTTGGGCAATGCATATACATGGGCTGATAACCGTGCAAAAAAGGAGGCCATAGAAATAAAGGGATCTTCCATTGCAGATGCAATGTACAGCAGCACCGGTACCCCGCTTCATCCCATGTCTCCCATGCTGAAAATTGCCTGGATGAAAAATAATGACCAGGAGAAATTCCTGCAGGCAGGTAAATTTCTATCTATTAAATCTTATGTGATACACCAGCTAACCGGAGAGTATATGATAGATTACAGCCTGGCTTGTGCAAGCGGCATATTAAATATTCACAAGGTAACCTGGGAGCAGGAGGCACTCAATTTTGCGGGAATAACTACCGATAAATTACCGCAACTGGTACCGGTATTTGCTACTGCCGGCACGTTGAAAAAAGCGTACCAGAATTCATTGGGTTTGAGCGCTGATACTAAAATACTCATCGGGTCCAGCGATGGTTGCCTTGCTACTTTAGGCGCCGGTATATGGAATAGTGATAAAGCCACCATTACTATTGAAGACAGCAGTGCCGTAAGAGTTGTCGGCAACAAAATACTGCATGATGAAAAGAAAAGGATCTTTAATTATTTGATCACAGAAAATTGTTTTGTAAGCGGCGGTCCCAGTAACAGTGGGGGAGGCACGTTTGAATGGTTTGCAAAACAATTCGGTGATTTTGCGACAGCCTATGACCTGGAAAGTTGTATGAACAGCCTGCTGCAGGAAGCCACCAAAGTATCCATTGGTTCCGGTGGATTGTTGTTTTTGCCTTACCTGTTAGGGGAACGGGCGCCCATCTGGAATCCTGATGCAAGAGGCATGTTCTTTGGAATAAATATTAAACATGAGCGGGAGCATTTTATAAGAGCTACTATTGAAGGCATATTGTATGAAATTTACAGTGTTGGAAAGATGTTGGCCGAACACAGGAATATCAGTGCACTTTCTGTAAATGGAAGTTTTGCAACCATTCCGTTTTGCACACAAATGATCGCAGATATGTTTAACAAGCAGGTGTATGTAACCAAGAATTCAAACAGTGTAAGTTCAGGCGCATTTCTTTTAGCCGCTACAGAAATGGGGATATTCAAGTCATTGGATGAGGCGGCTGGCCAGATCGAAATTGCTGATAGTTATTCTCCCGGCGAAAATCATCATCATACTTATATAAAATACTTTGAAATATTCGAAAGCCTGAGTAATAAACTGGGGGATGAATTTGCAAAGATTGCAGAACTGCAGGAAAAAAATCAGTGAAGTATTGTTAGCAGGTGCATGCTGGCAGATTCACTATGATTTCTATTTGCTGCAGGTATTTAGCCTTTTATTGCTACTCTTTTGCCTGTTTTCATGGCTTCATAAATAGCGTCAATAATAATTATGTCTCTTCTTCCCATTTCTCCTGAGGATATGGAAGGCAGGTTATGCTGAATGGAAAGTGCCATGCTATCAAGTTGAGTGGCCTGTTGTGAAGAGGTATATCTTTCAAAATTTCTTCCGTCTGACGCATTCATTTTTAAATTGCCGAAGTTAAAGGCTGGATCTAATTCAAACCAACCATTGCTGCAATTTACTTTCAAATATCCGATCTCTTCAGTGTAACTGCTACGGCAATTTGCTATTACTCCACCTGGCATTTCTAATTGGAATTGTATTGTTTCTTCAACGCCTATAAACTTACTATTGTCACTCACAGGAGCCGTTTGTGCGGTAACGGCCAGGGGTACATTTCCTGTTATGTAACACACTGCCTGTATGCAATAAATGCCTACATCCATTAACGGACCACCACCGGCACTGGATTTGTTCAACCGCCATTCGCCGGGTACGGGCACAAACGAAAATGCAGTATCAATACTATTGATTTCGCCATATACTTTTTCTTTTGCAAGACGGATCATTTCCAGGTGATAAGGATCAAATTGCAAACGGTATCCGATCAATAAAAACTTATTGGCTTTTTCTGCCGCTGCAATCATCTTATCACATTCGGCCACCGTAAGCGCCATTGGTTTTTCACAGATAACGTGCTTACCTGCCTGCAATGCCCTGATGGTATATTCAGCATGCAGGTGAGTAGGTAGCGTGATGTAAACAATCTCAATGTCAGCATTGTCTTTTATCAAATCAAAATTTCCGTAATTGTAAATATTCCTTTCCGGCAGTTGATACTTTTCTTTCCATTCATTATTCCTGGATGATGTACCTGTAACAATGCCTGCCAGGTAGCAATGTGCTGTTTGCTGCAATGCAGGTATTAACTGGCCTGTTGCATAGTTGCCCATTCCAACAATGGCAACACCTGATTTTTTTTCCGTTTGATTCATGGTTGTTTTTTTCTGAAGTAAAAATGCGGCCTGTTATTTTTTGCTAAATGTTGAACTCCTGCCAAATTGATTGAGCTGGAATGATCTTCCGTCTTTTGAAAAAATCAGGTTTAAGAATACTGCATTTGAATAAAATAAATCATTGCCTGCATATTTCAAAAGTTCCCTTTCTTCACCCGGATAATACAGTGCCAATTGTTTGTTGTCGGCTTTTATTTCAATTGAATTTCCATTCGTATCAACATAATTGCCAGGATAAAGTTGTAGAATGGTATTGGTGCAGGAAATGTCGGGTTTCTCAAAGATAAACTGTAACCCCCTGTTGTAGGTTTCGCTTTTGGTACCTGAATGCCCGGTGTTTTCTAAAACTTTTGAACGGATTGATACATTGGGATAATGCCGGCTTTGTAGTAAACTGCTCATCTTTGTAAATATTTCACGTCCTCTTTCTACATCACCCACGGTAAGGTATAACCGAACAGGGCTCGACAGTTTTTCCCGGCTGAATTCCTTTTCATATTTATATAACACTTCATTATTCCAGGCAACAGCAGGACTTGCTGCCACATATCCTGTAAACATATCTGTGTGTGTAAACATGCTGTATAGTGTAAATAAGCCTCCCAGTGAGCAACCCATTAAGATTCGTTGTTTATTGTCTACCCTGTAATTGGCGTCAAGAAAAGGAAATAATTCCTGTTTCATGAAATCAAGAAATTTATCGGCACCGCCGCTTTGTATCAAACGCATTTCTTTGGTAGGGGTGTAGTCTCTTGCCCGTAAACTATCCGGGTTCGGATTGCTGCCAGCCCATGTAACGCCAACGATAATTATTTCTGGTATAAAGCCATCATAATACTGCTGACCATAGATTGATTTTAGCAACGGGAAATCCCACTGGGAGTCCATCAGGAAAACCACCGGGTATTTTTTATTACTTTCTTTATAACCTGAGGGCAACAATATTTGCAGCTCATATTCCTGCCCGCTTACAACGCTGGAATTTATTTTTCTTATTTCAGAACCAGGAATAGTTACAGGGTTGTATTGAGCTTTTATACCTGTGGAAACTATTGTAAAAATGAGTATTGGCAAGAGTATTTTCATTTCTGATTTTTAGTTGTGCAATAATTTGTTTTTAAGCCTGGCAATCTGCTGATTGAATGCATTCGTCAGTATTATTTAACAATGATGGTTTTACTCAAAACATTGCTGGTAGTTTTATTCTTAACATCTGCCTGTCCGCCGCCCACACTGATCCTTATTTCTCCTTTGGGCAGGTACAACTTCCCTTCATTGTTTACCAGTGAAAGGTCCCCAGGGGATAAATTAAATTGTATCATCCTGGTTTCACCAGCTTTCAATGCAATGCGTTGAAAGCCCTTCAATGCCCTGATTGGTGCCTGTACATTTTTATTTTGACTGGATACATATAATTGCACCACTTCTTCTCCATTCATCTTGCCAGTATTGGTCACCTGTACACTTACTGGTATTTTTTTGTCTTTCGTAACAGTTGAGGGTAACCTCAGATTGCTGTAGTTGAAAGTTGTATAGCTTAGTCCATATCCAAAAGGGTATAAAGCTTCTCCTTTAAAGTAACGGTATGTTCTTCCTTTCATATCATAATCACTAAAACCCGGCAGGTCGCTGTCGCTTTTATAAAATGTAACCGGTAATCTTCCTGCCGGATTGTAATCTCCAAACAGTACATCTGCAATGGCGGTGCCTGCGCTTTGCCCTCCATACCATGCGTTTACAATGGCCGGTATATTTTCATCTTCCCATGGAATGGCAATGGCACTACCAGTCATCATTACAAATACAACAGGCTTTCCTGTCGTTTGCAATGCCTTCATCATTTGAGTTTGTACTGCTGGCAGGGCAATCGTAGTTCTGTCACCGCCATTAAAACCCGGGGCATCTACGGGCATTTCTTCTCCTTCCAGTTGTGGAGAAATGCCACCCACGTACACTATCGCATCTGCATCTTTTATCCTGTTGGCCAATGCTGTAAAATCAGTCTGTTCAAAATTCCCTGTTCTCAACCTGATATCAGCTTTACCTGCACCCTGCCAGTATTCCAATACCAGTTTATAGACGGAATCTTTTTGCGTTTTCAATTTAAAAGTTCTTGCGCCCATGCGGTTACGTGTCCATACATTAATGGCTTCTTTGTCATTGATGAGTAGTCTGTACGCATCGTCGCCGTCTATTTCAAAAGTTATATTTCCATCTGCCGTTGCAGTATAATTGCTGCTGTACCTGGCAGAAAAATTAGTTGCCTTTAAATTTCCAATTACAGCTTCTCCCTCCTGCCAGGAATGATCAATGGAATTTTCAGTCCTTACAGCGACGGCTTCTCCTTTCAATTCAACATTATCAAAGTATTGCGCTTTAAATCCCTGCTTACCCTCCCAGGTTAACTGCCCGCTGACATCAGTGTACAACAGTAAAGTATCATTGGTGAATGTTGTAGCTCTTTCGAATACCACTTCTGTATTCCCGCCCAGCTTTGCTTTGATGCCATCCAGTACGGTAACAATTTCTGAAGGAACACCATTATAATTTCCTAAAACTGCAACGCGGTTATTTGCATTGGGGCCAACAATGGCAATCTTCTTAATTGTCTTTTTTAATGGCAGTGTATTATCCTGGTTTTTTAATAACACGATACTTTGCTGCGCCATTTTTAACGCCAGCGCTTTGTGATCGGGTGCCTCTAAAGTAGTTTCCGGAGCATTGGTATATTTTACCATCGATGGCGGATCAAACATGCCTAACCTGTAACGGATGGTAAACAACCTGCGTAGGGAAATATCGATCTGCGCTTCGCTGATCAATCCTTCTTTTACAGCATTTAATAATGTATAATAAACAGCATTGCCACATTCAATATCCGTTCCGTGCATTACAGCATCAACAGCAGCTGTTACCGCATCTTTATGCGTTTTATGATACCTGAAAAAATCATCAATCGCCCAGCAATCGCTGGTTACATAACCTGTAAATTTCCATTGCCTGCGGAGAATATCATTCATCAAAAAATCATTGGCGCAACAGGGTTGTGTATTCACCGCATTGTAGGCACACATTACACCTGCCACATTTGCTTTTGTTACCAACTCTCTAAATGCAGGCAGGTAAGTATCCCACAGGTCATAGGCAGACGGATTGAAATTATCTGCATGCCTGCCTGGTTCAGGCCCGCTGTGTACGGCATAATGTTTGGCACAGGCTGCTGCTTTTAAATATTTTGGATCTTCGCCCTGCAAACCTCTTACAAATGCCCTCGCCATCATGGCTGTTAAAAAAGGGTCTTCGCCATAAGTTTCCTGTCCTCTTCCCCAGCGGGGGTCACGAAAAATATTGATATTGGGCGTCCAGTAGGTTAACCCAAGGTACCTGTCTTTGGTTTTTCCCTGTTGAATTGCCAGGTTCTGAATGGCCCTTCCTTCCATTGCAGCATAATCAGCCATGCGGTACAGTGAGTTGCTGTCCCAGGTGGCTGCCATAGCGATGGCCTGTGGATAGGAGGTAGTATGATAAGGTGTTCTTGCCACGCCATGTAGTGTTTCGTTCCACCAGTCATAGGCAAGTATACCAAGCCTTGGTATGGCTGGTGTGGTATTCAGCATCTGGTTCACTTTTTCTTCAAGTGTAAGGCGGCTTATCACATCATTTACTCTTTGCTCAAAGGGCAACTTGTAATTCCACATGGGGAAAGACTTGTAGTCCTGGGCATGAGAAATAGTTGCCCAAAAAACCATGGCGGCTGCGAATATCTTTTTCATGAAGTGTATTTTATTCTTACCCATTTTTATTTTTATAAAAGTATAACTGCCAGGTACAGATAATGCTTTATCCATCCCCTTTGCGAATATTTCAAATATGTTATTTCGCAGATCTTAATTTCATTTACTTTCTTGTTAAGCGTATATAATATACCGCTCCGGCTGTATTGCCCGGCAGAGCCTGGAATT
>APMI01010944.1_pt1 | contig 23081 bp, 13 predicted proteins | sample 667938 | NCBI WGS metagenome assembly APMI01 (sample SAMN01084076, study PRJNA167559) | wastewater metagenome | biome: Wastewater | place: Denmark: Ejby Moelle, Odense | collected 2011-11-28
TATTCTTCGAAAACAAAGGCAGACTGATGTTGCCGTTGAAGGCATTTTTCAGGAATGAGACGTATAATTTTTGCTCCTCTGACCTTTCAGAATATTTAATTTCCAATGCTTTAAGAACTGATTCAATTTCAGTTCTGCTTCGCAGGATTACATCGGTATGGAAACCGAAATTTTCAACTATCAGACGTTCAACCCGGATCACCAGTTCAGTAGCGGAGGACCCATTGCTGCTAAAAAGCACATTCCCGCTCTGGATATAAGTTTTCACACCGGTGAAGCCTTCCCGTAAAAAAGCCTCGCGCAATGTCTCCATTTTAATAATTTTCTGCCCCGATACGTTTATCCCACGCAGAAAAGCAATATAAGTATCCATAATAACCAAACCCGAAAATGAGTCGAAAGTTAAACAGAAAAGCAACATAAATGTTGCTGCCCGGCTCATATTTGGGCCAGGCAGCAGTTTATTTCAATAAAAAAACCGTTTGTCAGATCAATTAACGCACAGCAACTTTATAGGTTTCGGCAAACCCCGGGAAACTGATATTTACCAGGTAAACGCCGGTAGAGAACGGGCACGAAACCTTTTGCAATCCCGAGCCATCCAACACAACAGTTTCTATTACCCTGCCCTGCAGATCGAAGATGGTGGCGGATCCTTTCTTTCCTTTAAGCGTCTCGTATTGCAGATTCAGTTCGCGGTTGAAAGCAAATACGCGGCATGCCGGTGTTTGCTTGTTGTTTTCCGGCATTCCGGCTGTTATCCCGATAAATTTTATTTTAAAGCGATTCGGATCATCCGATGCCTGGTACGCGAAAGAATATTCGGATAAATTACGAAGCGATAGCTGATTTCCTGTTTTGGTATCGAGCAAGTAAATTCCCATATCGGGATACTGGCTAAAACTTTCAACTCCTGTTATTTGAAATACAGCCGTGGCATCGGAGCAAAATTTGAAGCCCAAATCAATAGCCTTATCAATTCCCGAGAAAGGGAATGAATTGATGGAATATTTAGTGCCGCTTATGTCAACTGTATAAACATCAGGCACCAGGCTGCCGGCGAAAGATTCGAGGTTATAGGCATCGTAAGCCCCATCGAAACCATCCGTAGCATCCTGGTTAAAATGCATATACAGTTCATCTGTTTTATTGTTAACTTTAACTGTAATCTGAAGCAAATCGGCAACATCATTACCACTTTTAAGCATGGTAGTATCGGCAGCGAACTGGCCACAGGCGCTTCTATTTATTACTGAGCCAGTTGATGTTAAGTTAAAGAATGCGACGAAAGCAGATGCAAGGGTGAGCATCAGTATCTTTTCAGATACCTTGATAAACTCTTCTGTGATAAGCTCTTTTGTTTTCATAACTTATACATTTATAGTGCTGTTATCAGATTGTGCACACGCTCAATTCCCGGCAGGAAGAAAAGATATCTCCGGCTCACCGGAAATATCTTTAATTTGGAAGTTATTGAAGCAGCATACAAGCATGTACGAGATAAAATTTCTTCATGGCCGTATTCACCTGTTAATAATGGATACTACCGGGTTCATCTGAATGGGTTTCTTCAACCGGAGTACTGACAGAAAAAATGACATATTTCCGGAAAAAGATCTTCAGGGCCACGGTAAACAATGACGTTATTATCCAGATAAAACCAATTATTGCTATGCTCATTTTCAGTGTTCCTTTCTTCAATCAGAATGATACAAAATTAACCCTGCATTGAAAAATACTCTATAGTTCGAATTGCCTAATATATGTAGTGGAAGGCTGATTAAAAGTGTAGATTAAATCACTACATTCGGATTCAGTATGATTAATGAAGAAGCGCTGGTAAACATTTACCCGGAACTTGCAGAAATAGATAATTCGGTTTATCAGCAAATACATGAAGTACCTTAATTAACATAGAATTTTAATATAGAATTCAAAAAATAAAGCCGATGTCTGGTTTCACAAAAAACTTACTTTCACCTGTATATCCGTATTACGGCCTTTATCATCGCTGCACGATATTTTAACCATACCGGCTTCGGGTGTGAAAAAGAGTTTCTGCCCGCGCACAGCCTCTTTAAAAAACTTATCGTTGATATACCAGTATACTTTGCTTACATCCGATGTAGCCGTAAAAGCCAGTTGAAGCTGCTGTTTTGCTTCTTTGTATAGAATATATTCCTTGCCATCGGTAAGCGATGTAATTACAGGGCTATCGTTGTGATACACCCTGTTGCACTGCGGGTTATGCGGCGGAATTTTGCGGTAGGGAATCTGCTCGTCCTCGTAAAAGGCAATAAGTCCCGGACTCAGGTTCGGGTAATAATCGGTGCGGTAACCGGCTGATGGCAGGCACGAACGGCAGTACGACAAATCTCCGGCTTCATTCACAAAAACCGGAACCTGGTGATCGCATTTGCGGTTGGGTGAAACGGCCGGGATATAATCGTCCATCACCAGCGCGGTGCATCCTTCGGAAGGCGGCAAACCCGATTCGGCACATACCAGCCGGAAATCGAGCCCCGCCGGTCGTTTGAACCAGGCAGGCTTTTGATTATAAGCCAGGTAATTGAATATTTTGAAGAGTATGGGTGTTGCAAAATCAGCGCCTGAGAGTTCAGGCACGCCGGTGCCATCAAAATTACCAACCCAAATACCCACCGTATAGTCAGGATTATAACCTATACTCCAGGCATCGCGACGGCCATACGAAGTCCCGGTTTTCCAGGCAATATGTGGCAAATTAACTGAGTTTTCGAAATTGTTTGGCAGGTCAGGGCGCTTTAACCCGGTAAGGATATCAGTGATCATCCAACTCGACTGTGGGCTGAAAAGAACTATCGGGGCCTGTGTTGCATCATCGGAGGTAAACTTCAATCCATAATTTGTTCCCCCGCAAGCCAGGCACGAATACAGCGATGTAAGTTCCGAAAGCGTGACACCACAGCCTCCCAATACCACCGAAAGCCCGAGTGATTTCCTGCGTGCACCTATCCATTTTAGCCCACCGCGACTAAGTTTTTCGTTAAACAGGTCTGCTCCTACCCTGTTGGCAAGGTCAACAGCCGGAATATTGAGCGACAGCGCCAGCGCCTGCGAAGCTGGCAACCGCCCCCGAAAGGTTTCGTCGTAATTCTGTGGTCGGTAACCGTTAAAATTCTGCGGTATATCCTGCAGAATGGTTTTGGGAGTTATTAATCCCCGGTCCATGGCTAACGCGTACAAAAACGGTTTCAGTGCGCTGCCCGGCGAGCGCAACGAGGCAGCCCCGTCGACCTGTCCCTGGTATTGGTTTTCGAGAAATCCGGCCGAACCCACATATGCAACGACAGCATGTTTTCGGTTATCAACAAGTACCACAGCAGCATTGCCAACACCCATGCCGCGGTACATCATTACCTCGTTGCTGACCGTATTTTCGATAAAATCCTGTAAGCGGGCATCAATAAAAGTGTGTATTACAGGTTTTGACGGATAACGGGCTGCCAGCTGTCGTGCCAGGTGCGGAACCAGTTTCGGTGCTTCATAACGCCTAGCCGTCAGCGGTTCTCCGATAGCATCGAGCATTGCCTTGTGTTCAAACAAATGGTATGTACCCAGTTTTTTCAACCAGATATTTCGCTGCTTTACAATGGCTATGTTGTGCCTGCCCAGGCTCAAATGGTTGGGATCGTTAGGAATGATAGCCAGCGTAACTACCTGCGCCAGGCTGAGCGCCTGCGGTTCCTGCCCGAAATACAGAAACGAAGCCGCTTTAACGCCTTGCACATTTCCCCCATAGGGTAGCAGGTTAATATAAAGGCCGAGAATTTCGTTTTTCGAATAATGCATTTCCAGCTGTACAGCCCTGAAACACTCTATCAGCTTATTGAAAAGGGTGCGTTCGCGGGGCTCGAGCATGCGGGCAACCTGCATGGTAATGGTGGAGGCTCCGGATACCCGCTTGCCATGACTTACATTTTGCCATAGCGCCCTTGAGATTGCTACAGGGTTTACACCTGGATGAAAACGAAACCATCGATCTTCTTTATAAATCAGTGTTTTGATAAGAAGCGGGTTTACTTCCTGAAGCTCAGCTTTCATACGCCACTGCTGATCGGTGGATAAGGACGCATTAAGCAGTTTGCCATCACCCGAAAGGATCAATCGCGAATATTTAATATCAGTATGCAACGGGAATATTAAATCTATCGCCAGGAACAAAGCTAACACCACGAAAACTAATGAAAGGCCGCGCTTTACACCACGGGGCAAACGCATGAACCAAGAAATGATTCTGCGGGCAAACCTGGTAATTTGTGCTTTTATTGCCTGGAGAAAAGCCATTGTATTCCGTCAGATAACTGTAATTATTCCATCGCCCGCTTGCGTAATGCGACCAATAACGGCAGCACTTCCGGTACCCTGGGCGTAGAGTTCCTGTAAAATATCGCCGGCAAATTGTCCTGGTATTGAAACCAGCAACCCGCCCGAAGTTTGCGCATCGCAAAACATAAGTTTTTCGGTATCCGAAAGTACAGCCTGCCAGCGGATCCATTGCCGGTAATACGCCAGGTTGTTGTGAGTGCCACCCGGAATTGCCCCGGCCAATGCCAGTGCTTTCACAGGTTCCATAAATAGCAGCTTACTGAAGTCAATTTCGGCATCTACCTGGCTGCCACGGGTCATTTCGCTCAAATGGCCGGCCAGCCCGAAACCGGTGATATCGGTGCAGGCATGTACCGGGACTTTCGAAAAAACCTGGGCAGCTTTCTGGTTGAGTTGTTTCATCCAGTAACAGGCTTCAGCTGCAGCATCTTCACCGGCCATGCCATTTTTCACGGCAGTGGAAATAATGCCTGTTCCCAGTGGTTTGGTCAGTATCAGCACATCCCCGGGCCGGGCGCCGATATTTTTCCAGGCCTTTTCGGGATGCACAAGCCCGGTAACACACATCCCGAATTTGGGCTCGGTATCGTCGATGCTGTGCCCGCCAATAATGCTTATACCTGCCTCCGTGGCTTTATCGGCAGCACCCAGCAGTATTTTTTCGAGCACCGCCAGCGGCAGCCGGTTTACCGGGAAAGCGACTATATTTAAGGCAAACAAGGGTTTTGCACCCATGGCAAAAATATCACTCAGGGCATTGGCAGCGGCAATGGCTCCAAAATCGTAAGGATCGTCAACAATAGGGGTGAAAAAATCAAGGGTCTGAACAATGGCTTGATCAGGATTCACGCGGTAAACGGCAGCATCGTCGGCAGCGCTGTTACCCACCAGCACATCCGGATCAGAGGTTAAAGGCAGGTTTCGCAATATTTTTTCCAGGTCGGCTGGCTGCATTTTACAGGCACAGCCCATGCCATGGGTAAATTGGGTAAGTTTAATATTTTCGCCGGCATTACCTGTTTTTATAGTTTCCGATGGTGAAACAATACGGTTGTAAGCATCTGCAATCATCAGGGCTGCAGCCTTAACTTCTTCAGCAGTAGTATTTTTACCTGTCGATAGCCGAATGGTGCCCATGGCATATTCAGTACTAACACCCATGGCCAGCAGTACATGCGAACTGGTTACCCCGGCAGGATGGCATGCTGCTCCTGCCGAAGCCGCCAGCCCCGGTAAGGTCGAAAGCAGGGTATCGGCAGGTATACCCCTGAAAGCAATGCTCAGCGTGTTGGGTAAGCTAATGTCAACAGGTGTATGAATATGCATTCCCGGTACACGGGCTAGCAGCTCATCCCTGAGCAAATCGCGCATCCGGGCCAGGTGGAGGCTATTATTTTGCAGGTCGCGACGGGCTATCACGGCTGCTTTGCCAAAGCCGACAATTTCGAGCAGATTTTCGGTTCCGGCTCGCAGGTTATGTTCCTGCCCGGCTCCATGAATCAGGTTATCGAGCACAACTCCTTTGCGGATATACAAGGCGCCAATGCCTTTGGGAGCATACAATTTATGCCCGGCCAGGGTTAGCAAATCAACACCAAGCTGGTTTACATCCACAGGTATTTTGCCTGCCGACTGGGCGGCATCGGTATGGAATAAAATCTCATACCGGTGTGCCAGGGCCGACAGTTCGGCAATGGGCTGCAGGGTTCCAACCTCATTATTGGCATGCATCACCGATACAAGTATGGTTTGTGGCGTAACCAGGCTTTCGAATGCCGTAACATCAACCCTGCAGGTGGAGTCAACCGGCAGGTACGAAACCCGGAAACCTTGTTTTTCGAGCCAGTTGCACACTTCGAGTATTGCCGGGTGCTCAACGGTTGATACAATAATGTGGTTTCCTTTATTTTTTAATGCAAAAGCCACACCTTTCAGCGCATGGTTGTCGGATTCGGAACCTCCGCTCGTAAAAATGATCTCTTCGGGTGAAGCTCCCAGCAATTCGGCTACCTGCCGGCGCGCTGTTTCCACCGCTTTACGCGCATCAATACCATAACGGTACCGACTTGAGGGATTGCCGAAATAGGCATTCAGGTATGGTCGCATGGTTGCTTCAACCTCCGGGTCAATCGGAGTTGTAGCATTATAATCGAGGTAGATGAGGTCTTCCATATTATGATTTTGATCAAAGAAAAAGAAGTTGTTCAATTTTTAACAGCTGGTTTTCAGATGGTTTTATGAAATTAAAGTTACTCCACTTTCGTAAACTACTTTCAAGGTTTACCAACGGATCAATCAGCTAATTACCTGTTCATCTTCAGCATGTTTCAAAATAATTTCAGCATGTTCAGTGGCACTCACCGAGGGCAAGTTTATTTTCACCAACTTCCGGACCGGGCGCCGCGAAAGCGAATTTTCATAGAGTTTGTCGTAATAAGCCAGGGTTAGGTCGGCCACTTTTTCGAAATCGTCGTTATTCAATGCGCTGATTGCCTGGTGTGCCTGATAACTGCCCATGTAAACGCTCAGGTGTTCGAGTATTCCAAGCAGTTCATTTTTCGAGAAACAGGCATATTCATTTACCAGCCTGCTGATACGATCGGCCCGGGGAACATCGATAAAGAACAGCACCCCGCCCAGCATGGCCGTCCTGAAGGTATCGGGAAGGTAAACATTTCCGATGCTCATACTTTCGTGCTCCAGCCACAAAGGTACTGATGGATCAAGTTTTGCCCATTGCGCGTAAAGGTCATTTTCGAACTGCTCTGTCGTGGGCTGCGATTTCTGCCCCAGGTGCCCGAAATTGGATCCTTTGTGACAGGCTAATGCTTCCAGATCAATCACCTGTTGATGCATCCTGCTGATTTCGCGGAGTATGGCTGTTTTACCCGACCCGGTATAGCCTCCAATCAGAAAAATCTGTCTGCCGGATGAAAATTGCTTCCGGATATATCCGCGATAGGCTTTATAACCACCTTCGAGGATAAAAACACGGTATCCGGCATCCGCATAAAACTGCGCTATTTTAGCGCTGCGCATCCCACCGCGCCAGCAATGCAGCAGTATTTGCTTCTCCGGGGCAACCCCGGCGATGGCTTCAAGATAGTACGTGGTTTTTTCACCGGCAATAACCTTTCCCAGTTCAATGGCAGGTTCTTTCCCGATTTTAACGTAAGTTGTGCCTACACGTGCACGCTCTTCGTTATCGAAAATCGGGATATTGTGTGCTCCCGGGATGTGGCCTTTCTGGAATTCACCTGGCGAACGCACGTCAACCACCGGTATGTTCAGTGCCTGTTTAAGAAATTTTTCGGGTGTAAGGATTTCGGGATGCAAGGGGATGTGGGATGTGGGATGTATGATGTGGGATTTCGGATGTTTGATGTGGGATTTCGGATGTTTGATTTCGGATTTACGAATTACGATTTACAATTTACGATTGGAGGATTATTTCTTTGGTCTTCCGACATCGGACATCAGACATCGTACTTCCGCCTTCGATCTTCCGTCTCCGGTCTCCGGTCTTCAGTCTTCCGTCTTCCGACTTCCGTCTCCGGTCTTCGGTCTTCGGTCTTCCGTCTTCGATCTTCCGTCTTCCGTCTTCGGTCTTCCGACTTCGGTCTTCGGTCTTCAGTCTCCGGTCTCCGGTCTTCCGTCTTCGGTCTTCGGTCTTCCGTCTTCGGTCTTCGGTCTTCGGTCTTAAACCAAATGCCCTCTTATAATTCATTCACTTTTATTTCATCATCCAGGTAAACCAACAGTTTCCTGATACCGGAATAGCCCATTTGCTTAAGGATTTCGCCATAATGATGCAATTGTTTTTCATGCTCCGGTTTTGGCAGCCCGGTTTTAAACTCCATAATTACCGTTTCATGCTGGCTAAAGAAAACCTTGTCGGGCCGAAATACATCACCATTGGGCATCAGGATGCCGGCTTCGGATTTAATTTTAGCATTTCCGGAAAAATATCCTTTTAACAACGGGTGATCGAGGGTACTCGTTACGCGTTGCAAAAGGAGTTCCGCATCTGCATCAGCCAGTAAATTGGTATTGGCCTGAAGTTGCACTTTAGCCTCAATTTCGGAACTGTTTTGTATGGATGCCAGGGTGTCGTGCACAAGCGTGCCCCAGGCTTGCTTGTTTTTCGATTGCCCGGTACTCCAGTACTTTGGCGCCCGCCGGGCAATTTTGATCCGTCCCTGCCAGGGTATCGAAATCATACGGGTTAACATTTCGGGGTTGGCAATTGGATTACCAGGTATATGCTCATGTTCATCTTGCCCACGCGTATAAACCGTTCCCTCATTTATCCACTCACCAGGTTGTTTTTCAATAAATTGTGACAGCAGTTTTGGAAGGTTGTTAGCATCACCTTTGCCGGGCTCCCGGGTAAGTACGTATAAGCGTTCGGCGGACCTGGTGAAGGCAACGTAAATGAGGTTAACCATATCCAGCAACGACCGGCTCCGCTCCTGCTGATACTGCTGCTGATAGCCGGCGCCTTCCATACTGCTGCCGGTTTGCAGCAGTGCAACCGGTAGCCCGGGGACTATATCCTTTTCAAGATCCACCCAAACCTGGTCGAAAGTGGTTTTCAGTTTTTCGGTAGCCATAGGCCAGATAACAACGGGAAATTCAAGCCCTTTCGATTTATGTATCGTCATGATGCGGATGGCATCAATCCCTTCGGGAACCACCACCGAAAGTTTGCCTTTTTTCTCCTCCCAGGCTTCGAGCAAATCGGCCAGGTGCGTACCCTCCCGGCCTGAAACTTTATTGGCGAAATCAAGAAAAAACTGCAGGTAAATATTGTAATGGCCATCGTCGAGCGAAAAAATCCTGATAATCTCTTCGCAAAGATCGTACAAGGGCAACCCTCTTAATGCATTGATATTAAATGCAAAACCAGCTTCTGCCAATATCCGGTCGAGCGATGGCCATCCTCCATTTTGCACCGGGAAATGCCTGATGAGCGTTGTGCTCAGTTTCCCATTGCGAACGAGTTCATTTATTATACCGGCAACAGCTACCAGGTTTTGCTGATCGCTGATATATTGAAGCACGGTGATCACAAAATTTACCTCGGGCGAGGCAGCCAGCAGCAAGGCTTCAGCCGAAACCACGCTTATTCCTTCCGACATCAGCAAGCGTGCTATAATGCTTCCTTCGCGGTTCGATCGGGTGAGTATGGCAATATCGGCCTTCCTGTAGCCTTTCAGCGTAAGCGTATCAACTAATTCGTGAACACGTTTAATATTCAGTTCATCAAATTCAGACCTTGAAGTATATGGCAGAAATTCAACCGAAACCAAACCCCCGTTTTTCCCGGGTGATATTTCCTGCTCATGATCATGGTAAATCGATTGAAATTCGCTACTCAGCTGCCCTGATATAAACGAAAAGAATTCATTGTTAAATTGTATGATTGCAGGCCGGGAGCGGAAATTACTTTTCAAAACCTGCGGATCATAATTAGCCTTCAGTGCACGTTCGGTTTCCCCGAAAACCTCCTTTTCATAATGAACGGGTAATGCAGGCAAAGCCATAAACTGCTCAACCTGACCGTTGCGAAAACGGTAAATTGCCTGCTTGCCATCACCAACCACCAGGTTAAAACGATCATACGCCAGCGAATCGCCAATTAGCGGCAACAGGTTTTTCCACTGCAGTTCCGATGTATCCTGAAACTCATCAACCAGGTAGTTGTGGTATTTTTCGCCAATGCGTTCGTAGATGAACGGGACGGGCTCCTGCAAAATAATGTCGGTAATCCGCTTATTGAATTCCGAAATATGAAGCACTTTCTTTTCGCGGCTCAGGGTACTGATCTCCTTTTCCATGGCGCTGAGCAGCCCCATCTGAAAAATATTTTTTTCAATCATCCCCAGCAGCGAGTATCGTGCAAAGCCTTTTTCCATCAGGGCGTCCACCTGGTGATAAATATCAGTCAGCTGGTCTTTTATGGAGTTAATCCCCGAAACCTGCTGCGGGTCAGCTTTCGCGGCTATCCATTTATTATCGTTTATGGTTGAAGTTACATAGGAGTTAGGGGCATCAAGATTTCCGGAGGCCAGTTTAAAAAAATACCCTCCAATGCCGCTGGCACCGCGCGAAAACGAAGCATTATCGATGCCATGGTCGGTAATCAGTTTTTTGGCTGTTTGCGCCAGCGAAACAATCTGCGTTTCGAAACTTTTACAACTGCTCCTTATTGCGGAAGCCATTTCGAGGATGCGCGCTGCCGGTATTTCGTGCAGTTTGCTGATAAACTGCTGGTTTCCTTCCGAAAAAAGGAAGCCGGCTGTTTTTTTTATATCCGCTTCAATCTGCCAGCTTTTTTCATCATCGGTTCGTGCTTCTGTAAAATCGATCAGCAAGCGGGTGAGATCCGGATCAATGCCTGCTTTGCTGATCAGCTGGTCAGCAGCTTCGTCGAGCATAAGGTCGCGGTCCATTTCTATTTCGAAATCAACAGGCAGGTGCAGGTCGTGGGCAAAAGTACGGATGATACGCGATACAAAACTATCGATGGTACGCACCGAGAAATCATCGTATTCGTGAAGTATACGGGTAAGCACCGATTGAGCACGCGTAGCAATTTCAGGGGCTTTCAGCCCGGTAATTTTCACCAGGTCGGGAAGCATAAATTTAACAACAGAGCCTTGGGCAAAAGTTTCAGGTTCAGCAAGCTGCACCAGGCCCTGCACAATGCGCTGTTTCATTTCGTTGGCTGCTTTGTTGGTAAACGTAATAGCCAGGATGTGCCTGAAATAGGCCGGCGACTGCAGAGCAAGGGCAATATATTCGCGTACCAGGGTATAGGTTTTTCCCGACCCGGCTGATGATTTGTAAACTGAAAATTTCCTTTTTGAATTCACCTTGCTAAGGTAGGTATTTTGTTGAAAGCGATATTTTGAAAATGTGGGTGTGAATTTAAAATATGCAACAACCGATGGAATTTCCGATAAAAGTAAAGGCCATATTTTACTTTTTCACAGGTTTACTGTTGTCGGCGGCGCCTTTCGTATTTTTCGACCGCCGGAAAAGCTCTTCGAAATTGTTGAATTCCTTACGGAAAACAACACCAACACCCTGCGTATAGGGCGAATATCCTGAAATCAAAACGTCACCGGCCGAGTTAGTACGGTTAAATGCTTTGAAACGCAGTCGGCCATCTTCGGTAATTTTTACTTCAACCAACACATCGCCGATAATCTGGGTTGTTTGCGCAGCGTCGCTGTAGGTATTCATCCCCACGGCCCCATCAATAGTTACGCGGTTATCCCAGAGTTGGGTTGAGAGCGCAAGTTCAAGTTCAGTGGGCGAAATCTGGTCGCCGGGGCGGTAATTAACCCCAATATCGAAATCCTTCGATATCTGCGAAAGCATACGGCTAAGCTGCGCGCTGAGAATTTCGTACGAAGAAATGCCCAGCGAAGCCGTGGCATTATTGAGACCGGATGACGAACTGAAAGTATTCAGAACAAGGAGCGAAATCATTTGCTGGTTCATTTCAATGGCATTGCTGGTATCAATAACCGAATATATTGCTCGCTGAAGTTCTTCGGTGGCATCAGGCATTTTAATGCTGAACCTGATTTCGGGATTGTAAAGATTACCTGCCAGGTTAACATTGCAGTTTACATTTACTCTTGAACTCTGGTAATCGGCAGGAATACCCGGAAGTCCGGCCAGTGATGTTTTAACCTTATACACCGCCTGAAGCTGAATGTCAGCATCGTAAGGACTGCCATTAAAGGTAATAGTCCCCCCTTTCTGTATCTGGAAATTCTTTTTCAGGATATTCTGGAAATTAAACATAAAATTACCATGGTCCATCATGTAGTTACCATACATGGAATATTCGCCGCGGGTATCCACGCCAAGGTTTACCAGTCCGTCGCCAAATACATCAATGGTTCCCATCTGGTAAGGTAACACAATTCCGATGTTGGCATTGCGGGTAACATCCATACGCAGTTGCACCGCGAAAACCGATGATTCAACCGGGGCCGTTATTGCTGCGGCCTTCTCCACATCGTCGTGCTTTTTATACTGTATAAAATTATTATCGGAAATACTTCGCGAAAAGCTGATCGGGATAACCACGGACGTGCCTTTTTCGGAAGTAACATTTGCCTTTAGCACCAGATCTTCAATGGGTCCCTTCAACGTCATATTTCCGGTTGTTTTCGCCTTCCCATAATACACCTCATTCGGGTTGAAAGGCGTATTGAGTGCTACCAGGTTATTGGCATCCAGTGTAAGGTCGAGGCCGAAGTTGGCAAATGCTTTGTGACTGATGGTGCCCGAAACTGTACCCTTGCCGAAAGTACTGTCCGTAAGCTGGATATCTTCGAAATACATCCGGTCCTTGTCAAATTTAAAATCGCCGGTAAAAGAATACGAAGTACGAAGGTAATCGACCAGCAGTTCAGTTCGCATCAGTTTCACTGATCCTTTGAGCACCGGATCGGAGAAATCGCCGGTAAGCGTGAGTGCACCCGATCCGTAACCCCGCATACGCGAAAATATCCCTTTCAGGAATGGCTCAAACGTGCGGACTTTCAGGTTGTCGACATCCACTTTCATGTCGAAATTTTCATGCTCGCGTTCGGGGTAAATATTGCCAACCACTTTTATAGGGTAATGCGTGCCGGCATTGCCCACATACACCACCTGCAGATCGACCGAAATAAGTTTCTTTTCGTTATCCCAATAGCTTTTTACCAGGGCATCGCCCAGATTCTCGTGGTTAAAACCAAATTTCGATATCGCGATGTCGGCAGCTATATGTGGTATGGAGTACAATTCCGAAACCGAGACTTTTCCATTTACAAAACCATCGAAATCAATGCCAATGTCCTGTGTAAGCACATCGGTTTGCGACACATTAAAATTTTTCAGATCGAGAACCATCTGGCTCAACGGATCGGCCGAAACTGCCCCGTTCAGCATAATATGGCTGTTGTTGCTGGTAAATCCGAAGTTATGTGCTTCGAGATACGACTTATCAATTACAACCAGGTTGTTCGGTATCGATTTCCACACAGTATCGTTAATCATCATGGTGGCATCATCAATCCTGATATTCAGGCGCGGAGTTTGTTTAAACGAAATTGCGCCGGTAATGTCGCCCTTATTGTGATCCTGGGTTATCTTATCATTCCAGCTGATACCAAACTTCACACTGTCGTCCGAAGCTTTTGCCAGGAGTTTGAACTGCTCAAGCCGTTTCAGACTGGTTGCACTGTTGTCCGATTCTTTCAGGTTTATTTTGTCGCAATCCATATTCACAACCAGGCTCTTACCGACTGTAGAGCCTTTAAGCGACCAGTCGTGGAAGCCTATACCATTTAATACCAGCAAGGGCGACCGTCCGGTAATATTTACCTGTGCCAGCGCCGGATCGAAGGTTCCCGAAATCACTGTATTTGCATCCAGTTTTAACCAGGGTAAAAACATCCGGGTGAGCGAGTCGGTATGAAAAAGCTGGATGGAATAATCGAAACTTCCCCGGTTCAGCCTCACAGGCAAGATACCGTGTGGCGAAAGCGAAGGCAGAAATTCGTTGAAAACCATGCGCAGGTAATCGGCCATATCATCAAATGTATACTGGCCCGAAAATACTGCATTTGCAAAATCGCTGTTCACCTGCATGCGCTTACCTCCATTATCGAGAGCGGTAGTCGACACCGACAGGTTCTTCATATTCAGGGTCTTGCGGCCCATCGTAAAACTGGTGTTACTAAATCGTAAGGCTCCCATCAGGTTATCGAGAGTATTGCCCTTAAACCTGAAATCAGTACTTGTCGAAAGCATCACCACTGAATCAGCAGTCATCAGATCCAGTTTTGCCAGGTTGGCATGCGCAATGTCGGCCTGGAAATCAAAAGCTGGAAGATCATCAGAAAAATCGGCAGAGCCTAAGAAATTGAGACCCAAAAGCTTGTCGTTCACATACACCCCGCCGGTAAATCGCTTTTTCCTGAAATCGCCGTCAACATTAATCAGCCCGATAGTATTACTCCCATACTGCAGGTTTGTAATTTCGCCTTTCGCGGTAAGATCGGTGCGCTCGAGCGAGAAATTTTTGCCTTTAACAATGGCATAGAGGTTCAAAGTGCCAAGCTGTGGCATGTTGAGCAGCTTTCCGGCATTAAACGACTCAACCAATATTTTACCATCGTACTCGTAGTTATGGGCCGCTTTATTATTGGTGAGCAGAATATCGGTGGCAACCTGACCCAGGTCGGTAATAAAAGTAGCCTTTGATACAAAATCGTTGTAAAAACCGGTAAACCGGCCGTTAACGCTCACATTACCGAATTTACGCACTACACCCGGCAATTCAAGCCGGCTATTGCCATCGGCCGATGGAAGCGAAAACGACTCAATATCAGTAACATTGGTATAGAAAGCATCCGTTTTCAGGTTCACGAAGGTATTTTCAATATCAGGCAGACCAACCATATTGATATTGCCTTTAAAACTGGTATAATTCCCAAAAGCAAACTCAAAATCCTTGGCCGAAAAAGAGGACACAGTGCCTTTTATTTTTCCCGAGAAATCGAAAACCTCCTTCATTCCGTATATGTCGGGGGCAAAGGAAACAATATCTCGCATATCGAGCTGCGAAGGTTTTATATTGGCCGAAATGCGGATGCTGTCGAGGAAATCGTCGTATGCGCTCCAGTCATTGTATTCAAATTTCAGGTTCATCGACAGCCGGCTGTTGTCGGTGGTAATCTGCAGGTTCCGCGCATTAATTCCCCTTGGACAAACAATAGCCTGCGTAGTGAAATCGGCGAGCCTGAACCCGCTTTTTTCGCGGAAGGTGAGTTGCCTGAAATCGCCCAGGATGCTGTCGCCCTGCAGGCTTATATTATTTACCTCGAGGTTCAGATCCGACAGGTTCATATCCGAAAAATCGATTCCCTTGCTGGGCGCCATATAACGCTCGTCGCGATGCACGAAATGCGATTTCGAAATTTTTAAATTATTCACCCTGATAATCCAGGGTGCAGAGGGTGTGGTATCTACCACCGGCGACGAAAAATAATCGATGATAAACTGCAGGTTTATGCTGCTGTCGCCCCTGTAATGTACCAGGTTTATATCAGCATTGGCAAGCGCTATTTCTTTCAGTACAAGCTGCCGTTTATTTACATCAATGCTTTTAACTTCAGCTTTAATTTTTTTTGCCTGGATTATAACCTGGTGGTGTTTGTCGAGTATGCGGATATCGGTTATTACCGCATTGAGGAACCAATTAAGCCTGAACGACCCGATACTGACCTCGGTATGGAGTTGTTGCGAAAGATAAGCGGCCATTTTCCGGGCCATGAATGTTTGTGCCGGCGCAGTACGCAGCATAACAAAAGCAGCCATCGGAGTAAGCAACAGCGACAGCAGAACTATTAACAATATGCTAACAGGTTTTTTGATATTTTTGCAACTTAATACTTTATGAATTCCCGCCGGGCTTAAACAGGCCGAAACTGTTTAATACCAACGGAAAACTAATTTCCTTATTATGCCTGCATACATCCTTGGTATAGAATCATCCTGCGACGACACATCGGCTGCCGTGCTGAAAGATAATATTGTGCTCTCCAACATCATTGCTAACCAACAGGTTCACAAAGATTTTGGAGGAGTTGTGCCTGAGCTTGCATCGCGAGCCCATCAGCAAAACATTATACCAGTTATTGACAAAGCGCTTAAAACTGCAAATATAAATAAAAGCGAGCTAAGTGCGATAGCTTTTACGCGTGGCCCCGGGCTGCTGGGCTCCTTGCTGGTAGGGACTTCTTTTGCCAAATCATTTTCGCTGGGATTAAATATTCCGCTTATCGAAGTTAACCACCTGAAAGCGCATATCCTGGCCCATTTTGTAGTTCAGCCGGGTAAAGAAAAACAATTGCCCCGCTTCCCCTTCCTCTGCCTGACTGTTTCGGGCGGGCATACCCAGATTGTGCTGGTGAAAGGCTACAACGAAATGCAGATCATTGGACAAACTATTGATGATGCTGCCGGCGAAGCATTTGATAAATCGGCCAAAATACTCGGGCTCGAATACCCGGGCGGACCACTGATTGACAAATATGCTAAAGAAGGTAATCCCAAAGCTTTTGTGTTTGCAAAAACCAATATTCCCGATCTCGATTTCAGTTTCAGCGGGTTAAAAACATCAATCTTGTACTTCCTGCGCGACAGGCTGAAAGAGGATGCCATGTTTATTCAAAACCACCTCCCCGATCTCTGCGCATCCATACAATCGGCCATCATAAACACACTGATGGTCAAGCTGAAACTGGCCAGCAAGCAGACAGGCATAACCGAAGTGGCTATTGCCGGTGGTGTTTCGGCCAACTCAGGGTTGCGCAAGGCCATTGCCGACATGCACGAATCGGCCGGCTGGACCGTACATATCCCTGAATTTCAGTTTACTACCGACAATGCAGCCATGATCGCCGTGGCCGGCTATTATAAATTTCTTGAAGGAAGCTTTGCCGCGCAGAATGTGACCCCTTATTCCAGGGGTGGAATTTAGCGGTACTGGCAGAGATAGGAAGTATCAGCCTGGGCTTTTACTTTAAACGTCACTCCTTTTTCAACCACAAACGTTTCGAAAGGTTTGTATTCTTTCCATGCGGTTTCGCCGGGGAGCATTACAAGCAATTCGCCCGAAGTAACCGTCATATATTCAATACTGGAGGTTCCGAAATTATACTCACCAGCGGCCATAACACCAATGGTAGCAGGGCCTTCGGGCATTTCAAAAGCAATAGATTTTACGTTTCCGTCGAAATATTCGTTGGTTTGTTAAAGTTCAGAAAACGCTGATTGCCGAAAAGCAAACAACGGCGCAAATGTAAAATTATTACCGATTATTCAACCTTTGAAACAATGAAAAATATGAAAATCATCACAACAGGCACTACTGGTTAAAATGCGGGTTTCAGGGGTATGGCTGAGGTTCCATTATTTCGAATCTCGCCTTTGGATTAGTTTTTAACTGATTGGATTTATCGCGGTCGATGTAATAATATTTTTTGGGCAGCATACCTGCCGGCAGGTTCGTGCGGATATATTCATTCATAAAATAATCAAAAAGCAGGTCGGCATGTTTTTTGCCAAGTTCTTCGGCCATTTTGTAAATGTCATCCATACCAACGGAGTCGCGGGTCAGATGCACGCTGGTTGCTCCTTCCAGCAGGCTGAAATCAATGCCCTGCCTCACCTCATCCTGAATATATCCTTCGAGGTACAGCACCTGTTTTTGTCCGCCGTTGGCCAGGCTGGCTTCCATCCAGCTTTCGAGCTTAACCGTGTTAACCCGTATTTCATCGGCTACCGGTTCACCTGTTTCGACCGAATAAACGTTGTACGGATAAATACTATGATCCTCGTTGAGCTGAAGTTGTGCAAGCTGAATGATCCATTTTGGATCGGGCAAGGCCAGGAAAACATCTGAACTTCCATCGAGGTAAACATCATAACCATAGCGCGTAAACCTGTCGATCAGGCTATTGGTAAATTGGGACAGAAAAACAGAGTCGGAAACATGCTTCACAAAACACGACTGTTCCCATGCCAGCGAGTCCTGCTGCCCGGGGCTATAATTTATGGTGTCATCAAAACTGATGGTGAGATTATCCTTAAACAACTCGTACAGCGGCATAATTAAAATGCCGCTGCCCGAACTTGTTTTTATATATTGCCGGGCGAGTTTACGCTCGGGGCTGCAGGCAGATATCAAAACGATGATCAACAAGCCAATAATACCCAGGTTCCTGCCCATGTTTAACTGACTAAAGATAATGGGTTATTCAGAGGCCAGTTCTTTGAGCATTTGCTCCGCAAAAGCCATTCCAAAGGCAATTCCCTTGCTGATGCCTTCTTCGTGAGGTGTAAACTTAATATACAAACTTTCGCCGTAGTATTTCAGTTTCAGGTTTGTGATATTTGTTTCCAGCATTTTTTCGGCTTCGCCACTCCAGCCATACGATCCGAATGAAGATGCCAGTTTGCCCTTATCGCGTAGCGGGTTAATGGCTGCAAACAACTGGTATACCGGCATAAGTATATTCTGGTTAATAGTGGGCGATCCGATCAGCAGACCAGTACAGTTCGAGAGGTAATACTCCATGTGCTCCAGCGACATATTTTCGATATCGTGTATCTCAACATGTACGCCGGGAACTTTGCTTACCCCTCTGGCAATGGCTTCGGCTACAGTTGAAGTATTATGGTATGCCGAAACATATGGAATAAACACCATTGGTTTTTCGCCGAGCGAAAGTGCTTCTTTTGCATATTTTTCGCTCAGGTCGACATATTTTTTCCAGTGCGTGCGCAAAATCGGACCATGACCGGGGCATATAGCTGCAATGGGCAAGGGACGGATTTTATCAATGGCCTTGATCATGAATTTACTGAAAGGCTTCAGGATCACATCGAAATAATAGCGGAATGCATCGTCCCAATCGCCTACTTTATCGTCGAACATACGCGAATCGCAGTAATGAGCTCCAAACGAGTCGCACGTAAAAAGTATGTTTTCGCCTTCCAGGAATGAGTATATGCTGTCGGGCCAATGCAGGTTTGGTGCACCTACAATTTTAATTTTTTTATTGCCAAGGTCGAGCACATCGCCATCGCGCACCTGTAAATATTTGAAATCACGGCCCAGCATATCTTTCAGATACCTGATGGCGTTACCACTGCCCACTACCGTTGCATTGGGTGCAACTTCCAGCAGTTTGCCAAGGCTACCCGAGTGATCGGGCTCGGTATGGTTTACAATAATATATTCCAGTTCCGATGGATCGGTAAGCTTTTTTAACTTTTCGAGAAATACAGGGAAATACTTGTCCTTAACGGTTTCGACAATTGCTTTTTTTTCAGCCTGAATAAAATATGAGTTGTAGGTTGTACCGTACGGAGTATGCATTACCACATCGAAAGTAACCAGTTCGCGATCGAGTACACCTACCCAATGAACATCCTTTGTAATCTCAAGAACTTTATCGTCAATCATTTTTAGTTGTTGTTCAGTTTAACTTTGTTTAATTGGTTGCAGTTTTAAAACAGCGTCATTTGTATGCCTGTGCCCGATTCATCATCATCGGGGAAGTCGGGCGGATTTACCGGGGGAATTGGTTTCGGCAATTCGTCCCCTTGATTTTCAGTTGTTAATTCTTCATTTTCTGCTTCTTCAATCCCGGCTTCATCACTATTATCGGTTTCTGCATCATTTTCATTTTCAACTTCTTCTTCTTCCTCAACCGGTATTGGTTCGAGCCAGGTGATTTCACTAACCGGGTGATTGCTGAGTTTTTTCCCCTTGGCTCTCAATCCCATCACTTCGACAAATTCATCCAGGATAATTTCTTCCGGATCAACTGGCTTTTTAGCGCCTTCGTTATCATATTCAACCCGGATCCGGGGTCGTTTGTCGGTAACCATGGCCACAAACCTGTTTCCTTCTTCCTCGGGAAAAACACAAACCTTTTTATCCGAAAGTTCCGGAACAAATCTTTTGATGAAATACGCCTTTTTTGTTTCGCTGTAATACAAAACGGTTAGCACCTTTGCTGGATTGAATTTTTCGATGGCGTACATATCTTCCTCGAAGTGGTTGGAAAGATCGAAGCTCATCAGCTTATAAAACCCTGACCTGGTGAGGGTAAGTATTTTGTCGGCTTCCTTAAATGCGCCGAGATAGAGCCCGCGCTGATCGGTATTGAGACGCATCACGGTGTCGTCGTACCATATTTTTCGGGCGCCCAGGGTTGAGAAACCTTTTTCGGCCTGTACAATTTTTTTCACCAGGTTTTTGGTGAGCACGTTTCCCTGCGAACTGCGGCCTTTGATAGCCAGGTCGGAAAAGTCGAATTCGAAATTCAGCTTTTTGAGCCTGAGTTTTGGTTTCAGGCTGACTTTAATAATTTCGGATTCGCCGTTTGGATTGGCCGTGAAATAAAGAACCTTGGAACCTGCTGTACCTTTGGTTAGCACGTAATCCTTATCGCGGACAACCCCGGTAACCGAAAACCGCTTGATGTAGGCGCCTCCAAGTCTTCCGTCCTGGTACACCATATTGTACACCGTACGCTCGTCGTTCTTTTTAAATACATCAATGTGGATCACGTTTTTGCCCACGAATGCTTTTTCGGCCACACGGGTAACGGCAAAAGTTCCGTCTTCGCGGAATACAATAATATCGTCGATGTCGGAGCAATCGCACACAAATTCGTCTTTTTTCAGTCCGAAACCGGCAAAACCTTCCTCGCGGTTTACGTAAAGTTTCTGCGTGGCAGCAGCAACAGCAGCAGCTTCAATGCTTTCGAAATTCCGCAACTCGGTTTTGCGTTCGCGACCGGCAGCATATTTTTTGCGGATGCTTTCGTAAAATTCGATCACATAATCAGTAAGATGCTCCAGATTGTAGCGGACCTGGGTCAGTTCTTCGTTCAGTGCCCGGATATGTTCATCGGCTTTAAATGAGTTGAACCTTGATATGCGCTTAATCCTGATTTCGGTGAGGCGCACCAGGTCATCCTCGGTAATAACGCGGTAAAATTCAGGCTTGTATGGCTCCAGTCCCTTATCAATAGCCTGCAACACGGCTTCCCAGGTTTTGCATTCTTCAATATCGCGGTAAATGCGGTTTTCGATAAAAATGCGCTCGAGCGAAGCATAAAGCAGTGATTCCATCAGTTCATTCTGACGGATGAGCAGTTCCAGTTTTATCAGTTCAACCGAGCGGTCGACCGAAATGCGAAGTATTTCCCGTACCCCAACAAAATAAGGTTTCCCGTTGTGAATTACGCATGAGTTGGGGGATTCGGAACGTTCGCAATCGGTAAAGGCATACAGCGCGTCAATACATTGATCGGGTGAAACGCCCGGCTGAAGATGTATCAGTATTTCTACATTCTGGGCTGTGTTGTCGTCAATCTTACGGATCTTGATCTTTCCTTTATCGGCAGCGGCAATAATGGTATCAATCAGGTCGCCGGTGGTGGTGCCCCATGGAATTTCGGTAATCACCAGCGTTTTTTTGTCGAGCTGGCTAATGCGGGCTCTGATCCTTACTTTGCCGCCACGGAGGCCATCGTTATATTTTGTTACATCAGCAAGTCCCCCGGTAGGGAAATCGGGCACAAGGGTAAAATCCTGCCCCCGGAGTACTGCGATGGATGCATCAATAAGCTCAACAAAATTATGGGGAAGCAATTTCGAAGCCAGGCCTACCGCAATACCTTCGACTCCCATTTGCAGGAGCACTGGGAATTTCAGGGGCAGGTTAACCGGCTCTTTGTTACGGCCATCGTACGAAAGTTTCCATTTTGTGGTTTTGGGATTAAAAGCCACATCGAGGGCAAATTTCGAGAGCCTGGCTTCAATATAACGCGGAGCGGCTGAACTGTCGCCGGTGAGTATATTTCCCCAGTTTCCCTGGGTATCAATAAGCAATTCCTTCTGCCCCAGCTGAACCATGGCATCGCCAATGGAAGCGTCGCCGTGGGGGTGATATTTCATGGTGTTGCCAATTACGTTGGCAACTTTGTTGTACCGTCCGTCTTCCAGCTCCCACATGCTGTGAAGTATGCGCCGCTGAACCGGTTTCAGGCCGTCAAGTACTTCGGGAACCGCCCTTTCGAGAATAACATACGATGCATAATCCAGAAACCAGTTCTGGTACATGCCGGGTAAAAAGGTAGTATGATGCAGATCATTGCCATTGTCGGATTCGCCTTCAGCCGGCATTTCCAGCTCAGTATCTTCACCGGGTAGTTCCTGGTCCGGGGCTTCCTCTTCAAAGGTTCCTTCTGCCAATTCGTCGTTCTCGTCCATTGTTAGTACTTCTATTTTTAGGCTTAAAATCTGATTTTAAAAGGTTTATAACTCGCCTGCGAATATTGCCATTTCACTTTTACCCTGGTTTAGCATCCAGGACACTTGAGCTGAAAAGTTCTGACAACGATTTCGTTACAAACTATTTGTGCCAATCTAAAATCCAGTGCAAATTTACTCTTAACAACTAATTTATAAAATCCGTAAATCTATTTTTTAAAAAATCTTATCAACAAAATTTCGCCCAAAAGCATCACAAGTGCTAGCCAAACAAAATAGCGCCAGAGTTGTGTCCCGCTGTTTATCATCGCAATAACTTCGTTAAGAGGCCTTTGCCCGGTTTCCACCAGGCTAAAGTTTTTCAAATGTGCCTTATTGAGCATGGTTTTGAGTTCACCCGCCGTAAAGCATTCCAGGTTACTCTCATTGCGGTTGTAGTTGAATGACAGGCCTGAAATTACTTTTTTGTTATCCACCAGCTGATAATTGCCTGCTTCCGGTACCTGGTTGCCCGCAAAAACATTCAGCATATTTCCTGATTGTATCAGCTGTGGGATCATTTCGAAATTGGTCACCGGCGATTTCAGCTTATACACCTGGTCACCATCGGGAGTGGCAGCTCCAATCCGCACCGGTTTATTGTCGCCAATAATGCTGTAAAGACTATGTACCGGATGGCTGATAAGCGCAATATTGTAGAGTACCGGCACAAATAAGGCTTGCAACGGAAAATTGCTGAACGCCGGGTCGAGCGGCACGGCCATTAGAAATACCTGCCCTCTCCCGCTGTTGGTGAGGGTAAGAAAACTCCTGCCGTTGAGCATTTCAATCAATGGCACTGTAAG
>APMI01033284.1_pt1 | contig 23077 bp, 19 predicted proteins | sample 667938 | NCBI WGS metagenome assembly APMI01 (sample SAMN01084076, study PRJNA167559) | wastewater metagenome | biome: Wastewater | place: Denmark: Ejby Moelle, Odense | collected 2011-11-28
CATCGAGGCGGGCGTGGCGCCCGCCATGGAAGGGCGCATCATCGTGTTCGGCATTCGCCCGACGCATCCCGAGACGGGTTACGGCTATATCGAGGCCGACGGCCGGGACGTCATGCGCTTTGTCGAGAAGCCGGACCTGGAGACGGCGCAATCCTATCTCGACGCCGGCAATTTCTTCTGGAATTCCGGCATGTTCCTGTTTCGCGCCAGCGCCATGCGCGACGCTTTTGCCGCGCTCCAGCCGGAGATCTGGGCCCAGGCCGAAATCGCCTGCGCCAATGCGACGCGCGACCTGTCCGGCGTCTATCTGCCGATGCTGGACTACGGGCACATTCAGTCGATTTCGGTCGACTACGCCATCATGGAAAAGACCGCCGGCATCGCCATGATCCCGGCGGAGTTCCGCTGGAACGATCTGGGGTCGTGGCAGTCGCTGCTCGACATCAGTGCGTCGGACGCCGACGGCAATGTCGTCATCGGTGACGTGGTGGCGATCGATACGACGAATTCGTATCTTCGCAGCCAGGGCCGGCTGTTGTCGGTGATCGGCATGAAGGACGTGGCGATCGTCGCCACCGCCGACGCAACCTTCATCGCGCCGGTCGACCAGAGCCAGAACGTCAAGAAGATCGTCGAGCGGCTGGAAAAGACCGGCCGGCTGGAAACCAAGTTCACCCCGGCGCAGGATCGCGTCGTGCAGGTGGGCGCCTATGTGCCGCGGGTGCGCCACTGGCTGCTGGATGAGGCGCTGCCCCTCTGGTCGACCGTGGCGGTCGACGAACGCCATGGCGGTTTCTTCGAGGCGCTGTCGATGGACGCGTCGCCGATCGCCAGGCCGAAGCGCATGCGCACCATGGGACGCCAGATTTTTGCCTTTGCGGTGGCGAAGCAGCATGGGTGGACGGGTCCCGCCGACCGGCTCATCGCCCATGGCATCGACTTCATCGCCGGCAAGGGCCGCTCGGCAAACGGCGGCTGGGTCAGGGTGCTCAATGTCGACGGGTCGGTCGTCGATCCGGTCGAGGACGCCTACGACCAGTCCTGCGTGCTGCTGGCGCTGGCGCACGCTCATCGCGCAGGCAACCCGGATGCGCTGGGACTTGGGCAGGAGACGTTCCGCTTCCTGGACGACCATATGGAAGACCGCACCATGCGCGGTTTCCAGGAGACTTCGGCAGGCGAGGGGCTTCGCCGCTCCAACCCGCACATGCATCTGCTCGAGGCGTTTCTCGCCTGGCACGAGGCAACCGGGGACATGCAGTACATGCGCCGGGCGGCCCGCATCGTCGAACTGTTCCGCAGCCATTTCTTCGATCCCGAAACCTGGACCATCGGCGAGTATTTCGACGACGACTGGCGGCGCGCGCCAGGCGACAAGGGCGAATGGACCGAGCCGGGACATCATTTCGAATGGGCGGCGCTGCTGGTCGATTTTGCGGCGCGCAGCGGCCAGAAGGATCTCGTCGGTTTCGCCCGCAAGCTCTATGCGTCGGCCATCGCCAACGGGCTGAACCGCTCGACGGGTCTCGCCTATGCGGCGGTGTCGCGCGAAGGCCTGCCGCTCGACCGCGTTTCGCGCAGCTGGCCGCAGACGGAAGTGATCAAGGCGGCGATGGCGCTGGACGAGGCCGGCGGCCCCGACTTGAAGCCGGAGATCGAGGCGCGCGTCGGCCGGCTGTTCCGCTGGCATCTCGACGCCGCGCCGAAGGGGCTGTGGATCGACCAGATCGACGAGAAGGGCAGGCAACTCGCGCGCGAGGTCCCGGCCAGCATCCTTTACCACATCGTCACCGCGCTCTCGATGTATCTCAAGCGCTACGAAAACCCCGCTCAGTAGGGGCTTTCGACCTTTCCGGTCTCGACATAGACGCTCTTGACCTGGCTGTAGTGGCGCAGCGCCTCGAGCGAATTTTCGCGGCCGATGCCGGAATTCTTGGCGCCGCCGAACGGGATTTCGACCGGCGACAGATTGTAGTGGTTGATCCACAGCGTCCCGGCCTGCAATTCGCCCGCGACCCGGTGGGCGCGGGCGATGTCCTGGGTGAACACGCCCGCCGACAGGCCGAACTCGGTGTCGTTGGCGCGCGCCACCACTTCCTCCTCATCGTCAAACGACAGAATGCTCATCACCGGCCCGAAAATCTCCTCGCGGGCGATGCGCATGTCGTCGCCGACCCCGGTGAACACCGTCGGCTCGACAAAATAGCCATTTTCAAAACCCTGCAGTTTCGGCGCACCGCCGCCGACGGCGAGCCTCGCACCTTCCTTCTTGCCGATGGCGACGTAGCCGAGCACCTTGTCGAGCTGAGCCTTGTTGACCAGCGGCCCCATCTGGGTGTCGGGGTCGAGCGGATCGCCGAGCCGGATCGTCTTGGTGCGCTCGATCACCCGGTCTACGAACCGGTCGTGCAGCCCGTTCTGGACGAAGACGCGGGTGCCGTTGGAGCAGACCTGGCCGGTTGAATAGAAATTGCCAAGCATCGCTCCGCCGACCGCGTTTTCAAGATCGGCGTCGTCGAACACGATCAGCGGCGACTTGCCGCCCAGTTCCATGGTCGCGTGCTTCATCTGCGAGCCGGCGAGCGCCAGCACCTTCTTGCCGGTGGGCGCCGAGCCGGTCAACGACACCTTGGCGACGCCCGGATGGCTGGCCAGCGCAGCGCCGACGTCGCCATAACCCTGCACCACGTTGAACAGGCCGTCGGGCAGGCCGGCCTCGGTGTAGATCTCGGCCAGCGCCAGCGCCGACAGCGGCGTGTTTTCCGACGGCTTGAACACCATCGCATTGCCCATGGCGAGCGCCGGGCCGGATTTCCAGCCGGCGCCCTGGATCGGATAGTTCCACGCCCCGATGCCGACGCACACGCCAAGCGGTTCGCGCCGCGTATAGGCGAACGGGCCGCCGAGATCGACATAGTCGCCGTTGAAGGTCGCAACCGCGCCGCCGAAATATTCCAGCGCATCCGCCGCCGAGGCAGCGTCGGCGACCAGCGTTTCCTGGATCGCCTTGCCGGTGTCGAGCGTCTCGATGCGCGCCAGCTCGGCATTGCGCTGGCGAAGGATGTCGGCGGCGCGGCGCAGGATACGCCCGCGCTCGACCGGTTTCAGCCGCGCCCATGCGCCTTGCGCTGCCCGCGCCGCCTCGATCGCCAGTTCGACAATGTTGGGCGTCGCCGAATGCAGCATGGCGATGGTCTCGCCGGTGGCCGGGTAGATCACCGGCAGGCCAGCGCCGCCGTCGTCCTCGACGAAGCGTCCGTTGATATAGTGCGAGGCCTTTGGCTGGGCTTTCATGCGATGCTCCCGGGGTGTGCGATCAAACCCTATCTGTCGCTGTCGCGCCAGCGCGGGTTGATCCAGGGTTCGAGGTTGGATGGCGACAGCATGCCCCGGCCAAGGATGTGATCCGAGGCCTTTTCGCCGGTCATGATCGACGGCGCGTTGAGATTGCCGTTGGTGATGCGCGGAAAGATCGACGAGTCGGCGACGCGCAGGCCCTCGACGCCGATGACGCGAAGTTCGGGGTCGACCACCGCCAGCGGATCGTCGGCGCGGCCCATCCGGCAGGTGCCGCACGGGTGATAGGCGCTCTCGGCATGAGCCCGGATGAAGTCGTCCAGTTGCTCATCGGTCTGGACGTTGCCGCCAGGTGAAATCTCCCTGCCGCGAAACGCGTCGAACGCCTGTTGGCCGAAGATGTCGCGGGTCAGGCGGATGCAGTGACGGAAATCGGACCAGTCGTCGGGATGCGACATATAGTTGAACAGGATCTTTGGCCGTTCGCGCGGATCGGCCGAGCGCAGCGTTACCGAGCCGCGCGACTTCGACCGCATCGGCCCGACATGCGCCTGGAAGCCGTGGGTGTCGGCCGCCGCCTTGCCGTCGTAGCGCACCGCCGCCGGAATGAAATGATACTGGATATCGGGATAGTCGACGCCGGCCCTGGAGCGCACGAAGGCGGCGGCCTCGAAATGGTTGGTCGCGCCGAGCCCGGATCCGAACATCAGCCAGCGCGCCCCGATCAGCGCCTTGGAGAACGGGTTGAGCACCGAATAGAGGGTGATCGGCTTGGTCGATTCCTGCTGGATGTAGAGCTCCATGTGGTCCTGGAGATTCTTGCCGACGCCGGGGCGGTCGGCGACGATTTCGACGCCGTGTTCGGCCAGATGCGCGGCCGGACCGACGCCCGACAGCATCAGCAGTTTAGGCGAATTGATCGACGAGGCGGCGAGGATCACCTCACGTCTTGCGCGAACAAGTTGAATCGATCCCTGAATCTCGATCTCGACGCCGGTGGCGCGTTGATTCTCGATCTTCACCTTTTGCGCCAAACCCTGAAGAAGACTCACGTTCCGGCGCCTCAGCGCCGGTCTCAGATAGGCGTTGGCGGCCGACCACCGGCGGCCCAGATGGATGGTCTGCTCCATCCATCCGAAGCCTTCCTGCTTCGATCCGTTATAGTCGTCGGTGGTCTCGAAGCCGGCTTGCCGGCCCGCGTCGACAAACGCCCTGTAGAGCGGGTTGAGACGCATGCCGCGCTTGACATGCAGCGGCCCGTCGGTCCCGCGCCAGCCATCTTCGCCGTCCTTGGAATCCTCCATGCGCTTGAAGTAGGGCAGCACGTCGGCGAACGACCAGCCCGCCGCGCCTTCCTGCGCCCAGTGATCGAAGTCGCGCGCATGGCCGCGCACATAGACCATGCCGTTGATCGAGGACGATCCGCCCAGCACCTTGCCGCGCGGCGTCGCCAGCACCCGCCCGCCCAGATGCGGTTCCGGCTCGGTCGAGAAGCCCCAGTCGTAGAGGCTCATGTTCATCGGGATCGACAGCGCCGACGGCATCTGGATCAGCGGGCCGTAGTCGGTGCCGCCATGCTCGATGACGATGACGGAATTCTCGCCGTCTTCGCTCAGCCGGTAGGCTAGCGCGCAGCCGGCGGAGCCGGCGCCGACGATGACGAAGTCTGCTTCCATCTGCGCCATCATTCGCCCCGAGGATAACGCTTGCTGTCTTCGAGCACGTTCAGGTCCATGTGGTTGCGCATGTAGCGCTCGGACGCCTTTTGCAGCGGCTGGAAATCCCAGGGGAAATAGGCGCCGTTGCGCAGCGCCGGATAGACCACCCAGCGGCGCGCCTGGCTTTCGCGCACCTCGGCGTCGAAGCGCGCCATGTCCCAGCGGGCGCGCACGCGGTTCATGAAACTGTCGACGACGCCCGCATAGGCGGGGTCGGTGGCGAGATCGACCTGTTCGAGCGGGTCGGCGGCGAGGTTGAACAGTTGCGGCGGATCGAGCTCGCAATGGACGAATTTGTAGTCGCCGTCGCGGATCGCGACCATCGGCGCGTAGGACCCTTCGGCGGCGTATTCGATCAGCACCGGTTCGCTGCGGCCCTCGCCACGCATCAGCGGCGTCAGCGATTGGCCGTCGGTCCACGGCGCGATGGCGCTGATGTCGATCCGCGCCAGGTCGCACAATGTCGGGCAGATATCGAGATTGGAGACGGGCTGCTCGATGCGGGCGGGTTTGATGCCGTCGCCGGCGATCATCAGCGGCACCCGGGCCGAGCCCTCGAAAAAGTTCATCTTGAACCACAGCCCGCGCTCGCCCAGCATTTCGCCGTGATCGGAGCAGAAGACAACGACCGTGTCGTTCGCCATCCGCGTCGCCTCCAGCGTCGCGAGCAGTTCGCCGAGCTTGTCGTCGACATAGGAGACATTGGCGAAATAGCCCTGGCGCGAACGGCGGATATTGTCGTCTGTGATGTTGAACGACGCATAGTCGCTGGCGAGGTAGAGCCGCTGCGAATGCGTGTCCTGCTGCTCGTAGGGGATGAAGCCGACCTCGGGCTCGAGATGGGCGCAATCATTGTAGAGGTCCCAATATCTGCGCCGCGCCACGAACGGGTCGTGCGGATGGGTGAAGGAGATGGTGAGGCACCAGGGCCGGCGGTCGGCGTCGTCGCGCTCGCGCGACAACTGGTAGAGTTTCTGGTTGGCGTGGAACGCGACCTCGTCGTCATATTCGAGCTGGTTGGTGATCTCGGCCACGCCGGCGCCGGTGACCGAACCGAGATTGTGGTACCACCAGTCGATGCGTTCTCCCGGCTTGCGATAGTCCGGCGTCCAGCCGAAATCCGGCGGGTAGATGTCGGTGGTCAGCCGCTCCTCGAAACCGTGCAACTGGTCGGGGCCGACGAAATGCATTTTTCCTGACAGGCAGGTGTGGTAGCCGGCGGCGCGAAGATGGTGGGCGAAGGTGGGGATCGACGAGGCGAACTCGGCGGCGTTGTCGTAGACGCGGGTGCGCGACGGCAATTGCCCGCTCATGAACGAGGCGCGGCCGGGCGCGCAGAGCGGCGACGCGGTGTAGTTGCTAACGAACCGCGCCGAGCGCGCCGCGAGCTTTTTCAGATTTGGCGCGTGCAGGAAGTCGGCCGGCCCGTTCGGGAACAGCGTTCCCGTCATCTGGTCGACCATGACGATGAGAATGTTTGGACGGCGGGGTTCGGTCATGGCGTACGCCCCAGTTTCAAGGTGATGTAATCCTCGACCAGCGCGATGGCCGAGGCAGGATCCGGCGCGCCGTGCTTCAGCGCCCGGCGGATGTAGAGCCCGTCGATCAGCGCCGCGACGCCTTCGGCGGTGCGCGCCGCCTGGACGCGCGGCATCAGTGCTGACAGCGCGTGGGTAAGGTTCGAATGCAGCCGCCGCGCATAGACGCCGAGCAGCCGGCGCATCTCTGCCGACCGCTGCGCCTCGACATAGAAGGCGAGCCAGGCGGCGACGATGTCGGGCGAGAACTGCGGCTCGGAAAAATTGACCGCAACGATCGCCGACGCCCGTTGGCGCGGCGTGACCGCTCGCGCCAGCGCGATGCGCGTCTCCCGGGTGAGATCGGCCAGCAGCGACCGCATCGTGGCGCGCAGCAGGTCGTCCTTGGCGCCGAAATAATGGTGCGCAAGCGCCGCGGACACGCCGGCGCGCCCGGCAATGTCGCTCATGCGCACGTCGAGCGTGCCCGCTTCGCCGATGGCGGCGACGGCGGCGTCGATCAGCGCGCGGCGGCGCAGCGGTTCCATTCCGAGTTTTGGCATGAAGACAGGCTACGGTTTTTTATTGACGCGTCAATCAATAAAAAAGCCAGGTGAGCAATCGTCCCGCCGCTTTACCGCGCGTCATTCGGCGTTATGGTCTCATCATGAAGCATGCGGCGGTGGTGACAGGCGGCGCATCCGGCATCGGCCTCGCGGTGACGACGCGGCTGATCGAAGACGGCTGGCCGGTCGTGGTGCTGGATTTCAACGAGGCGTCGCTTGCCGAGGTCGAGGCCGACCTTGCGGGCGAGAACGTCATCTTCATTCATTGCGACGTCACCGACGAGGACGAGGTCACAGCCGCCTTCGACGAGATCGTCGATCGCGCCGGCCTGATCGGCGGGCTGGTCAATTGCGCCGCCATCGCATGGTCGGCGACGGTCGAGGATACGACGGCGGAAATGCTGCGCGAAATGCTCGAGGCGAACCTGATCGGGAGTTTTGTCACCTGCAAGGCGGCGACGGAGCGCATGGGCGAGAGCCTGTCGATCGTCAATCTGTCGTCGGTCTCGGGTCTGCGCGCCAATCGCGGCAGGCTGGCTTACGGCGCGTCGAAAGCGGCCGTCAAGCTGATGTCGGAGGTGATGGCGGTCGAACTCGCGCCGCAGAACATCCGCGTCAACGTGGTGGCGCCGGGGCCGGTCGACACGCCGTTGGTGGCGCGGCTGCACCGGCCCGAGGAGAGGCGGCTGTGGACCGAGCGCGTCGCCATGGGGCGCTATGGCCGGCCAGACGAGATCGCCTCGCTTATCGCTTTCCTGCTGTCGCCGGAGGCGAGCTATATCACCGGCCAGACGATCGCGGCGGACGGCGGCTTCATGCCGGGCGGCGTCATCGCCGAGGCCTGAACGCCCGGAAGGCCGAGCGCGGCGGGTTCTCAAGTCCCGAAAGCCTTTGAATTGTGCTCGATGCCGGGGTAGGTCACCGAAGAGGCAAGAAACCCGATCAGGTGAAAACATGGCGAACCCGGTTCTGGCGGAAGCGACGCGCGGCGGCCAGGTGGAAAGCCGGCACGAGGGCGCGTTCGTGGTGACCGACGGCGACGGCGCGACCGTGCTGTCGGCCGGCGACATCGACCGCCCGGTGTTCCCGCGCTCGGCCGTCAAGGCGATCCAGGCGCTGCCGCTGGTCGAAAGCGGGGCCGCCGACCGTTTCGGCTTCGACCGGCGCGAACTGGCGCTGGCCTGCGCCTCGCATTCGGGCGAACCGGCCCACGCCGATCTCGCCGCCGGGATGCTGGCCAAGGCAGGTCTCGGCTTCGAGGCGCTGGAGTGCGGCGCGCACTGGCCGTCCAGCCAGGACGCCATGGTCGAACTGGCGCGCAGCGGCGCAAAGCCGTCGGCGCTGCACAATAATTGCTCGGGCAAGCACAGCGGGTTCCTGTGCGGCTGCGCGCAGCTCGGTTTCGACCATCGCGGCTATGTGAAGATCGGCCACGACTATCAGCGGCTGATCGCCGGGACGATGGCCGAAGTGACCGGCGCGGCGCATGAGGCGGAAAATTCGGGCGTCGACGGCTGCTCGATCCCGACCTACTCGGTGCCGTTGAAAAACCTCGCCCATGGTTTCGCCCGCATGGCCAGCGGGCAGGGCTTTTCGCGCGAGCGGGCGGCGGCGGCGAGACGGCTGATCGACGCCTGCATGGCCGAACCGTTCTTTGTCGCGGGAACCGCAAAGACCGACACGGAGATCATGCAGGCGGGCGGCGGCCGGATATTTCTCAAAGTCGGCGCCGAGGGCGTCTATTGCGGCGCCGTGCCCGAGCTCGGCTACGGTTTCGCGTTGAAGATCGACGACGGCGCGGTGCGCGCCGCCGAAGCGCCTAGCGGCGGTCGCCGCGCTGCTGGCGAGGTTGCTTGCCGATGACGAGGCGATGGCGCGGATGCTGCGCGCCAAGGCGACGGTGACCATGCGCAACTGGAACGGCATCGAGGTCGGGCAGGTGCGCCCGTCCGGCTTCTTCAGCTGACGCGGTTACGTTCGACCGTCAGTCCCGGCAGGTCCGACCCTTTGACGGCGAGATCGCCGGTCACCGCGTCGCTCCAGCGATGGCCGACGACGCCGCCGCGTTTCACCCGGTCGATGATATTGTCGGAAATCACCACCGGCCCGACGCCCTCGACCACCGACACCGCGATGCCTTCGCCGGCGTCGCGGATGACATTGCCCGTCGCCACGACATTGCGCAGATAGGGGCCCCAGCCCAGATGCATGCCGTAGAGCGGCGCGCCTTCGATGACATTGCCGCTGACCGTCGCGTCGGCCTCGACCGTGACGCCGACGCCGAAGCCGGGCGCATCGGCGGGGTAAGGGCCGGTGGCGGAGAGATTGCGCACCAGATTGCCGGTGATCGCCGACATGCGCCCGCCCTCGTTGAAATTGACGACCGAAACGCCGTTGGCCGCGCCGTCGACGATGTTGTTGGCGATGACCGCGCCCTCGAAGGCGAACTCGGAATAGATCGCGGTCTCGCCCGAGCGGGCGCAATTGTTGCCGCTGATCTGGACGTTGGAGCCGGAATTGCAGCGGATGGCGGAAAAGGCGCAGTCGGAGATCTGGTTGTCGGAGACGATCACCCGGCCCGCGCGAAACACGTTGACGCCGTTGCCGAACTGGCCGGTGCCGCCATTGCGCGCCAGTATGCGTTCGATGCGGTTGCCGGTGACGATGGTTCCGTCTTCGCCCGGCTGCCATTTGTGCACCAGGATGCCGCCATTGCCGCAGTCTGAGATGGTATTGCCGGCGATGCGCATGCGGCCGGCCTCCACTGACCAGATTGCCGCTTCCGCCGCGCCGGAAATGTCGCAATTCTCGATCCGGCCGGAGACGCGCTCAAGCGCGACGCCGTATTTCGACGCGCCGACCAGTTCGCAATCGTCCATGACGAAGCGGGCGACGGAGCGCAGGTCGATGGCGCCCTGGACGCTGTCGCCGAGCCAGCGGTTCGCCGCGTCGATGATCAGGCCGGAAAGTTCGATGCGGGTCGGGCCTTCGCCGGCGAGGAAATGCCCGTCTCCGCCGTGGACGATGCGGGTGGCGCCGGGGACGCCGGTCAGGCGCACCCGCTTCGGCAAGGTGATGTTGGAGACGACATAGACGCCGGGCGGGATGAAGACCGCCTGGTCGGCGTCGGACGCTTTTTGCAGCATCCGGTTGAAGGCCCTCGACTTGTCGTCCAGCCCGCCCGAACCGAGGCCAAGCTCCGACGCATTGATCGAGCCGCGCATGGCGGCGGTCTCCAGCCCGGCCAGCGGCTTGCCCGCAAACGCGCTCGACGCGGCGGCGCCGGCGGCAAGTCCGATCGAAGCGCCCAGGAAGCGGCGTCTGTCCAGCATTGGCACACAACTCCTGCCCAAAATCCTAGCGAAGCAGGATCCGTGCCGCCGGCCGCGGACGCTGCTGGCACGGCATTTTGAGCGTGCAGTCGCCGCAACTTATGCTAGCTTGGCCCTATGAGCAGAGCATTCACCGGCAACGAAGACGACAGTGAATTTATCGCCGATGTCGGCGACAAGCCGATTTCGACCGAGCGAAATCTGGTGACCCAGGACGGCATTGCGCAGATGGAAGCGCATGTGAACCGTCTGCGCCGGGAATTCGCCGAGGCGGAGAAGAAGCAGGAGCGCGAGCAGATGGCGGTCGCCACCCGCAATCTGCGCTACTGGCAGACGCGGCGCGAAAGCGCCGAACTGTCGATCCCCGACCCCGACGAACAGGTGGTGCGTTTCGGCATGACGGTGCGGCTTGAGGCCAAGGACGGGCACAAAGTGACATGGAAGATCGTCGGCGAGGACGAAGCCGATCCGCATGCCGGCAAGATCAGCCATGTCTCGCCGATGGCCAGGGCCATGTACGGCAAGGGCGTCGGCGAGGTGTTTTCGCTGAACGACAAGGAATGGGAGATCGCCGGGCTGAAGGTTTAGACCGCCCGGCTATCGCCGCCATTGCGCGGTCCGAGATCGCAAATACGTCAAATTCATAAGATTGGAGCGGGCATTTGGCTTGATGGCCGATTGCCCGCTCCGCTCCCGCGCCGCCTTCGCCTCCCGCCCGTCCACCCGCTTGAGGCGCAGGCTGGTCCGGGACGAGAGGCGTCTCCTGGGAAGTAGCCTAGTCCTGGCTCCTCATTCGGGCTCCTTCTCAATCCCCTCGTTCTCGGCCTGAAGTCCGTTGAGGACGAGGTTGAGGAAAATCGCCGCCATCGCGCCCATGATCACGGGCGACTTGAAGACGGCCTGTGACCAGTTCGGCATGAAGCTGAAGAATTCCGGCTTGACGATGGCGACCATCGCCATGGCGATGCTGAGGCCGATGACGATGAAGTTGCGGAAGTCGCTGTCGAAATCGACGCGCCGCAAGGTCTTGATGCCGACCACGACCAGCGTGCCGAACATCATGAACCCGGCGCCGCCGACGACGGCCTTGGGAATCGCGGCGGCGATGCCGGCCAGGAAGGGCGACAGGCCGAGCACGATCAGGAACACGCCGGCGAGCGCCACCACCCATCGGCTACGCACCCCGGTGATGCTGATCAGCGCCACGTTCTCGGAGAAGGCCGTGTACTGGAACGAGTTCATTGCGCCGCCGATGACGGTCGACAGGCCGTCGGCCCGGATCAGGTCGGAAATATTGCGCGCGGTCGGCTTGCGGCCGACCATGTCGCCGACGACGATGGCGTCGCCGACGGATTCGACCCAGGTGATGGCGATGACCAGCACCATCGACAGGATCGGCACCAGGTAGAAGGTCGGCGCGCCGAAGTGGAACGGCGTCACCACCTTGACCAGCCCGGTGTCGCCGATGCCGCGAAAATCGAGCATGCCCAGCATGCCGCAGATGATGATGCCGACGAGAATGCCGATGAAAATCGCGACATTGCGGATGAAGCCGCGTCCGAACACGTTCAGCGCGACGATGATGGCGAGGACCGTGAAGGCGATCGCGACATATTTCGGCGCGCCGGCGTCGTCGACGACGCCGCCAGCGGCGTATTGCACCGCGACCGGCAGCAGGCTGAGGCCGATGACCGCCAGCACCGAGCCCACCACCACCGGCGGGAACAGCCGCACGATGTAGCGCCCCAGCGGCGCCACCGCGATGGCGACGATGCCCGAGGCGATGACAGCGCCATAGACCGCCTGCAACCCGGCAGTCGAGCCGTTGGCGAGCAGCGCCGGGTCGCTGGCAATGGCGATCACCGGCGAGATGGTGGCGAAGGTCAGGCCCTGCATCAGCGGCAGGCGGACGCCAAAACGCCAGAAGCCGACGGTCTGGATCAGGGTGGCGATGCCGCAGGTGATCAGGTCTGCCTGGATCAGATAGGCGATCTGTTCATGCGTCAGGTTGAGCGCTCCGCCGATGATGAAGGGCACCGCGATGGCGCCCGAATACATTACCAGCACATGCTGCAAGGCCAGCGCGCCCATGCGCGCTGGCGGCAACATCCGGTCGACCTCGTGCACGGCGCCGCTGTCTGAATAAACTGTCATTGTCTCCTCCCTCGCGCTTCCCCGGCGCTGTTGTTATTGCCAGAACCCCTTGTGCCCCTCGGCGACGTCCTCCTCGATTTCGCTGAACGGGCCACGCGTCTCGACCTTGCGCCGGCCGGCCTTGAAGACCGTCTCGCAGGACAGGTCGAGCGTCAGGTTTTCCGGATTGTCGCCGGTCAGCACCGCCAGCCGTTTTTCCGTCATGCCGTAGACCACGGCGCCGATGCCGGCCCAGTAGCTGGCGCCCGCGCACATGCAACAGGGCTCGACCGAGGTGTAGAGGGTGCATTTTTCGAGAAATTCCGGTGAATAGAGCCGGCTGGCCTCGCGCGCGACATTCATCTCGGCATGGCCGACGCCCTTGTCGGCCATATAGGTGTTGCCGCTGCGCAGCAGCACCGTTCCGTCGGGCCCCACCAGCGTCGCGCCGAAGGGATGATTTCCCGCCTCGCGGCTTTCCCTGGCGATGCGGATCGTCTCTCGAAGGTGTTTCAGATCGTTTGTCATGGTCGCTGTCGGCCCCGCCGGTTTCAATGACGCGAGGATAGACCGCGCCTTGGCGCAAAAAGATTTTGAAAATATCGCGCTTTGTGCGCTATTTTTTGGCGCACCTGATCGAGATCGGAGCGCGCAGCTTGGCCGAGTTTTCCCGCGAGATTTACTCCTTCATCGAAATCGCGCGTGAACGCTCGATCCGCCAGGCGGCCGAGAAGCTGAACATTTCGTCTTCCGCGCTCAGCCGCCAGATGCGGCTGCTTGAGCAGGATCTGGGCGTCAGGCTGCTGATTCGCCGCGTCACCGGCGTCGAACTGACCGAGGCGGGACGGCTCTTGCTGCAGCAGACCGAGCGCTGGCTCGACGACCAGAACAGGCTGCGCGCCGAATTGTCGGGCGCCGGGCGCAATGCCGGGCGCGTGTTCCGCATCGGGGCGATGGAGTGTTTCGCCGACAATCTGGTCCCCGAGCTTTTCGCCTATCTGCGCCGGAACGACCGCATCGACCGGGTCGAGGCAAGATTCGCCGGCACCGAGAACCTGCTGCAAGACCTGCAGGACGGGATGCTCGACCTGGTGATAGCCTTCAACGTGCATCACAGCCAAAACGTCAGGGTCGTGTCGGAAAAGGCCTGCCGGATCGGCCTGATCTGCAGCCCTGGGATCTACGCGCCGGATGAGCCCGAGGTCGCGATCTCGACCTGTCTCGACTGGCCGATCTGCCTCCCGGGCAGGCAGTTGTCGCTGCATACGCGCCTATACGCGGAGATACTGAAACAGCGGAAACGGCCGGACATCCGCGCCGAGAGCAATTCGGTGCAGTTCATCCGCAATCTGGCGATCAGGGGCGAATGCGTCAGCTTCCTGACCTGGTTCGACGTCAGGAACGAGGTTCTTGCCGGAACCATTCGCTTCCTGCCGCTGACCGACAAGCGGCTGACGGAGCGGGTCTGCCTCAGCGTCTCGGGAACGAGGCCCTTCGGCAAGGAAGCGGCCGACATCGCCTGGCAGGCGATGCGGATCCTGGAGAGGTTCGCCGGCGACGGCCAGGGTCCATGACCTTATCTGCCGCCGGTCCCGTCTTCCGATGTCTTGGCAAAATCGATCAGTTCGGTTCTTGCCCACCGCATCAGCGGGTCCATGTGAGTCCGTTGATGCCACCAGATCGTCACGTTGTACGGCGCCAGGTCGAACTCACAGTCGATCACCCTCAGCCGCTTTTCGGGCAGCTTGGCAAGCATGCGTCGCGGCAACAACGCAACGATCGAGGTTCCGGCGATCATGGTCGGAATCGAAGCAAAGGAATTCAACTGGGCGACGATATTGCGTTCGGTCTTGAACCTGCGCTGGCTGCGCTCGAAATGGCGGCGCAAGATGCCCGTTCCTGTCGGCGAGACATCGACGTGCTGCAAGTCCAGGAACGCGTCAAGGGACAGACGGTCAGGCAGCGTGCGGTTATCGGCGTCGGCGACACAGATGAACGGATCGGCGAAGGCCTTGTGTCGATGCAGGTTCGAGGCATGCGATGCGGTTCCGAGCGCGATATCGACGATTCCCTCTGCCAGCAACTGCTCGGGATACATCGAGCCGACGCCGCGAATCTGGACCCGGAGATTTGGCGCGACCTGTCTCAGTCGGCGGGCGAATGGAAGGCCCAAGACCGATTGCAGGTAATCGTTGCCCGCGATCCGGATCCAGCCCCGAACCGTTTCGGGGTCGAACGGCCCCTGGGGATTCAGCAACGTATCGATCTCGGACATCACCGTTTCGAGATTCAACGAAAGAAAGCCGGCGAACGGCGTCAGACGCATGGCATTGCCCTCGCGCACCAGCAACTGGTCGCCGAAAGTGTCGCGCAACTGCGTCAGGGCCTTGCTCATCGTCGGCTGCGACACATCGAGCAGTTCAGCGGCGCGCGACACGCCGCCCGCCGACAATAGCGCGGAGAGCGACACTAGCCGATTCAAGTCCGTCCGCTGCAGTTGACGTAGCTTGTCGGACTTCATTTCGGCCCCCCTCCCAGGTCGGTCATTCCGGATTGGAATAGATGAAATAGATAGCACACAATTTTCGAGCCATGACATTCCGCATATCGTCCTCGCATCGGAGTGGAAACTGATCTCCGACCGAAGAGGAGCGAACATTGGACTTCCATCTGAGCGCCGAGCAATCCCAGTTGCAGCAAATGGCGCGGCGCTATGCGCGCGAAGAACTGGGCCAGGTCGCCCGCGACCTGGAGCGCAATGGGCAGCCATTGCCGCAGGAGTGGGTGCGGCGCTACGCCGAGATGGGGTTTCTGGGCATCAACCTTCCTGTCGAATACGGCGGTCAGGGCATGTCGCATCTGGACGCCGTCCTGGTGCTGGAGGAATTCAACAAGGTCGGCGGCGTCCTGGCCCAGCCAATCTTTGAATCCTGTTTCGGACCGACGCTGGCGATATGGCGCAATGCGAACGAGGCGCTGAAACAGCGGGTCCTGCCGGCGGTCTGCCGCGGCGACCTGATTGTCGCTGTGTCGATGAGCGAGCCGAACGCCGGCTCGGCGTTGACCGATCTGACGACGCGTGGAGTCGTGGACGGCGACGAAGTCGTGCTGAACGGCCAAAAACGCTGGTGTTCGGGCGCGGGTCATGCTGGCGGCTATCTGGTCTATTGCCGACTGGCGGACAGGCCGGGCGCCGCCGGGATCGGGGCGGTCTACGTCGAAAAGGACAGCCCGGGCCTCAGCTTCGGCAAGCGCGAGCATCTGATGGGGTTCCGTGCGGTTCACCATGCCGACATCTTCCTGGACGATGTTCGGGCGCCGGCGGAAAACATCGTGGTGCCCGCCGGCGGGTTCAAGGCGCTGATGCAGAGCTTCGGGTTGGAGCGCTGCGGCAATGCCACGATGTCGCTAAGCCTGGCGCAATCCGCGTTCGACGATGTGATCGAATATGTGCGCGAGCGTCACGCATTTGGCCGGCCGCTCGATGATTTTCAGGCCGTGCAACTGAAGATCGCCGAGATGAAGATGAAGCTCGATGCCAGCCGGATGCTGCTGTATCGCGCCGTTTGCAATGCCGGCGACGGCTTCCCCGACAGCGGCGAGGCATCGATCGCCAAGTGCTACGCCAACGAGATCGTGCGCGATGTCTGCATCACCGCGATGCAGCTCATGGGCGGCTATGGCTATTCGACCGAATACCCGATGGAGCAGCGCGTTCGCGACAGCTTTGGCTGGGGTCTGGCCGGCGGCACCATGGATATCCAGAAGACCAATATCGCCGCCGCCGTGATGGGGCGGCGCTACGACCAGCGGCGATCGTAACGCAATGGCGCGGCATCTCGAAAAAGAGGTTCTGATCGAGCGCAGAGGCGCAGTCGCACTGGTCGAAATCAATCGTCCGCCGGTCAACTTCTTTGACCTGGCGCTGATCGAGACCCTGCTGCAGCGGATGCAGGCGCTTGACGCCGACCCCGAATGCCGGGCGATCGTTCTGGCAGCTTCCGGCAAGGTGTTCTGCGCGGGCGCAGATTTCGGATCAGGCGTAGATCCCGACCAGGCGCTGGAAGTCGCGACCAAGCTCTATTCCCGCGCCATCGGACTATTTGAGATAGGCACCCCGGTGGTCGCGTCGGTGCAGGGCGGGGCCATCGGCGGCGGACTGGGGCTGGCGCTGGCCGCCGATTTCCGGGTTGCCAGCGAAGCCGCGCGGTTCTCCGCCAATTTCGCAGTGCTCGGAATGCACTGCGGCTTTGGCATCAGCACGACCCTGCCGCGCGTTGTCGGCGCGAATGCGGCCGCCAGGATGCTCTATACCGGGGATCGATTGAGCGGCGCCGAGGCGTTTGAACTGGGACTTGCCGACAGCCTGGTCGCCGCCGGCGAGGAACGGCAGGCGGCGCTGGACCTGGCCACGAAGATCGCCGCCGGCGCACCGCGCGCCGTGCAGGACATGCGGCGGACACTGCGCCGCGGGCTTGCCGACGATGTGCGCGCGACGCTGGCGCACGAACTGGCCCTGCAGGGCGACCACATGAAGACCGCTGATTTCCTTGAGGGCGTTCGCGCTGCATCCGAGCGGCGCACGCCGCATTTCACCGGCAAATGAGAGGGAGGAACCATTGAACGAACATAGCGACGCACACATTTTCCAGGGGCCTCTTGCCGGCATTCGGGTGATCGACCTGACCCGCGTCTATGCCGGCCCCTTGTGCACTCAGACCCTGGCCGACCAGGGCGCCGATGTCGTCAAGGTCGAACCTCCCGTCGGCGACGAGACCCGTAACTGGGGCACGCGGCTGGACGAAGACCGTTCGACCTATTTCAACGGCCTGAACCGCAACAAGCGGTCGATTGCGATTGATCTGGGCAAGGAAGCCGGGCGTGAGGTGCTGCTCCGGCTCTTGGAGGGAGCCGACGTCCTGATCCACAACTTCAAGCTGGGAACCATGCCTCGCTGGGGGTTGGGCTATGAGGAGGTTCTGTCCAAACGGTTTCCACGCCTGGTGCAGTGCACTATTACCGGTTTCGGCAATACCGGCCCGCTGGCGGGCATGGCCGGCTATGACGTTGCCGTGCAGGGCTTTGTCGGGCTCGCCTCCATCAACGGCGCGGCAAACAGCGACGGCACCAAGATCGGCCTTCCGCTGATCGACCATGCGACCGGACTGTCCGCGGTCAATGCGATCCTGATGGCGTTGCTCGAGCGTGGGCGGTCCGGCGTTGGCCAGCATGTCGGCGTCAGTCTCTACAATGTCGGACTGACCATGCTGCACCCAGCATCCGCGGCATGGATGGCCACCGGCAAGATTCCGCGTCCGACCGGCAACGCCGAGGCCTGGGTTGCGCCTTACGCCGCTTACCCCTGTTCGGACGGGCTCGTGTTCACCGGTGCGGGGAACGACCGGTCCTTCGCCAAGTTGATGGCGGTGCTGGGCGCTCCGGAACTGGCGCGCGACCCGCGGTTCCGCACGAGTGTGGACAGGGTCGAGAATCGCGAGGCGCTGGACGAACTCATCAGCCTGCAAACGCGCGACCGCTCCTCCAACGACCTGGCAATGGAGATTCTCAACGCCGGGCTGGCTGCGGGCCCGTTCCTGAACCTTGAACAGGTGTTCAACCATCCGCAGGTCGCTGCGAACGGAATGCACGTCCAGATGCCCGACTATCAGGGTACTGGACTGCCTATGGCCTTCTTGCGCACGCCCGGCGCCATTCACGCGACCCCGCCGCATTTTGCCGCTCACACCGACGAGGTGCTGGCCGAGGCGGGCATGTCGGCGCCGGACATCGCCCGGTTCGAGGCCGAGGGCGGCATCGTGCGCCGGCGCAGGCCCATCGTCGCGGACGAATAGGGAGAAATGATATGACGACGCCAGCCGATCACGGGCTCACCATTTCCGTCACCGACGCCGTCGCCTGGATCGAAATCGATCGCCCGGCGCGGATGAATGCGCTTGCCCCCGCCGGGTTTCTGGCGCTGGCGGCGCTGGCCGAGGAGGCGGACGGGCGCGACGACGTGCGGGTCGTCGTGATCTCCGGCGCCGGCCGGCGGGCCTTTTGCGCCGGCATCGATATCAAGGCGGTGATGGAGTCGGGCGAGACGCGCTTTCCGGCGCCTATGAAGGGCGATATGCGCAATCCGTTCGAGCGGGTGCTGGAATTGTCCAAGCCCACCATCGCCTGCCTCGAAGGCGTTGCGATGGGGGCGGGCGCTGAACTTGCCATGGCCTGCGACCTGCGGTTTGCAACAGATACCCTTTCCTTTGCGACGCCCGAGGCCAAGGTCGGCATGGGCGCAAATTTTGCTTCGGTCATGCTGCCCCGCCTGCTGCCCCATGCGTTGGCGCTCGAACTGCTCTATTCCGGCCGTCAGCTGGAGCCGCAAGAGGGCGCCCGACATGGCTTCTTCAACCGCGTCTTGCCCTCCGATGAGGTGCGCGAGGCGGTTCGCGTGCTTGCAGCGGCGATTGCCGCCAACGCCCCACTGACCGTTCGAAGGGTCAAGGAAACGGCGACCAAGTCGATGGGTCTGCCACTGGCGGCGGCGCTGCGGCTGAATGTCGGTCCTGACCCTTATGCGAGTGAGGACCGGATCGAAGGTCTAAGTGCATTTCTGGAGAAGCGGCAACCTAGGTTCAACGGCCGCTGATCAATTTCTTGGGAGAAGAACTCGATGAACTATCTGAACAATACGATCAAGGCGGCGGTCGCCGCGCTTGCGCTTGCAATGGCTGCGCCGACGATGGCCGATGCGACCGAGTTGCGTAACGCATCCTACCTGCCGCCGAGCCATTTCGGCACCAAGCTTATGCTGGAACCGTTCTTCGAACGGATCGCCAAATACACCGACGGCGCGGTTACGGTGCAGAATTTTCCGGGAGGCCAGTTGGCCAGCGCCCAGGGCACTCTGGACGCCATCACCAGCGGCATCGCCAATATGGGGATGGTTGGCATCGGCTATGTGGGCGACACGCTGCCGATGTCGACGATCATCGAGATTCCGGGCGCTTTCACCGATCTCCGCGCCGGCTACAACGCCTACTGGCGGCTTATCCAGGATCATTTGCTTGAATCAGAGTTTTTGCCCCGCGGCGTACGGCCAATCATGCTGTCTCTGCTGTCGCAAACCCAGATCCTGTTGGCTGGCAGTCCGCAGATCAACTCGCTCTCGGACCTGGCAGGGCTGAAAATCCGTGTCCCGCACGCCGCCGCGGCCGAGGCGATTGCGGCGCTGGGCATGGTCCCGGTCGAATTGCCGACCAGCGATCTCTATCTCGCCCTGGAACGCGGCACTGTTGACGGCGCGGTGATGCTGACGGCCTCGGTGCCGTCCTACAAGCTCCAGGAGGTCGCTCACTCGATCACCACCAACCTGGCAATGGGTTCGGTCGGGTTCGTCGAGGCGATTTCCGAGAAGGACTGGCAAAAGCTCAGCGCCGCGGAACAGCAGGAGATCACGCGCGCCGGAACCGAAACAGGTCAGGCAAGCGTCGACGCCATGCTGTCCGTCAATGCTCGCGCCGAGAGCACCCTGGCTGAATCCGGCATGAAGATGATCACCTTGAACGACTCGGTTCTGGCCGAAATTGCCAAGGCGTTGTCGACCGTCGAAGCCAAATGGGTCGAGCGCGTATCGGCTCGCAATCCGAAGGCGGCGGAGATCGCCGCCGCCTATCGCGCCAACCTCGCCGCGCAATAGGCGCGCATCCCGCCCCGCGCGCCAACCCGTGCGCGTGGGGCGACGATTGGGTCACGTCGGAGATGGCAATGCGCAAGATTCTGTCACTTTTTGAGAAGGGCCTGATGGCCATAGCCACACTGGCATTGGTGGCGATGATGGTCACGACCTCGGTCGATGCGATCGGGCGCTACATATTCAACAGCCCGCTACGCGGGAACCTTGAGCTGACCGGCCTCTATTTTATGGTGATCCTGGTGTTCGCCACCCTGTCGCAGAACTACGCCAGGAATGTCCACGTGCGGCTGGACGTCTTCAGCCACCTGCTGAAGGACCGTCTGGGGCGCAACTATACCCGTGCGATCGCCCTGATCTGCCTTCCGGTCTTTGCCTATTTCGCTTGGTACGCCGTGCACGAGGCGTTGGACAAGTTCATCGTCCGCGAAACCCGGATGGGAGCGATCCCGTTCCCGATCTACCTCAGCTACGTCTGGGTGGCGCTCGGCGCGGTCACACTGACCTTGCGCTTCGCGCTGGATGTCATCTCCCCCGAAGACAATGAAGCCCAATCTCCGGAGACACTGCCATGATCGCCGACGCAGGCCTGACATTCGGGCTGCTTTTGCTGCTCTTGCTGCTGGGCGTTCCGGTGGCGTTCTCGATGCTGATCGCCGGCGTAGCAGGCATCTGGCTCGCCGTCGGTCCCGGACCAATCGCGGGTGTGCTCGCCCACTCTCCATATGAGCATGTCGCAAGCTATACCCTGTCGAGCGTACCGCTGTTCATATTGATGGCCGAGTTCCTCAGCGCCGGACGTTTCACCTCCGACCTGTTCATGATCAGCCACCGCTGGCTGGGGCACCTGCGCGGCGGCATCTCGTATGCCACGGTCGCCGGTGGCGTGTTGCTGGCGGCGATATCGGGCTCTTCGACGGCGGCGGCAAGCACCCTGGCGTCGGTCGCATACCCCGAGATGCGCCGCTATGACTACAATGCGCGTTTTTCAGCGGCGCTTTTGTCGATCGTCGGAACTCTGGCGATCATGATTCCTCCCAGTATCGGGCTGATCCTGTTTGGCGTGTTCACCGAAACGTCAGTCGGACGCCTGCTTCTGGCCGGTTTTCTTCCCGGTGCGCTGACAGCGCTCGGATATGTTCTGACCATCTGGATCCTGGTGCGCCGAAATCCCGATTATGCGCCGCAAACAATGCATCGCGCCAGTGCGCGAGACCGGTGGGAGGCCGTCAGGAATGCGTGGCCCGTGCTTCTGTTGCTTTTTGGCATGGTGGCCGCGCTCTATTCAGGCTTGATCACGGCAACCGAAGTCGGCGCAGTCGGCGCACTGGCGGCGCTGGTGATCGGCGTGTTGCTTGGACGCATCAATTTCGCCGGGTTCTGGGACGCTTCGGCCCGCGCCGCGCGTGCCAGCGCGATGATCCTGACCATTGTCGGGTTCTCGGCCGTGATCGGCGTCTTCATGGCCCTGAACGGCACGACGAATATGCTCCTGCAGTTGATCTCGGACTCGGGCCTGCCGTCCTGGGCAGTGCTGATGCTGGTTCTGGCGCTGCTGCTGATCCTCGGATTTTTCCTCGACCAGCTGGCGATCCTGATTCTGACGCTGCCTGTGGTCTTCCCGCTGATGACCCAGCTTGGCTATGATCCGGTATGGCTGGGCGTGATCTTTGTGAAGACCGCCGAAATCGGGCTGATCACGCCGCCGATGGGGATGAACGTCTTTGTCGTCGCGGGGGTCACTCAGGTGCCCGTGACCGAGGTCTACAAGGGCGTCTGGCCTTTTGTTGTAACTGAACTCGTTATCCTGGCGCTGCTGGTGCTGCTGCCCGTGATCACGCTCTGGCTGCCGGATCTGGTATATGGCTGATCCGGCGCCGACACTGTGGGAGCTGGCGATCATGCCGGCTCCCTGATCGCCGCGGCATGGCCCGGCTCTGGCGGCGCAGCCCCGGATCTTCGCCCTGGACGGCAGCGCCACAAGCGCTCGAAATCCACCAATGTGCTGGAACGACCGAACGAGGATATCCGTCGTAGAGCCAATGTCGTGCGTATCTTTCCCCGTGCGCCAGGCCGCCGTCGCCTCGTCGCGGCCCTCGCGGCCGAAACCAGCGAAACGGGATCGAGGCAAACCGGCCCATCAACATGGACGACCTGTGGGAGCACAGGAGAGCCGAAATGAGCCAAGCCACATGACCGCGCTTCCTGCACAGTCGAAGGCTCGCGGCCGCTCCATGCGATTTCCGCCAGGCATATGCCTATGACGCGAAGATCAACCGGGCTTGGCTGGCCGGATCATGAGATCAGACCATAGCCGGGGTATTTGGCGGAATGACCAAGACCTGCACTGGCGGAAGGCTTCAATCCAATCGCGAAACGCTTCAGGCCGGTCTGCGCCCTCAATGCTTGCCGTCGCCCGTCTTGCTTGAGGGCCACCAGCTGCTGCCCATCCGCCAGAGCGGTCCAAAAAGATATTTGGCGAAGGGGATCAGCGCCAGGCCGAGCCCCAGCCCGAACACGCCGGACAGCGCGGCGCTGACGATCCATTCGACGAAAGCCGAGGCGGCGGGAACGGCGTGGCCGGCGGTTTGCGCCAGATGTTCGACCCAGTGGGTGAGGGCGCCGAGATCGAACTGCGGCAGGCCGTGCAGCACGATCGAGCCGCCGACCCACAGCATCGCGGCGGTTCCAACCGTCGAGATCGCGGTCATCAGCCCGGGCATGCCCTTGACGATGCCGCGCCCCAGCGCCCGGGTCGCGGCGAGCCGGCCCGACTGAGCCATGACCAGGCCGGCGTCGTCGGCTTTGACCAGCCGCGCCA
>APMI01008405.1_pt1 | contig 23035 bp, 20 predicted proteins | sample 667938 | NCBI WGS metagenome assembly APMI01 (sample SAMN01084076, study PRJNA167559) | wastewater metagenome | biome: Wastewater | place: Denmark: Ejby Moelle, Odense | collected 2011-11-28
CAACTGGGCGACGGCGTTGTGCGTACCATTGCGCTGGGGTCTTCGGACGGCCTGCGTCGTGGCATGCAAGTTTCGAATACCGGCAAGGGTATCGCTGTGCCGGTTGGCCACGGCACGCTGGGCCGGATCATGGATGTGCTGGGTCGTCCGATTGACGAAGCCGGCCCGATCCAGTGTGACGAGCGCCGGACTATTCACCAGAAGGCTCCGAAGTTCGACGAACTGTCCCCTTCCGTGGATCTGCTCGAAACCGGCATCAAGGTTATCGATCTGATCTGCCCGTTCGCCAAGGGCGGCAAGGTGGGTCTGTTCGGTGGCGCCGGTGTGGGCAAGACCGTGAACATGATGGAACTCATCAACAACATCGCCAAGCAGCACAGCGGTTTGTCGGTGTTTGCCGGCGTGGGCGAGCGTACCCGTGAAGGGAACGACTTCTACCACGAGATGAAGGACTCCAACGTTCTCGACAAGGTTGCGATGGTGTTCGGTCAGATGAACGAACCCCCGGGCAACCGTCTGCGTGTGGCGCTGACCGGTCTGACCATGGCCGAGCGTTTCCGTGACGAAGGTCGTGACATCCTGTTCTTCGTGGATAACATCTACCGTTACACCCTGGCCGGTACCGAAGTGTCCGCGCTGCTGGGTCGTATGCCTTCCGCGGTGGGTTACCAGCCGACGCTGGCCGAGGAAATGGGCCGTCTGCAGGAGCGGATCACGTCCACCAAGGTGGGCTCGATCACCTCCATCCAGGCCGTGTATGTGCCTGCGGATGACTTGACCGACCCGTCCCCCGCGACCACCTTCCTTCACCTTGACTCGACCGTCGTGCTGTCGCGTGACATCGCCTCCCTGGGTATCTACCCGGCTGTCGATCCGCTTGACTCCACCTCCCGTCAGCTCGATCCGCTGGTCGTTGGCGAAGAGCACTACAACACCGCTCGCGGTGTTCAGGTGACCCTTCAGCGCTACAAGGAACTTCGCGACATCATCGCGATTCTGGGTATGGACGAACTGGCTCCGGAAGACAAGCTTCTGGTGTCCCGTGCTCGTAAGATCCAGCGTTTCCTGTCGCAGCCGTTCTTCGTGGCGGAAGTGTTTACCGGTTCCCCCGGCAAGTACGTCCCCCTGAAGGAAACGATCAAGGGCTTCAAGATGATCGTTGCCGGCGAATGTGACCATCTGCCCGAGCAGGCCTTCTACATGGTCGGCCCGATCGAAGAGGCCTTCGAAAAAGCGAAGACCCTCTAATCATCGCGACCATCGCCCGGCGGAGTTCCACAAGAGCCCGCCGGAACGAAGAGGATACTAGCTATGGCAATGACTATTCATGTCGATATCGTCAGCGCGGAAGAACTGATTTTTTCGGGTCTTGCCGAGTTTGTGGCGTTACCCGGTGAAGCCGGAGAACTGGGGATTCTGCCCGGTCACATGCCGCTGATGACCCGGATCAAACCGGGTGCCGTGCGCGTCAAGGCCCAGAACCAGGCTGAAGAAGAGCTGGTTTTTGTGGCTGGCGGCCTGCTGGAAGTTCAGCCGGGTCTGGTTACGGTTCTGGCGGATACCGCCATCCGTGGCAAGGATCTGGATGAGGCGAAGGCACTGGAAGCCAAGCGTGTGGCTGAAGAGGCCCTGCAAAACCAGGGTTCTGCCCTGGAATATGCAAAGGCTCAGTCCGAATTGGCTTCGGCACTGGCCCAGATCGCGGCAATCAGCAAGCTGAAGAAGCGCGGTCACTGATCAAGACGAATCGTTGTATCGCAAAAGGGCAGTCCGCAAGGACTGCCCTTTTTGTTTGTCTTGAGCGGGGCTGATTAGCCGCGGGATCCAAGTTTGCGCAAGCGCTTCTCCAGGCGTGCGAGGTCGTCCCGCAGTTCCGTGGTGGAACGGCTGAAGTCTTCCAGTGCATGGCGTTTGACGAGCACTGGCTGCTCTTCACCAAAATACTCAGCGAGATTTTCGACCAGGTTTTGTGCCGTCTGCTGATGCCAGCCGGCAATGCTCTTCATGATGCCAAGGGCACGATGGGCGGCGATATCGCCGATGATGCGGGATAGTGCTTCTTCGCCGTCCCAGCGCAGCTTGCGCAGAACGAAACCGAGAGCGTCGGCAAGGTCGGCGTTCCCACTGATGCGGATATCGGTCATAAGGGCATCCGGGCCGCCAATGACTTTAGGCAACGAAGCAACAGGCAGTTCGAGCGAAACGTCTGGTTCAGCTGTCGCCGCCTCACTGAAATAGCCGTCCTTGTCGATGCCGAGACCAAGTTCGAGTGGCTTTAGCACGAAGACCGCCGTGCGTCCGGCGAAGGGCGCGAGGCGCTCCCGCGCCCAGGGAGCATCGGCAAGAAGATGATTGAGGCCGGCAATGGCTGATGAGGCGAACATCTCGACTCCGTGAGTGAATACGGGGACCGATGCTAGAGCTTGTAGCCCCGGTGCAGGGCAACCACTCCGGCGCTCATGTTGAAGTATTCAACACGGGCCAGGCCGGCCTGTTCCATCAGTTCCTTGAGGGACTCCTGATCGGGGTGCATGCGAATGCTCTCGGCCAGATAGCGATAGCTTTCCGCATCCTTGGCGACTTTTTCGCCCATCATCGGAAGTAGCTTGAAAGAGTAGAAGTCGTAGGCCGGGGCAAGGGGTTTCCAGACCTTGGAGAATTCCAGCACCAGCAGGCGACCACCGGGTTTCAGGACACGTCGCATCTCGGTGATGGCCTGGTCCTTGTGGGTCATGTTGCGCAGGCCGAAGGCAACGGTGACGACATCAAAGTGGTTGTCCGGGAAGGGCAGCTTCTCGGCATCGCACTGGGCAACGGGAAGCAGGAAGCCCTTGTCGACGACGCGGTCGCGGCCGACGGAGAGCATTGCGTGGTTGATGTCGGTCAGCCACACCTGGCCGGTCGGACCGACCTTCTTCGCGAATGCCAGGGACAGGTCAGCGGTGCCGCCGGCCACGTCGAGCACCCGGTCGCCCTTGCGCACGCCGGCGATCTGTACCGTGAAAGCTTTCCACAGGCGGTGCAGGCCGAAGGACATGAGGTCGTTCATCACGTCGTAGCTGCTGGCCACGGAGGAAAACACGCCCCGTACCTTGCTGGCCTTTTCGGATTCGGCAACCTTCTGGAAGCCGAAGTGAGTTGTCTTGTCGTTCATGATCTGGACAGTAAATCAGTGGTGGTGACCGCAGCCGCCGGCCTTCGGGGCGGGCGGCGGGAGATCTGCGGGATCGCGGCTGCCCCCTGCCTCGGCAAGGCGCAGCAGGTAGGTCTGCCACAAGTCGTCGCGGTTTTCGCCGAGTTCGTAGAGGTAATCCCAAGAGTACAGGCCGCTGTCATGGCCGTCCGAGAAGATCGGGCGGATTGCGTAGTTGCCGACTGGCTCGATGCGGCTGATGTCCACCTCGCGCTTGCCGAGCTGCAGGACTTCCTGGCCGGCACCGTGGCCGCGGACTTCGGCGGACGGGGAGTTCACGCGCAGGAACTCATAGGTGAATTCGAAACGGCGGCCGTCATCGAAGGCGACCTCCATGAGGCGCGAGCGTTGGTGAAGCTTGATCTCGGTGGGAACGGGATCGTCCTTGCGAAGGCCGGCCATTGGGGCTCCATCGTCAGAATGTGGAATCCGGACATGATACTAGATGGCAGCCCCGGCGCCCTCTACTGACGCGGGGCAGGCCTCATTGCAGACGCATGACCTGTCATGAAACGTTAAAGTAGCTGCAATACACTGCGCCTGTTTCCTTATCCCACCGAGGTCTCCATGCCTGCCACCATTCTGCTTGTCGAAGACGAGCCTGCTATTCAGGAACTGATTGCCGCCAATCTCATGCGCGCCGGTCACCATGTGGTGCGGGCATCCGATGCGGAAACCGCGCAGCGTATCGTCCGTGATGCGTTGCCGGATCTGATTCTGCTCGACTGGATGCTGCCCGGCATGTCGGGAGTCGAGTTTGCCCGCCGCCTGCGCGCCGAGGAGCGCACCCGGAGCATTCCGCTGATCATGCTGACTGCGCGTGGCGAGGAGCAGGACAAGGTGCTCGGCCTGGAGTCGGGTGCGGACGACTACATCACCAAGCCCTTTTCGCCCCGCGAGCTCGTGGCCCGCATCAAGGCCGTGCTGCGGCGCAGGGCCCCGGAGACCACCGAGGATCCGGTCGATCTGGGTGGTCTGCGCCTCGATCCGGCCACGCACCGTCTGGCTGCCGGCGGCAATCCGATCACGCTCGGCCCAACCGAATTCCGTCTGCTGCATTTTTTGATGACCCACCCGGAGCGGGTGCATTCGCGTGCCCAGTTGCTCGACCAGGTATGGGGTGATCATGTCTTTGTCGAGGAGCGTACGGTCGATGTGCATATCCGCCGCTTGCGTTGTGCCCTTGAACCGAGTGCCCTCGATAGCCTGGTGCAGACCGTGCGTGGCAGCGGATATCGCTTCTCGACCCAGCAGGAAACGCCGGCCGCGGTGCGATAATCCGTGCCAGTCCAGTCTGCGGGAGACGCGGTGGTTATCCGCCCGATCAGCTACATTCGAGTTGCGGTATTTACTGTCCTGACGCTGATCGCCATTCTGGCAGTGGCTGTGGGTGTGTTTTTCGGGCTTGTGCCGGCGCTCCTCACCTTTGCCGCTGCCTTGATGCTGGCAGGGGCGTACCACATCAACAACCTTTTCAAGCTGGTCAGGTGGTTGCGTACGCCAGTAGAAGAGGCTGTGCCGCTGCCCCGTGCTTTCGGCATGTGGGATTATGTTTTTGCCGATGTAAACCGGCGCGCGCGAACTGCCAGCTATCAGCAGGAGCGCCTGTCTGCCGCGCTGGAGCGCTTTCGCGAAGCGAGTCAGGCGATGCCTCACGGTTTGATGTTCCTGTCGAATACCAACACCATCGAGTGGGTCAACCGGCAGGGCGAGCAGCATTTCGGCCTCGATCGCGCGCGGGATCAGGGTACGCCGGTCACCAACATCGTTCGTCAGCCGGATTTCGTGCGCTACCTGCAGCAGGATGAGCACGATACGCCACTGACCTTTACTGCCAGTCGCCCCGTCGGGCGTACGCTGATGGTGCATCTGGTGCCCTTTAGCGAAGACATGCGTTTGCTGATGTCCGAGGACATCACCCAGGGCGAACGCCTCGAGGCCATGCGACGCGATTTTGTTGCCAACGTGTCTCACGAAATGCGTACCCCCTTGACAGTGGTGAGCGGCTTCCTCGAGACGGTGATCGACGGTCTCGACGATCTGGGCAAGGAAGACGTGCGCCACTATCTCGGCCTGGCGTCCGAACAGGCTGGGCGGATGCAGCGTTTGATTCAGGACCTGTTGACCTTGTCAGCCCTTGAAGCCGGTGCGCCGATGTTGCAGGAGGAGCCGGTGGATGTGGCCATGTTGCTCGAAGAGGTGCAGCAGGAGGCAGAGGTTGTGTCCGGCGGCCGCCATGTCGTCGAACTTGAGTGCAGCACCCATGCCTGCCTCCTTGGCAATGCCAAGGAGCTCTATAGCGCCTTCGCAAACCTGGCCATCAATGCAGTGCGCTACACGCCGGCAGGTGGGCATATCCGCATTGGGTGGCGGCAACGCGGTTCAGTGGTCGAATACACGGTCGCCGACGACGGGATCGGCATTGCGCCGGAGCACATTCCCCGCCTGACCGAGCGTTTTTACCGGGTGGACCGGGGCCGTTCGCGGGAAACCGGCGGTACCGGCCTTGGATTGGCGATCGTCAAGCACGTAGTGAGTCGCCACCAGGGCGATTTGCTCATCGATAGCCAACCGGGGCAGGGCAGCCGCTTTACGGCCTGTTTTCCCGCCCGCCGGTTGGTCAGCTGACGATATTTTCGTAGGTTGCCTGGTCGAAGTTGGTGCCTCGCGCGACGAGCGTGGCGAGGCGAATCTGCCGGGTCTCGCCGGTGTGTAGTTCCACCACCCGATCGGCGTGGAACCAGCCACCCGGCAGCACGATGGTTGCCGGTGCCCGCATGGCGGCAATTTCGGGCAGCAGGAAACCTTGGGCGTAGGGCTCGTGGCTGCCCACATTGACGCCCGTTCCGCGCATTGCGACGGCCGACGGTAATCCGGCGAGCAAATGAATGCCGGCCATCAGGGTGCCGTCCGGTTCGTACATCAGCCAGCTTACCTGCCCGAGCAGGTACTGGTTGCCGTCGCTGGGCTTGATGCCGACCAGTTGGTGGTGCTCGATGCGCTGGCCGGGATGCTTGCGCTGGAGACGGAAGCCGGACACCGAGTGATCCACCGTGGCCCATTCGTCGATGTTGTGTCCGCGCCGGATTACTTCGGCTTCCGGATCCATGATTGGCAGGACTTCGTCGTCCACGCGGGCGCCGAAAGTGATCACGTTCATGTCGTAGCGGCTGCCCATGGTCTGGCGCCGGTTGGGCGGCATGAAATCCTGCCCTGAAACCAGCAGGCCGATGCCTTCCCAGTCGGTGCAGATCATGTTGCCGCCCTTCTTGCTGCGTCGCGGGAAGCGTCGCCCGGCGGCAGACATGCCCCATGGACGATACAGGGACACGAGGAGACGGGCGCAGGCCGGCTGGGAGCAGTCGTCGCCAAGACCCAGTGAGGCCGGCGTGGTGCCCTGCTTGAATTCGGCCAGCATGGCCTTGATCTGGGCAGCCAGGCGGTGGCCGTCAAAGCGACGCATGCCGGGCCGGGAACCGATAAGGGCGATCGGGCGCAGGCCGTGGTCTTCGCTGAGGTCAAGGCCGTAGGCACGGGCATCGTCCTTTTCCCAGCTGCTCTGCATGATGCAGTAAGGAGCGAAGCGTTGCGCCCAGCGGCAGATCCAGTTGAGTTCGCGCTGATTGCGGCCGTAGGGGTTGGTCAGATCGACCAGCAGCAGGGCGATGTAGGCCTCGTCCGGGCTCTGGGCCTTCCAGGTGTTGTTGAGCGGATCAATGACCCGGCTGTGGGCGACGCCAGCCCGTTCAGCTTCGAGGAAAGCGCCATGCACGGACTTCCACGCACCCGGCGGTTCGGCCCGGTGAGCGCGGAAATACTCGATGATGACCTGCCCGAGGTACTGGATGCGCCGCTGGGCCAGCAGGGGCCACTGGGCCCGGAATTCGTCGCCGCCACTGCCGCCTTCGGCCAGCCGTGCGTACGCGGTGCTGAGGGCCGTCCACAGGCGCACGACCTGGCGCAGGGTGGCATCTTCCGAGCTGTCGGGGGGCAGTGGATGGGCTGCATAGCGTGACGACATTTCGTGCTGGACGAAGGTGATCGTCTGGCGTGCCGATTCGAGGACTTCGAGTTGTTCCTCCGGCCCCAGAGGGCTGGCCAGCAGGCCTTCGAGCATGCGCACCAGGGTGGCATGGCTCTCGGCGGCATTGAGCGTGTGCAGGTTGCGCAGCAGCTTGCGGTACTGCTCTACGCTACGCAGATCGGTATATATCTGGGGGCTGTCCGTCATGGAACGATCCTCCGGCTTCAGCCAGAAAGGTGCTCGGCGATGGCGTTGCGTACCGCCAGGGCGAGGCGGGCATCATCGACCTCGGGAGCAGGGGATGTGCCGCCTTTACGCTGCGCCATGCCCCAGACCGGCTGAGGAAAATGGCGATCGTCGAGATAGCGCGGGATGAGGTGCCAATGCAGATGAGGCACCACGTTGCCGAAACTGGCCAGGTTGATCTTCTCGGGATGGAAACACTCCCGCAAGGCCACTTCAACGGCCATCAGGATGTTGAAGCAGTGGCGCTGTTCAGCCGTGGACAGATCACTCATTTCAGCCACGTGCTCGTTCCAGATCAGGCGGCAATAGCCGGGATAATCCGGATCGTCGACCCGGATCACACGGCAGCTTGCATCGTGCCAAAGCACGTTCTCCCGTTCGGGAAAGCACAGTGGGCAGTCTTGCGGGGCGCTTGTCGGCATGGGAGGTTTCGACCCGGTATCGCGATATCCAAGGATTCTAGCCCGGATACATCGCAAATTTGCACTAGTGGTTTTTTGTGACGAAATTCATAAATAAGTACTTCCTGACAATTCTGACATTTTTGCGTCAGCCGGGTGCCATCTCAGCCCGGATAAAGGCGCACGTCGCGGCCGGCCCCGCGTCTACGGGCGTGCCATCCACAAAGAGCATCAAGCTTCCGGGAGCGATCGGAAGCCAGGTTTCGTTGTCGGTCAGCGGTGTGGTCGCGACAATGGCCACCCGGTCGGCTGGGGAGGTCAGCTGACTGAAGTCCACGGTCAGGTCCTGGTCCTTCAGGTGGGCTCGCTCGAAAGGCGCTTGGCGCACGATGTAGCTCAGGCGCGAAGCGCAATGGGCAAACAGGCAGGTGCCGTTGGAGAGGAGGAAGTTGAATTCGCCATGGCTGCCGATCTCGGCAGCCATCGTGCGGATCACTGCGAATAGTTCGTCGCGCGAAGGCTCACCGTCTGGAAACTGGCGTCGCAGGGATTCCATCAGATAGCAGAAAGCCTGTTCGGAGTCGGTCTGGCCCACTGGCTGGAAGTAGCCGCGAAGTTCGGGCTGGAAGCTGTTCAGGTTGCCGTTATGGGCGAAAACCCAGTAGCGGCCCCACAGTTCGCGTTGAAAGGGGTGGGTGTTCTCGAGGGTGATGACGCCCTGGGTAGCCTTGCGGATGTGGGCGATGACATTAAGCGAGTGAATCGGGTACTGGCGCACCAGCTCGGCCACAGGCGAGGCGCTGCTGGCCTTCGGATCGAGGAATACACGTACGCCGCGCCCTTCGAAGAAGGCAATTCCCCAGCCGTCGACATGGACGTCGGTCTGTCCCCCGCGGGCCTGGAAGCCGGCAAATGAGAAACAGATGTCCGTGGGCCTGTTGCAGTTCATTCCTAATAGCTGACACATGACTTTCTTCGGTCTTTCTGTCTTTCACCCGACCGGCGGGCCGGTCAGAATTAAATCCTTCGCAGGGCCTGCCGTTAGGCGGATAGTCTCTACCGCGCTACGCCACCGCGTGGTTTCCTTCGTTTTCTCCCGCAAGGGATCCAGCATGCCAAACACTACCTTAACCGAACACGCCGCCGGCATTGCCGCCGCGGGTCGCCTGCTTTCGACCGCACAGCGCATCCTTTTCATTACCGGAGCCGGCCTCTCGGCCGATTCCGGTCTGCCTACCTACCGTGGTGTGGGCGGCCTGTACGAGGATGCCCACACCGACATCGGCCTGCCCATCGAGCAGGCCCTGTCGGGGGCAATGTTCGAACAACGCCCCGATATCACCTGGCGCTACCTCTCACAGATTGAGTCGGCCTGCCGCGACGCCCGTCCCAATGCGGGCCATCATGCGATCGCCCGGCTGGAAGCCCTGCACGGCGGCGTTACGGTGCTGACCCAGAACGTAGACGGTTTTCATCTGGCTGCGGGTTCCCGCGATGTGATCGAAATGCATGGCACCCTGCGTCGACTGCGCTGCGTCGATTGCGGACGTTCGCGACAGGTGGACAACTACGCCGGCCTGTCCATTCCTCCCGAGTGCCCCTATTGCGGCGGCCTCCTGCGCCCCGACGTGGTGCTCTTTGGCGAGAGTCTGCCCGACCAGGCAATGCACCGCTTTGAACAAGTGCTGGCCGCCGGGCCGGACCTGATTCTGTCGGTCGGTACCGGCAGCGCCTTTCCGTATATCGCCGGGCCGGTGATCTGGGCGGTGGAGAACGGGATTCCCACCATCGAGATCAATCCCGGCCACTCGCCGCTCAGCGAGAAGGTCAGCATCCGCCTGCGCATGCGTGCAGCCGAAGCCTTGCCGGCGATGCTCGACGCAGCGGGCTATTCCCTCGACAGCGGTCTCGACACGCGCGCATAGTTAGAGTACCGCCGGGGCGCCGTAGGCTCTAAAATCGAGCCTTTCGCCCGCCCGAAACCTGCCGGCATGGAACTCTCCCGCCTTCTCGCCCAGATCGACGACACCCTTCTCGGCGAACTGTTTTCAGCCAATTCCCTTAGCCGCGCGCGTGCCTATGTGGGGCGGGTGCGTCATATCGAAGCCGCCGGCAATCAGCTCCAGGCCCTGGTGCAGGGTAGCGAGCCGGTGCCCTACCGGGTCAGTGTGCGGGTCGAGCGGCGGGAATTCTTTGGCGAGGGCACCATCGAACTGGGCACGCGCTGTACCTGCCCGGTAGGCAACCGCTGCAAGCATGCGGCGGCCCTGATTCTTGCTGCCCGCCGCCCCGGCACGCTGGTAGACAAGCCCCGCGCGGAGATCATGGCGTGGGCCAAAACCCTGCAGGAGCGCGTCGCCAAGGCCGACAAGGCGCGCAAGCCGGCACAGGTGCGGGAGAGCATCTTTTACATCTGCAGCGCCTGGCAACTGAATGACGGGGTGGAGTTCAGCCTCATCAAGAGTCGTGTCGGATCCGAAGGCGAGCCGACGGCGAGCGCCAGCGTCTGGAGTAATTATGAGCAGGCCCTGCTCAAACCACCGTCCTTCGTGCGCGAGGAAGACCTGCAGGTCTTCCGCCTGCTGCGCGAGGCGAGCCGGCGTGATGCCTATTACGGTCACCCCGCTTTGCGCGGCCCCGAAGGGCTGGCACTGCTGGAAGCGGCCCTGGCTACCGGACGGACCTACCTTGAACTGGACGATAGCGGACGCATCATCCCTCTTGCTGCCGGCAAGCCCCGCCCGGGTAGCCTCAGCTGGGTGCCGGGCGAGGGTGGAGTCAGGGCCCGGGTGAGCGTCGAGCCGGTGGCGCAGTTGGTCATCCGTACCGAGCCGCTGGCCTATTTCGATGCCGCCCGTGGCGAGGCCGGACGAGTGCTGATCGAAGGGGGCGCCGCCATCGCCGAGGTGCTTACCCTGCCACCCCTGTCGCCGGTCGAGCTGCCGGTGGTGGCCGGTGCCCTGGCCCAGGTGGCCCCGGCGCTGCCTTCCCCGCAGGGTGCCAGCCTGGCCGAATTGCCGTGTCTTGACGTCGCCTGCGCGCCGGTGGTCGGTCTGCAAACCCTGCATTGCTGGAGCTGGCGCAAGCACCGGGGCTACGCGGTGGACTTCAACGGGCAGGAATACGACGTGGCCCTGCCCTTTTTTGCCTATGGCGATGCGCGTTTTGAGGCCGGCTCCACCCACGAGGTGGCAAGCCTCGACGACGGCCGCACGGTGCGCGTCAAGCGTGATCCGGAGCGCGAAGCCAGCGCCTGGCGGGCTTTCCAGAAAGCCGGCTTCCAGCCCGTCAAGCCGAGCTGGCTGATGAGCGCCGGCCCGCGGCCGGAAGGCATCTATGGCCTCGAAAGCGAGGCCCACTGGGCGCATTTCTTCTCCCTGACCGCACCGGCCCTGCGCGAGGCCGGCTGGCGCATTGATTGCCCGAAGGACTTTCGACACCGGATTCTGGTGCCGACAGAATGGCATGTTGACATCGAGGAAGGCGAGGGCGGCTGGTTCCAGGTGTCCCTCGGTGTTGAGGTCGAAGGCCGACGGCTCGATCTGGCGCCGATGCTCCACGCTGTTTTCCGGCAGGATCCGCGCTGGCTTGACCGCAAACAGATCGACGCCATTCGCGACGACGCGCGGGTGACGGTCGAGCTCGACGATGGCGAGCGGATCGCCCTGCCCGCCGAGCGCATCAAGCCCATCGCACGCACGCTGGTGGATCTTTTTGATACCCCGTCGGCGACGCTCAAGGTGTCGCGCCTTGACGCCCCGCGTCTTGCCGAAGCCCTCGGCGAAGGCTGGCAGGCCCGCGGTCTGGCCAGCGTCGAAGAATGGATCGAGCGCATCCGCGGCGCTGCCAGCATCATGAAAGTGGCCGCGCCGAAGGGCTTCGCGCTGGAACTGCGCCCCTACCAGCTGGAAGGCCTGGCGTGGCTGCAGCACCTGCGCCGGCACGGGCTGGGAGGCATTCTGGCCGATGACATGGGCCTCGGCAAAACGGCCCAGACCCTCGCTCACCTGCTCGTCGAGAAACGCGCCCGGCGCCTCGGCAAGCCGGCGCTGGTGGTGTTGCCGACCTCGCTGGTTTTCAATTGGCAGCGCGAAGCCGAACGCTTCGCGCCGGCCCTCAAGGTGCTCAGCCTGCGTGGCAGCGACCGGGCGGACGCCTTCACGCGGATTCCCGACCACGACGTCTGTCTCACCACATACCCCCTGCTGTGGCGTGACCGGGAACAGCTCGCCGCCCACGAATACCACTCACTGATCCTCGATGAAGCCCAGACGGTGAAGAATGCCGCCAGTCAGGCTGCCCAAGTGGTGCGCATGCTCAAGGCCGAGCACCGCCTGTGCCTCACCGGCACGCCGCTGGAGAACCACCTGGGCGAGCTATGGAGCCAGTTCGACTTCCTGCTGCCGGGTTTTCTGGGCGACATCAAGGATTTCACCGCTCGCTGGCGCACACCCATCGAGAAGCGCGGCGACGTGGTCCGGCGCGACATCCTGGCCCGCCGCATCGCCCCCTTCATCCTGCGCCGGCGCAAGGCGGATGTGGCCACCGAGCTGCCACCGAAGACCATTGTCGTGCGCAGCGTCGAGCTCGAAGGTCGCCAGCGCGATCTCTACGAAACCGTGCGTGCCACCATGGACAAGCGCATCCGCGACGAGATCGCCGCCCGCGGCTTCGCGCGCAGCCAGATCCTGATCCTCGACGCGTTGCTCAAGCTGCGTCAGGTGTGCTGCGACCCGCGCCTCCTCAAGACCGACGCGGCAGCCAGGGTGAAGGAGCGGGCCAAGCTCGACCTCCTCATGGACATGTTGCCCGAGCTGGTGGACGAAGGCCGCAAGGTGCTGCTGTTCTCGCAGTTCACCGGCATGCTGGCGCTGATCGCCGCCGAGCTTGAGGCGCGCGAAATCCGTTTCGTCACGCTTACCGGCGATACGACCGACCGCGAAACGCCGGTACGCCAGTTTCAGGACGGTGCCGTGCCGGTTTTTCTCATCAGTCTGAAGGCCGGGGGGGTGGGTCTCAACCTGACGGCCGCCGACACGGTGATCCACTACGATCCGTGGTGGAACCCGGCTGCCGAAAACCAGGCCACCGACCGGGCGCATCGCCTCGGCCAGACCAAGGCCGTTTTTGTATACAAGCTGGTGGTGGCCGGCTCCATCGAAGAGAAAATTCTCGCCTTGCAGGAAAAGAAGGCCGAACTGGCGGCAGGCATCCTCGCCGAGGATCACGAAGGCACGGTCAAGTTTGGCGAGGATGACATCCGCGCCTTGCTCGCGCCTTTGCCCGAGGCAAGGGGCGACGATGCCCGTTCGGGCAGGAAGCGTCCGCACAAGCTCCCCGCGCATGATTAGCGATGTAAAGCACGCCGGCGCCAGCTGGCTCGTCCGTATCCCCCTGTTCATTGTTTTCATCGCGGTCTACATCGCGATTGAAGTGGCGAGCTTCATCCATCCGCTCCACGGCCTCAACATCACACCCTGGAACCCTGCGCCGGCCCTTGGGCTGGTGCTTGTCCTGCGGCTCGGCCGGGTGGCCTGGCTGCCCTTTACGGCCGCAGTGCTGCTTAGCGAGCTGGCCGTGCGCGGCGTGTCGGCAATGCCGCTGGCCAGCATCCTGTCGGCGCTGATCGTGAGCGGCGGTTACGTGATCCTCGCGACCGTGCTGGCCGGGCGCTTGCCACGCGACACCCTCCTCGACGACCGGCGCAGCCTGTTTACCTGGCTGGCCCTGGTGACGGTCGGTTCTCTGGCCGTTACCTGCGTCTATCTCTTCTCGTTGCGGGTTCTGGGCTTGCTGCCCCGTTCAGGCTGGTGGATCGGTCTGGAACGTTTCTGGGTCGGCGACGCGGTCGGGATTTCGGTGCTGATGCCGCTGCTGTGGTGGCTCAGCTGCGATCAGGGGCGGCGCTTGCTGTGGCGTGCGGTGGCGAATCTGGAAAGTGTCGGCTATCTGATGCTGGCCCTGTTCAGTGTGTGGGTGGCCTTTGGTGTTGGAGGACATAACGGCTTCAAACTCTTTTACCTGCTTTTTGTGCCCATCGTGTGGGCCGCCGCGCGGCAGGGCATGGCGGGGGCCATCGTGTGCGCAGCCTTCTTGCAGGTGGGAGTGATCGTTGCCGTGCAGACGATGCAATTCAGCGCAGTGAGCGTTGAGGAATTGCAACTGCTGGCGCTGGCAATGGCACTGGTGGGTTTTTTCGTCGGCGTGGTGGTGGACGAACAGCAGCGTACTGGCGAGGAGTTGCGCCGGAGTCTGCGCCTGGCGGCTGCTGGGGAGATGGCTGGCGCCCTGGCCAATGAGCTCAGCCAGCCGCTTACTGCGCTGGCTGCGTATGCCGGTGCCTGCGAACAACTGCTTGAGCGGGGCGAGGGAGAGCAGCTGAAGGTGGCGGTCCAGTGCGTACAGCGAGAGTCCGGTCGTGCCGCGGAAGTCTTGCGGCGCCTGCGCGACTTCTTCAATAGCGGTGCCCCCCGGCTGGAGTCCATTCCTCTGGCGGAACTCGTCGAACTGGCGGTCGGGCCCTATCGGAGCCAGGCTGAACGCAGCGGCATTCGTCTGAAGACGGGCCACATGCCGGAAGTGAATCTGCTCGTCGACCGTCTGCAGATGGAGGTGGTGCTGCGCAACCTGCTCTCGAATGCCTTTGATGCGGTCAGTGAAAGCCCGCGCCAGCCGCGCAGGATCTGGGTGGCAGCGGCCGTGGAGAGTAATGGCAGGGTTTGCCTGCGGGTCGAGGACTCCGGGCAGGGCTTGTCGGCGCGGCACGCAGCGCGCATCTTCGAGCCCTTCCAGTCCACCAAGTCGAGCGGCTTGGGTCTCGGCTTGCCGGTCAGCCGGGCCATTGTCGATCTCCACGGTGGCCGCCTGTGGGGCGAGGTGGCCAATCACGGGGTGTTCAAGATCGAATTGCCCGTGGCAGAGGGGGACGCGGTGCCGCCGGGGCCGGTCTGAGGCAAGTCATTGTGAGGGCTGCCGGGCGGTTGCATACTGCCTGCATCAAGGAGCCGACAAGGAGACGACCATGCTTCAGCATCCTGCGGGGCGCAACGCTGGCGAGGGGCCGCCGAACGACGAAGAAGAGCCTTTTGGCGGTCTGGTGCGTTACGAACGACACGTGCCGATTCACCAGGTTTCTTACTACCTGAGTGGCGAGATCCGTGCGCCAGAGGTTTATACCGAGCTGTTCTACACCCTGCGCTCGGCATCCGAGACCGACCTGATCTACCTGCATATCAACTCGCCAGGCGGTGACTTCAACACCGGGCTGCAGATCATCAACAACATGCTCGCCTCGGATGCCCACGTGGTCACCGTGCTCGAAGCGCGGGCCTATTCGATGGCCGCCTTCATTTTTCTGAGTGGCGACGAACTGGTGGTACACGACAATTGCCAGCTCATGTTCCACACCTATTCGAGCAGCTTTGCCGGCAAGGGCAGCGAGCAACTGGCCGAAGTGCATGCTTTGGGCAACTGGTTCGAGAAGGTCACGACGCGCATCTGCACGCCCTTTCTGAGCCCCACCGATATCAGCCACATCCTGCAGGGCAGTGATTTGTGGATGGATTCGGACGAAATCCGCCGCCGGCTGGGGCGCGTCAAGCGACCCAGGGCGGCGCCGCGCAAGAGCGTCCGCAAGAAGAAGGCGGAAGCGTGAGCCGCGGTCTTTTCGGGTGCCCTCAGGGCTGGGCGGGGAGCGCCGCGGCAATGTCCCGGGCCAGGGCATCGACGAGGCGCCCGTGGGCCGCGGCGAGGGCCTCCCAGGTCGGGGTGGCAAGCGTTTCAGTGGCGGCGAAGCGGCGGCTGGCGAGATCCTTGCCGCCCTTGCGGAGCGTCCATACGGCTTCCAGCGTGACCCGTTCGAAGCCGTCGGCATCGAAACGCTGGATGTCGATGGGCAGGCTCAGATCGGGTTCGGCAATGCTTGCCTGAGGCCATGCCACGGCCCGGGTATAGGCGGTGTGACGCGCCAGTTCGCCGGCTACACGGCGGGCAATTTCGGTTTTTAGCGGGGCGGCCCAGCGGTGGCTGTCCGATACGTCGGCGCGGCTGCCGTCGAGCAGGCGGACCATGTGCAGACGGTCGATGGCGGCAGGGATGCCTACCGGGCCTACCACCAGGCTGGCGCCGGTGTGCGCCGGCGGTGCGCTTTCCGGCCCAGCGGCCACCGGGCCGAGGGTGTAATTGAGGATCGGCGGGGTGGTACCGCAGCCGGCCAGCAGGCCGGCCAGGGCGAAGGTGTTCAGGAGTCGACGCATCAGGGTTTTTCCTCGGGTTTGCCACGCAGCAGGGCTTCGGGATGTCGGTCGAGGGTGTCGGCGAGATGGCGCAGTGCCTGGGCGGCGCGGGCCAGTTCCTGCAGGCTGGCGCGCAGATCCTGCTGTAGTGGCGCGTCACCGGCCAGCAGTTTGCGGGTGTCGGTGATGGCGGCGCGCGCTTCGACCACCGTGTCGCGCACGTCGCCGGTGGCCAGGCCGTCGAGGCGCTTGACCAGTCCCTCCGCCTCGTCGATGGTGCGGCCAAGACCGACGATGGCCTTGCGGGTGTCCTGGCCGATTTCGTCGAGCGGCAGCTTGTCGAGTTTGGCGACGATGCGCAGCAGGGTGGTCTGCAGCTCGTCGAGGCTGCCGCGCTGGGTCGGGAGCAGCGGTGGCGTCTGGCGCCAATCGGCCTTGGCCGGTTTGGTGCCGGGGAAGAAGTCGAGGGCCACATAAAGCTGGCCGGTGACAAGGTTGCCGTTGCGCAGCTGGCTGCGCAGGCCGTTGGCGATCAGCTTGTCGATGAAGTCACGGAAATCCTTGTCCCTCGCGTCCTTGCCGATCAGGGATGTTTTGCCGGGCTGGGGCCGGACATTCATGCGCCCCGGATAGATCGCGATCTCGACAAGCAGCCCGAGGTCCATGTTGTTGGTGTTGAAGTCGGGATGAATGGCCGTGACCTCGCCGACCTGGATGCCGCGGAAATCGACCGGCGCCCCGACCGATAGCCCGCGCACGGTTTCGGTGAAGCGCAGCATGTATGCGCGCATGTTGGTGTAGGGCTGCTTGAGGGCTTCGGCATGGTTGGGGAAGACGCGGAAGCGGTGGTCCTTGGGCGCGGGCTCGTCGTTGGTGCCTTCGGGTGTCTGGAAGGCCAGCCCGCCGGCAAGGATGGTGGCGAGGGATTCGGTATTGACCTGCACGCCGTCGGCGCTGAGCTTCACGTCCACGCCGCTGGCGTTCCAGAAGCGGCTGTTGGTGGTCACGAAGCGGTCATAGGGGGCCTTGATGAAGACCTGGATGTCGAGTTGCCGGCCGTTTTCATCAAGCTTGAAGCCGGTGACCTGACCGGCCTGGATGCGCCGGAAATAGACCGGCGTGCCGATTCCCAGCGAACCGAGGGTTTCCGCCTGCAGTAAAAAATAGCGGCCGGGGACGTCGAAGGTGATGACCGGCGCCGTATCGAGGCCGGTGAAATGCTCCCGCCGCTCGGCCGATTTGCCGACATCCATGCCGACATAGGCGCCGGACAGCAGGGTGTCCAGACCCGATACGGCACTGCCGGAGACCTTCGCGCTGACGACCCAGAAACGCGTGTCGTCCACCAGCAGGCGGGCCGCCTCCCGGGCCAGTTTGGCCGTGGCGATGACGTGGGAACCATCGTCGTCGAGGGCTACGCCGGTGATCTGGCCGACATCCACATCCTTGAACTTGATGCGCGTCTTGCCAGGCTCCAGACCTTCGCCGGTCTTGAAGTGGATGGTGATGGTGGGGCCTTGCTCGTAGTAGGTACGGGCCGCCAGGAACAGGCCAATCAGCGCTGCTACCAGCGGAATGATCCACACCAGCGGAATGCGGAAGCGCCGTGGCGTGTCCACAACGGCAACGGGCAGGGCGGGGGCTGCGGGTTCAGTCATCGGTGAGCGGCTCGGTATCGGTGAGAGGGTCCCAGATCAGGCGCGGGTCGAAGCTCATGGCGGCGAACATGGTGAGCACCACCACCGCGCCGAAAGCCACGGCTGCCGGGCCGGCCTGGATGGTGGCGAGGCCCTGGAAGTGCACCAGTGCCACCAGGATGGTGATCACGTAGATGTCGAGCATGGACCAGCGCCCGACGAACTCGACCATGCGGTACAGCCGGGTGCGCTGCAGCAGGTTCAGGCGCGAGCGGCGCTGTACCGAGGCGGTGAGATAGATCAGCGCGATGATCTTGAGCAGCGGCACCATCACGCTGGCGAAAAACACCACGGCCGCCAGCGGCCATGAACCCGACTGCCACAGAAAGACCACCCCGCTCATGATGGTGTCTTCCTGGCTACCCAGCAGCGACGCGGTGATCATCATCGGCAGCAGGTTGGCGGGGATGTACAGGAGGATGGAGGCGATGACCAGCGCCCAGGTGGTGCTGATGCTGGCGGGCTTGCGCATGTGCATCGGGGTGCCGCAGCGCGGGCAGCGCAGGTGCTGCGTGTCGCTGTCCGGCTGACGGGCGAGCTGGCCGCAGATGTGGCAACTCATCAGCCCGGCCTGGCGGGCGGTGAGGTGCGGTGTGCTCACGCTTGCGCCTCGACGAGCGGTGTTTGCCACAGCAGGCGCGTATCGAAGGCGCGTCCGGCGAGGGTAAGGGCGAGGATCAGGCCCGCCATGGCCCAGAAGGCGGTGCCGAGAATCACGTGGGCCAGGTGCGATAGCTTGACCAGCGACACCAGCATACCGAGCAGGAAAACTTCGGTCATGCCCCACGGCTGAACCGAGCGTACCAGCCGGAAGAAGGCTGCCAGTTTTGGCGATACCCGCCCGAGGCGCAGGGGCACCAGCACCAGCAGGATCATCAACAGTTCGAGTACCGGAAACAGCAGGGCGGTGACGAAGACCAGCGCGGCCACCGGTCCCATGCCGTCGTGCCACAGCACCTGCACCGCTTCGAACAAGGTCACTTCGACCCGGCGGCCCTGCATTTCGAGGCCCACCAGCGGAAAGACGTTGGTCATCACGTAGAGGATGGCGGCGCAGAGGGTCAGCGCCAGTGTACGGTCGATGCTGTCGGGCGGGTTGCGTGCGAGAAAGGCATTGCAGCGCGCGCAGCGAGCCGTCTCGCCGGGCGCGAGTTGGGGTTCGGTCTGCAGCAGGTCGCACTCGTGACAGGCGATCAGCTTGGCAGGCAGGGTCGGGTGCGCAGCGGGCGCGGGCATGGTTTGGCCCCGGGAAATGACGGCCAATTGTGCGGGGCCTGCCCGCTGCGCGCAAGGGCGGCGGGCGTCAGCTAAAACCGGGAGTGAAGCGGATGCCGCCCGGGAGTGCGTCGAGGGTGGGCCACCGATCCAGCACCGGCTGGCTGCTTTCCTGTGGCGCCGGCTTTTCAGCGCGCGGCTTCGGTCGGCCCGGGAAGGGCGGGGCCGGTGAGGCCGGTCCCGGGGGGCGGGCCGGAGGCGTCGGAGGGGGCCGGCACCCGGTTCGCCGGCAAGGCTTCGATTGGTACGCTGGGCGCCCTGTCAGCAGGCGCCGGCGGGATCTCGTCACGCCCGATGGACAGCTCGTTGCGGGAGTTGCTCATGGCGGGGGGAATCGCCTCGCCCCCCGCCATCGGGGCCAGGTGGAGCACGATGGGCGTGGCGGTGCCGCGCTGGCGCAGGATGACCCGGTCAGCGAGAACCCGGTCGACCTGGAGGTCGTCGTTGAAGGAGGCGCCCTCGGGTACCAGTACGGGACGCTTGCCGGTTTCAGCCAGAATGGCCACCCCCGGTGCGCTGTCGTTGCCGGCGATTACGCCCTGCAGAACCAGGCCGGCGGGCGCTTCCAGATGAGGCTGCTCGACGGCGTGGTGCACGGGCGGCGTGGCCACCAGTATCAGGCCCATTTCCTCGCCGATCCACAGGCCGGCGACCGTCAACACGCCGATGCTCAGGAGGATTTTCTGCAGGCGCTTGAAATCGAATCCGTTCATAAAATCTTTCCAGGGAAGATCCCCTGTCGCTATCCGTGAATGTGCTCCACCGTACCACCGCCGCGGCTCGCTGCCGCACGTTCTTAACGCGGATTAACCCATTTAACCGAAGTTACGACATCCCGCCAGAAAGGATGTGGAGTACTTCACGAGACGCCCCCCGCTTCGGCAAGACAATGAGGGATGCCGCTCCTCTTTCACGACATCACAGCCCTTGTTGATCCCCGACCATGTATCCACGCTTTTCAGCCTTCTCCTGCGCGGTTCTCGCGGCCGTCTTTTCACCTTTAGTGCAGGCCGACGAGCATGCTCACCATCATCACGCTGCGTCGGCGCTCAGCCGCAGTGAAGTGGCCTATGCGCTGCCAAGGGTCAGCCTGCGCAGCCAGGATGGTGCCACGCTGGTCTTTGCAGAGGCCATCGACGACGGCCGGCCGGTGTTGCTCAATTTCATTTACACCAGCTGCACCGCGATCTGTCCGCCGATGACGCGGATTTTTGCCGAAGTGCAGGAGCGCCTGGGGGCCGACCGGGCGCGGGTGCGCATCGTGTCGGTGTCCATCGACCCGGAGCAGGACACCCCCAAACGCCTGAAGGACTACGCCCGCCAGTTCGGCGCCGGTGATCAGTGGCTCTTTCTCACCGGCAGCAACGCCGCCAGCACCACCGTGCAGAAGGCCTTCAACAGCTACCGCCCGGACAAGATGGGCCACACGCCGGTCAGCTTCCTGCGCCGCGCGCCTGGCCTGCCGTGGGTGCGCCTAGACGGTCTGGCCCAGGCCGCCGACATCCTTGCCGAGCTGCGCCCGATGCTGGCCTCGCGGCCGTGATCCGCCAGCTCTGCGTTTTTCTGGCGCTGCTGGTCCTCTTCGCCCGCCCGGTGCTGGGTGGTGACGGATTGCTTGCCGAGGGGCGGCGTCTCTACCTGGAAGGTCTGCGCGCCGACGGCAGTCCGCTGGAAGGCTGGCGCGCCGGTGGCGAGCGCCTGCGCGGTCGCGACATGGCCTGCGTCCAGTGCCACCGGCGCAGCGGCATGGGTACGGTAGAAGGCGTGGTCATCGTGCCGCCGGTGGCCGGCGCTGCGCTGTTCAGCCCGGGCCAGCCGGCGTCGGGCCACGTGCCGCGGCGCGCTGCCGGCATGACGCTGCAGGATCACGCCTTTCGTACCCGACCGGCTTACGATGCGGCCAGTCTCGGGCACGCGCTGCGTGATGGCGTTGGCTCCGGCGGGGTGCCCTTCGAGCCCTTGATGCCGCGCTACATCCTTAGTGAGCGCGAGGTCGCCGCCCTCGCCGCATGGATGCGCAGCCTCGGCAGCACGCCTGCGCCGGGCGTCGATGATGCGGCCAGCGGCGGTACGCTGCATCTGGCTAGTGTCATTGCGCCGGATGCCGACCCGCGCCAGCGTGACGCCATGCGCGCAGTGTTGCAGCGCTGTGTCGCCCAGCGCAGCCCGCGCCCTGGCAGTGGCCGCGAGCCCTGGCAGCTCGACGAATGGCAATTGTCCGGGCCGCCGGCAGGCTGGCGGGCCCAGCTGGTCGAGCGCATGCGCGTCCGTCCGGCCTTTGCCCTGCTTGCCGGCGTCGGCCGCGAGTGGCAGCCGGTGCATGACTTCTGCGAGGCGGAAGGCGTGCCCTGCCTTTTCCCGAATACCGATGCCCCCGGTCCGGCGCCCTACGCGTCGATCTACCTGTGGCCCGGCGTGGCCCTGGAGGGCGCCGTAATGGCCCGCCAGCTGGCCGAGCAGGCAAGGCCGCCGCGGCGCGTGGTGCAGGTCTTTGCACGCGGAGACATCGGCCGTTTCGGCGCGGCGGCGCTGACTGACGCATTGCCGGGTGTCAAGCAGCAGGATGCGGGCTTTGCGGCTTCGCTGGACGAGCTCCCGGCGCGCAAGCTGCTCGCGTCGCTCAAAGCCGGCGACGTGCTGGTGCTGTGGCTGGTGCCGGCCGATCTGCGCAGCTTTTTCGCCGCCCAGCCGCAGCCGCCGGAGGGCGTCACGGTGCTGCTGTCCGGTGTGCTCGCCGAGCTCGAGCGGGCGCCCGACGGTACGCTGGTTCCGCCCGCCTGGCGGTCAGCCCTGCGCTTCACCTATCCTTTCGAGCTGCCTGACGAGCGCCTTGCCCGCATGGTCTTCAACCTGGGTGGCTGGATGAGCGGCCACGGCCTGGCGCTGGCCCGCGACACCGAGCGCATCCAGGGCAATACCTACTCGGCCTGCGAAGTCACTGCACGGGCGCTGTACACCATGGCCGGGCGGCATTCGCGGGATTACCTGCTGGAGCTGGTGGAGGACTCCTACGCCGGCGCCGTCGCCACCGCCTTCCCGCGCTTCAGCCTTGGGCCGGGCCAGCGTTTCGGCTCGAAGGGGGCGTACTGGATGCGGGTTGGCAGCAGTGGCCGGCTGGAGGCGGAAGGCGACTGGATCGTGCCTTGATCAAGGGGCGGCAATGAAATCCAGCACGTCCTTCACGAAGCGCTCGCGCTCCCACAGGTGCGGCGCGTGGTCGACACCCTCGTAGATGCGCAGCAGGGCGTCCGGAATGCTGTCGCGCACGTACTCGGCGGTGCCGGTCGAGTAGAAGTTGCTCGCTCCGCCATACACCAGCAGGGCAGGGATATCGATGCGGGTCAGCACATCGCGGTAGTCAGCGGCGGTCAGGCTGGTCCAGCAGTCGATCAGCGGGCGCGGGTTGAGGGCGCGCAGGCGCTGGCGGGCGGTTTCGATGCCGGAGCCGTTTTCCAGGTATTTGACCCGCGAGCGCTCGTTGTGACCAAAGGCGGCGAGGCGCAGCACCGTTTCGGCAAAGTCCTCTTCCAGTTCGTTCACGAAGGCGGCGTTTCGGCGGTGGTCGAAATCGCCGTAAATGCCGCGCGTCCAGCGGTCGTCGGTGAGCAGCTTGGGCGACTGGTCGATGAAGACCAGGCGTGACAGGCGCGCGCTGCCGAAATCCTGCAGGTATTGCCACAGCGTCAGGGCGCCCATGGAATGTCCGGCCACTGCGGCCTGCCCGAGCCCGTAGTGATCGAGCAGGTTCTGCAGGTCGCGGGCCATGCGTTCGACGGTGGGCAGGGTGGCCGACTTCAGTGCATGACCACCGTGGCCACGGGCGTCCCAGCGGAAAACGCGGTGTCTGGCTTCGAAGGCTTCCAGGAAGGGGTTCCAGTCCCGGTGGGTCGAGGTCCAGCCGTGCAACAGCACCAGCGGCGGGCCCTCGCCGGAAATCTTCAGGTGAATCTTTTCGCCATCGTCGG
>APMI01003215.1_pt1 | contig 23016 bp, 16 predicted proteins | sample 667938 | NCBI WGS metagenome assembly APMI01 (sample SAMN01084076, study PRJNA167559) | wastewater metagenome | biome: Wastewater | place: Denmark: Ejby Moelle, Odense | collected 2011-11-28
GTTGCCGATTGAAAAGATGGTAGTATAATACTGCTTTCTTTTCCCTCTCCTTTAGGAGAGGGGCAGGGGTGAGGTAAGGCCCGCTGGCAGTAGCAGTAAAAAAACAAAACTGGAAATCTAAATGTAATTATAGACAGATTTTTTCTGATACTATGATGCCAATCTAAAAATTAAAGAGGTAAAATTTATTAACGTTCATTAAAAGGTTTCTATTTAGAGAACAGCATATGCAAAACCTATTCATCAACCCATCAAAAGAACAATGGCCAAAGATCATTCAGCGGCCTGTATTTGACAGCAAGGCACTGGAAGTAGCGGTAGCGGCTATACTGGAAGATGTAAGGCTGAACGGTGATGACGCTGTGAAAAAATATGCCCTGCAGTTTGATAAGCTGCAGGCCGGTGAATTAAAAGTAACCGGACCGGAAATAGACGAAGCCATTCAGTTAGTAGATGAAGATCTAAAAGCTGCCATTAGCATTGCAAAGCATAATATCACTGCATTTCATGCCGCACAAAAAGAGCCCTTGCAGCAGATAGAAACAACGAACGGTGTAGTATGCTGGAGAAAATCGGTGGCCATTGAAAAAGTTGGGTTGTATATTCCGGGTGGCACTGCGCCACTATTCTCCACCTTATTGATGTTGGGCATTCCGGCCATACTGGCGGGTTGCAGTGAGATCATTGTTTGTACACCCTGCGACAGCAATGGCAAAATAAACCCGGTAATTTTGTATGTGGCCAACCTGCTGGGGTTAAAAAATATTTTTAAGATCGGCGGGGTACAGGCCATTGCCGCCATGGCCTATGGCACGGCATCAATAGAAAAAGTATATAAGATATTTGGTCCGGGTAACCAGTATGTAACCTGTGCCAAACAACTGGTAAATAAAGAAGGAATTGCCATTGATATGCCTGCCGGTCCGAGTGAAGTGGCCGTATATGCCGATGCGTCATGTGACCCTGCATTTGTTGCTGCAGACCTCCTGAGCCAGGCAGAGCATGGTGCAGACAGCCAGGTATTGCTCGTAGCCACAACCGCATCCATCATTGAGCAGGTGAAGATTGAATTGGAAAAGCAATTGAACGTCCTGCCAAGACGAGCCATCGCAGCCCTTGCATTGCAAAACAGCAACTACGTAGTGATGGATGATACCACTGCAGCATTTGATCTGCTGAATGCTTATGCAGCGGAACACCTTATCATTGCTGCTGACAATGCAGTTGCGCTTGCTGAAAAAGTGGTGAATGCCGGAAGTGTTTTTCTGGGTCATTATGCACCCGAAAGTGCCGGCGATTATGCATCAGGTACCAATCATACATTACCAACCAATGGTTATGCAAAAGCTTACAGCGGTGTATCGCTTGACAGTTTTGTAAAGAAGATCAGCTTTCAGCAATTGAATAAAGAAGGAATAAAAAATATCGGCCCATCCGTAGAATTGATGGCTGCTGCAGAAGGGTTGGAGGCTCATAAAAATGCAGTGTCCATCCGTTTGAAAAATATTTAATCAGAAAACAATGGAATTTGATTTGAACAAGCTGGTGAGAGACAACATTAAAAACCTCACTCCCTATTCATCAGCCCGGCATGAATTTACGGGCAAGGCATCTGTGTTTTTAGATGCCAATGAAAATGCGTTTGGTTCTCCAGGCTCAGCTGCTTCAGGAGATGCAGCGGGGAGCTACAACCGTTATCCCGATCCTTTGCAATGGCAACTCAAGTTTCAACTGGCAAGGATCAAAGGTGTTCCGGCAGACAATATTTTTATCGGCAATGGCAGCGATGAAGTGATTGATTTGGCTTTTCGCATCTTCTGTGATCCGGGTAAAGACAATGTTATTATTTGCCCCCCTACCTATGGCATGTATGAAGTAAGTGCGAACATCAATGATGTTGCCGTTAAAAAAGTAAATCTTACAGGAGCATTTCAACTGGATGTAAACGGGATATTGGAGGCGGTTGATGATCGTACAAAATTATTGTTCATCTGTTCTCCCAATAATCCTACTGGTAATAACATGAGCAGGGAAGATGTGGAACTGTTGCTGAATAATTTTCCCGGCATCGTCATCATCGACGAGGCGTATATCAATTACTCCCGGCAAAAAACATTTATACAGGAGTTAACAGAATATCCTAATTTAATCGTTATGCAAACCCTGTCAAAAGCATGGGGACTTGCAGCATTGCGGTTGGGATTGTGTTATGCATCCATGGATATGATTGACCTGTTTAACAAGGTAAAGCCGCCTTACAATATCAATGAAGCATCGCAGCAACTGGGGCTGGAAGCATTGCAGCATATGGATACGGTGAACGGATGGATCAAACAAACGGTAGCTGAAAAGCAATTGTTGCAACAAACCCTGGAGCAATTGTCTTTTGTTGAAAAAATTTATCCCAGCGATGCTAACTTTATCCTTGTAAAAGTGAAAGATGCCAGCGCTTTGTACGAATACCTGTCAGCACATGAACTGATCGTAAGGAACAGGAGTAAAGATGTGCATTGCGAAAACTGTTTGCGAATCACTATCGGCACACCGGGAGAAAATTCAATTTTGATCAACTTATTAAAATCATACCAGCAGTGAAAAAAGTATTGTTTATCGACAGGGATGGCACCCTCATAAAAGAAGCGCCGCCTACTTATCAACTGGACTCTTTTTCCAAACTGGAATTTTATCCCGACATGTTTAAGTACATGCGTAAGATCGCAGAAGAATTGGATTATGAACTGGTAATGGTAACCAACCAGGATGGTCTTGGCACTCCGTCTTTCCCGGAGGATAGTTTTTGGCCCGTGCATCAGTTGGTGATGAAGAGTTTAGAGAATGAAAATATTTTTTTCAGCGAAGTATGCATCGACAGAACTTTTCCTAAAGACAATGTACCCACCCGCAAGCCAGGCACCGGTATGTTGACTAAGTACTTGAATGACGGAACTTATGATATTGCCGGTTCATTTGTAATTGGCGATCGCATTACCGATATGCAGTTGGCAAAAAATTTAGGCTGCAAAGGTTTTTGGCTGAACATCGATGCTACACTGGGTGCCACAGAGATCAACGATGCAGTGGAAGCGTTGAGAAAAGAAACGATTGTAATTGAATCTCCCAACTGGGCCGATATTTATAACTACCTCAAGTTGCCACCCCGAAAGATCCTGCACCAGCGCAATACCAACGAAACAACTATAACGATTGATCTTAACCTTGATGGAACCGGTAAAGCATCTATCCACAGCGGTCTTGGTTTTTTTGATCATATGCTGGAGCAGATCGCCCGGCACGGAAATATTGATCTTGTGATCGAAACAAAAGGCGACCTGCACATCGATGAACACCACAGTATTGAAGATACAGGAATTGCATTGGGAGAAGCCTTCCTCAAAGCGCTGGGCGATAAACGTGGTATTGAACGGTATGCGTTTGTACTGCCAATGGATGAATGCCTGGCGCAGGTAGCGCTTGATTTTGGTGGCCGGAACTGGATCGTGTGGGACGCTGAATTTAAAAGGGAAAAAATAGGAGAGATGCCAACAGAAATGTTCTTTCATTTTTTTAAATCCTTCAGCGATGCGGCCAAATGCAATTTGAATATTAAAGTGGAAGGTGAGAATGAACATCATAAAATTGAATCCATCTTTAAAGCCTTTGCAAAATGTTTGAAGCAGGCCGTTAAAAGAGATGTCAATAACAATGCGCTGCCTTCCACCAAGGGAATATTATAACAAATATGAGTCATTCACTTCATAACACGGCTTTGCCAGTTTCTTCATCGGAAGGCCTGGCTGGGCGTATCGCCATTGTAAAGTACAATGCCGGTAATGTGCAGAGTGTGCAGTATGCTTTGCAAAGGCTCGGCGTAGATTCGTTTGTTACAGACGATGAGGAAGAAATAAAAGCGGCAGACAAAGTGATCTTTCCCGGTGTTGGTCATGCAGCGCCTGCCATGCAATACCTTAGGGAAAGGGCCCTGGATAAACTTATTGTATCATTGCAGCAACCGGTGCTGGGTATTTGTTTGGGACTGCAACTGATGTGCAAACATTCCGAAGAAGGTGATACAAAATGCCTGGGTATTTTTGATGAAGAGGTGAAATTATTTATGCCCCCGGTCGGCACCGCAGGCCTGGCAGTATCAGGTGTCCCGGTCGGCACCGAAGGTCAGACCGGCTCTACGCAAACCGGCGCTGCTCTACTGGTCGGTACCGCAGGTCAGACCAGGTCTACTCGAACTAACCCAGCATTTAAAGTGCCTCAAATTGGATGGAATAGTATTTATAATTTTAAGTCTGTTTTATTTAACGGGTTGATGGAAGCGGAATTTGTTTATGCTGTGCACAGTTACTATGCAGCGTTGGGAAAAGAAACGGTGGCAACTACCAACTACATTCAACCTTACAGTGCTGCACTGCAAAAAAATAATTTTTATGCGGTGCAGTTTCATCCTGAAAAATCAGGCCTTGTTGGCGAAACGATTTTAAAAAATTTTATCAGTATATCATGACGATCATTCCGGCAATCGATATCATCAATGGCAAATGTGTACGGCTCACCAATGGTGATTATGCACAACAAAAGATCTACAATGAAAACCCGTTGGAAGTTGCCAAACATTTTGAAGCTGCAGGCATCACGAGACTACACCTGGTCGACCTGGATGGCGCCAAAGCCGGAGCAGTGGTCAACCTCCAACTGCTGGAGTCGATTGCCTCGCAAACCAAACTGGTCGTCGATTTTGGTGGCGGCATTAAAACGATCAATGATGTGGAGATGGTTTTTAACGCAGGTGCTGCCATTGTTACCATCGGCAGCATGGCGGTAAAACATCCTGAGTTACTGGAAGAATGGTTGATGGAATTTGGTGCAGCAAAATTTTTGATCGGTGCAGATGTGCTGGATGAAAAGATTAAGATCAGTGGCTGGCTGGAAGATGGAGGCATCGGTATTTTTGATTTTGTAGGAAAGATGATCGGCATTGGCGTCACCAATATTTTTTGTACCGATATCGCAAAAGACGGCGCAATGAAAGGGCCGTCCATTGAGTTGTATAAAAAAATACTGGAACAGCATCCCGAAGTAAAACTGATCGCCAGCGGCGGCGTTACAACAATAGAGGATGTACATCAGCTAACTGCGATTGGCTGCGATGGAGCCATTATTGGTAAAGCGCTCTATGAAGGAACCATACAGATCAACGAACTCATAACTCATAATTCATAACTTCTAACTCATAATTTACAACTCTCAACCCATAACTAAAACGCTTGCTTACCAAACGCATTATACCATGCCTCGATATCAAAGATGGCAGAACTGTTAAAGGCATCAACTTTGAAGGCATTCGGGATGCGGGTGACCCGGTGGAATTGGCAAGATCCTATTCTGAACAGGGCGCAGACGAACTCGTGTTCTTAGACATTACAGCAACTGTTGAAAAAAGAAAAACGCTGGTAGAACTGGTAAAGAAGATCGCCTCCAATATCAACATCCCTTTTACAGTAGGTGGCGGCATCAGTAAGGTAGAGGATGTGGCCCTGTTGCTGCAAAATGGTGCAGATAAGGTTTCTGTGAATACGGCAGCATTCAATGATCCACGGCTGATAGAAAATTTGAGCGATGCATTTGGCAGCCAGTGCGTGGTATTGGCGATCGATACCAAAAAAGAAGCCAACGGGGAATGGTATGTTTATTTGAATGGTGGTCGCACCAAAACCAATACCCTTACCATTGATTGGGCCAACCAGGCCGTTGCACTGGGAGCAGGCGAGATATTGCTGACCTCGATGAATAATGATGGTACTAAAAATGGATTTGCACTTGATATCACTGCAAGATTGTCCAATGGTTTACCGGTGCCGGTGATCGCATCTGGGGGTGCCGGCACCATGCAGCACTTTAAAGAGGTTTTCGAAAACGCCAATGCTGATGCGGCCCTGGCAGCGAGTATTTTCCATTACAACGAAATAAAGATCCGGGATTTAAAAAAATATCTGCATCCCTTTGTTGACATCAGGCGTTGATAAAAAATTAAACCAATGATCGCTTTAGCATTGATAGCAGCCGTGATGATTTTTCTGTGGATGAAAAATAAACAGGAGAACAGGGCCATCGACCGCCATAACCGGATGATAGAAAAACAGGAAGAATTGCTGGAGATGCTCCGAAATAAAAACCAAAAAAAAGAAACCAATGAAAATTGATTTTGCAAAATATTCAGATGGACTAGTACCTGCTATCATCCAGGATGCAACTACAGGAAAGGTGTTGATGCTGGGCTTTATGAATGAGGAAGCATTTAACAAAACAAGCGAACTGCAAAAAGTAACCTTCTTCAGCCGGAGTAAAGATCGCTTGTGGACAAAAGGCGAGGAGAGTGGTAATTTTTTATTGGTAAAAGAGATCAACGTGGATTGTGACAATGATACTTTATTGATAAAAGCAGATCCTGTTGGCCCTGTTTGTCATACCGGCAGTGATACCTGCTGGAATGAAAAGAATACCACTGACGATTTCCTGCAACTGCTGGAGCAAATTATTGCCGACAGGAAAAATAATCCTTCTTCAACATCATATACCAGTTCCCTGTTTGAAAAGGGCATTAATAAAATTGCGCAGAAAGTGGGAGAGGAAGCGGTCGAGCTGGTGATAGAAGCAAAGGATAACAATGAAGAATTATTTAAGAATGAGGCCGCCGATTTACTCTTTCATTATTTGATACTGCTGCAGGCGAAAGGCTTTAAACTGAACGATATCATCACGGTTTTAAAAGCCAGGCATTAATTTTTATTCAGGGTTTTTAAAATGGCTTCTGCATTTGATTGCACGTTCAGTTTTTTATAGATGTGCTTCACCTGCGTGCGGATCGTTTCCACACTTTTATCCAGTTCGGCTGCAATCATTTTGTAGCTGTAACCTTTCACCATCCAGTCCAATACCTCTTTTTCCTTTTTACTCAGCATTTCCATTTCATTATTCACCACCTGCCTTTTTGGAAAATGCTGCAGTATTTTGCTTGCAATAATGGGCGTTAATGGAGAGCCGCCTTCGATTACATCTTTCGCCGCTTCAGTTATTTTTTTACCACTGCTGCTTTTTAGAATATAGCCATTGGCACCGAGGCAGATGGCACTCAGTACTTTGTCGTTTTCTTCAAATACAGTAAAGATCATTACCTTGGCATCAGGATATTTTTTCTTAAGTTGCGCCAGCCCGTCCAGGCCGTTTACTTCAGGCATATCAATATCGCTGATGATCAGGTCTGGCTGCTGGTGTTCATAAATCCTTACAATGTCTTTTGCATTATCGTATGTGCCGGTTACACAAAAATCCTCATCGTCTTCCAGCAATTCCTTCAGGCTCTGCTGCATCTGGATATGATCTTCAAATATGATAATCTTGTATTTCATTTTTTTCAAAACTAAATAACCTGTTCTTGAGGTGCAATCACCCTTTCAGGTTAGTAATTAATCAATCGGTATTTTAATATCCCATTTTGTTCCGCCTGATGTATCTAAAGAGAATTGGCCTTTATTGTTTTCAACTCTAAGTTTAATATTATTCAACCCGTTACCGCTGCCAGTTGCTGTATTGTTAAAGCCAATCCCGTCATCAACCGCTTCGATGCAGATGTTCTTATCGTTAAGCGAAAGCGATAACCGGTAATTCTTTGCACGGCTGTATTTTGCTGCATTGTTGGTGATCTCTTTGCATATAAGATATACATCCCTCCGAACTTGCATAGGCAGAGATTTTTTAAGCAGCGCATCACTAAAACTTAACTTATGAATTGTGTCTGAATCCTCAAACACATCGGCGCAAAATTGCTGCAGCCTGTTTTGTAATTTATCCATCGTATCGTTTCCCGGGTTAATGCTCCATACAATATCGCTCATGTTCTGGATCATTTGCCTGCTTGTATCTTCAATTTTTTCAGCCAGCTTAGCCGCCTCATCCGGCTTTTTTTCGATCTTATTCTTTAATACTGCATTCATCAGCGTAATGCTGCTCAATGTGGAACCGATATCATCATGCAGGTCTTTACTGATATGTTGTCTCGTTCTTTCAACTGCCAGTATACTGGCAATTTTTAACCGGTAAAGCCAATACACAAAACCACAGACGATACCAGCGCACAAAAAATAAAACGCCCAATGCTGGTAAAATGGTTTTTTAATGCTGAAAGCAAATACAGCATCCTGTTCACTCCAGTTATCATCTGCGCTTTTTGCTCTTACCCTGAATGTGTAGTGGCCGGGTTTAAGCCTGGCATAGGTTACCGTGTAGTTAGGGGAAGGGCTGCTCCAGCCGGTATCTGCACCCTCTAATTTATATTGGTAAGCCGTTTGTTTTTCATTGATAAAGCTCAGGGCCACAAACTCAAAACTGATATTGTTTTGACCTGTTTCAAACTGGTTGTTTTTTCTTGTCAGTAACGAATCTGCGTTTGTATTGCTGATGCCAAGGTGATTGATGTACACTAAAGGAGAAACTTTTGTATAAGCCGAATTGATTTTGGCAATCGCCAGTGAACCTGTGGTGCCGATGTACAACCGGTTATTTTTTTCTTTTAAAAAATAGATCATCCTGCCGGTAAGTACATTGTCAAACATTCCTTTCGCAACCGAATAGCTTCCATTGGTAAAACTTATTTTATCAATACCCATATTGGTACCTATCCACATATTGCCCGTACTATCCTGCAGCAGGGTTGTCACCATCACACTGGAAATAGCCGGAGTAGTAATTTGTGCGTTATAAACATAACCACTGCCTGGCTGGAACGAGTAAAGCAAAATTCCTTTGGTGGAAGTGCCCAGCCACATGCTTCCGTCTGCTGCACATAGAATCGTTTTACAGCGTGATAAAATATCAGCCGGTAACTTAATGGCCTGTCTTAATTCAATGCCCGTAAAATTATTTTGGTTGTTCAGCCTGCATCGGTATAAACCTTTTTCTCCATCCAGCAGCCATATCTCATCAGCACTATTACCTTTTGCGATCAACGAAAATTGAAGCCCTGCCATATTATTGCTCGCTTTAATTTCCACTACTTTGTTTTTACAGTAGTAATAAAGCTTTTTATCTTCCGATAAAAACAACATTTTATCTGCAGATACCTGGACCGATTGATGCATGTTTACCGGGCCAGACAAATGATGGGTGGCCTGTATGTCTTTTCTTTTAGAAAGGCTGGTGTCATTATAACTGTATTGATAGCTGTTATGGGCTACATCGGATACTGTGGCATAAGCGAAACAGTTTACCCAAAGCTTGTTATCCGGCGTTGCCAGTATCTTGTCTAACAGGTCATTGCTGTTTCCTGCACGGTCGGTTAATACTACTGCTTTGTCATTTAATAGTTTTATAAGTGAAAACCCATTGGAAAAAATAAAACTGTTTTCAATGAACGAACCGCTAAATACATTGGTAAAGGCATCGGCCCGTGCTTTGAAATAAATAAAATCAATATCTCTTAACCTGAGTAAACCATTGTCAGTAGCAAACCAAATATTGTTTTCCCGGTCTGTAAAAATATCCCATACCGTATTGTTGATGCCATTGCTGCTGTTAAGGTCCTTGATCCATTGCAATTCTTTATTGAACAGCTTTACACCGGAAGTCATTTGAGCAAGCAGTATGCTGCCATTGTGCAAAAAGCCGATTGAAGGAATGTGCTCATTTGTTTGATAGAAAAGAAAGGGCTTTGCCTGTTCTATGTTTTTTAGCTGTTCCCTGTTTATTTTGTATGCACCGCCGCCACTACTGATGAATATATTGTGATCGAAATCTTCTTTAATGCAATTGTTATATTTATCGAGCAGATCGGGAATTACGTACGCCCTGGTAAAGTCGCCTTTCACATATACAAAAACACCGCTGTTCGAAGTAACCCAGATGTTTTTTTCAATATCCTGCAGCAGTAAAAGAAAACCGGCTTTTTTTTTAACGATCGCATCCGGTACAACTATCTCCCTTTCCGTTTTACCCTCCAACAATAATAATTTATCAAACTGGCCGGTCCTTGCTATCAGGTAGCTGCTATCGTTAATACCTATCCCGCTAATGATGTGACCGTTATTTTTTTCAGAAGGTACGATGAACTTTGCTTTGTTACCGGCACATTTTACAAGTCCGCCGTTAGAGGCACCCAGCAGGCACTGGCCCTTGTACATATTAGGCTGACTGTGCGCAAAATAATAGGTGTTAAAATAACCGGGAAAAAAATTGAATTTTCTGCCGTCATAATTGCAGATGCCATTGTCTGTACCGATCCAGATATAACCGGCGCTGTCCTGCGAAATATTACCACACCGGTTATTGACAAGCCCGTTACTGGTATTAAAAATAGTAAATGGATACAACTGCGCATGCCCGTAGTGAAGCAACAATAAAAAGCTGTGCAATAAAAAAAGCTTCCTTAGCATAACACAAGATAAATAAACAATCATTCTGTTTTTCACCCTCTTGTGGTATTGTTGCCGGCGGTCAAATGTTGTCAATTTGTAGTAAGATCATGGGCATGAAATTGAGATGACGAATACCCATAGAATTCTTTAGACTTTTTTCTTCCGAAACTTACATGCATCAGTTCAGTTTATTAAAATAAATTTTATGAGAAAGTATTTACTAGTGATTTTGTTTTTTCTAAATGCAGCGATGCAACTTAGGGCCCAGGTGAAGATCGGTTCTCCAGGTACGCCCAATGCCAATGCAGTACTGGAACTGGATGGTGGCACCAACAAAGGTTTGTTACTGCCCAAATTAACTGCCAGTCAAATCACCGCACTTACTACTGCGCCGGATGGTTTGGTTATTTTCAATACCACCGATGGATTTTTATATTTACGAAAGAACAGCGCCTGGCAAAAAATAACGGACGCAACAACTGGCGGCGGTGCTGCTTTTACCTTGCCCTATTCGGGCACTGCCAGCACAGTGGGAGGAGCAGAGTTTTCCATCACCCATACTACCACATTTGGCGATGCTGTTTATTTTACCAATAATGTGGGTGCCGCTCTTACTACAGGCGCCGGCAATAATAAACTGAACATGACCGGTGGCAATACCGGTATTGGTTTACCGGCTGGCTTATCAGATAACCCTACGCTGGGCAAACTGGTGGTTAGGGGTACCGTTGGTGCAGTATCTGCCATGTTTGGCGATAATACGGGCGGCGTATCAGTGATGAACAATCTTCCAAGCATTGGCTTTAACTATTATTACAACGCCGGCAGCAAGGCGATCAGCACAGGATTTGGTTCTGCGCTTGGTCAGGATCCTTCCACCGGGCGAATCTATCTTTCCAGTTCAGCAACAAGCATTACCGGTGCAGGCACTTCAATGCCATTGGTAGATCGGGTGGTAGTGTTGGCCAATGGGAACACCGGTATCGCTGCTGCCAATCCGCTGGCTACGCTGCATGTTGGCAAAGGTGCCGGCACCGTGGGTGGTACTGCACAGTTTGATGGCACCACTTATTCTTCTCATTTTAATTACAGCAGCACTGAAGAAACTTACATCCGCGGTGGAAAAGCTAGCTCACAGGTTATCATCAACGACCAGGGAACAGGCAACATACGGCTTGCAGAAAATGGCGGCAATGTTGGTATCGGTATTGCAACACCCGCTAATAAATTATCTGTAGCCGCCAATACTGCAGACGATGCAGTAAAATTTTTTAATGCAGGAGCCGGTGATGCAGTATACGCCTTGTCAACAAATGGATCTGCTATCAATGCGATTGCATTTAATACGGCGGTACCAGCCGTAAAAGTGGGCGGCGGTTCGGCGTCGATTGTTACAACGGGTAATGTAGGAATAGGAACACAAACACCAACAAGACCATTGTCTTTTCCGGCTGTTTTAGAAAAGAAAATATCTCTTTATCCCGGCGCCACCGGTGATGCAGGCTTTGGTGTTTTTGGAAATGAACTCCGGATGCATTCCGACAACAGCAATGCTGACATCACTTTTGGCTACGACAACTTTACCAATGGCTTCTCTGAAAAAATGCGCATCAAAGGCAACGGCAGCGTAGGAATTGGAAACTCAAATCCTGCATTTCCATTAGATCTAACTGGCAGGATACGCCTGCGGCATATCGGTGCAAATAATACCGCCGGTATCTGGTTAGATGGCACTACCACTGCACTGCGAAGTTTTATTGGCACCAACGATAACAATACCATGGGTTTTTATGGCTCGGGTGTTGGATGGAATTTTTTAATGGACGTAACTGATGGATCCATCATGATTGGCACGGCTCAAAAAGCAGCAGGCTTTAAAGTTAATGTGGCAGGAAAGATAATTGCAGAAGAGGTAAGGGTGCAGTTGAGAGCCGCCTGGCCGGATTATGTTTTTGCCGGCAACTATCAATTGATGCCACTACCTCAACTGGAGCAGTTTATCAAAACGAACAACCACCTGCCTGGATTTAATAAAGCAGCTGAAATAGAAAAGGCAGGTGCAGACATTGGTGACACACAACGCAAGTTGGTTGAAAAAGTGGAAGAGCTTACGTTGTATGTGATCGAATTACAAAAGCAGGTGGAAGCATTAAAAAAGAAAAACTAAATCTTGTACACCATGACTGGCAATAATATAAAATATTTGATCGCTGTTGCTGCATTGTGTGCAGTGTCAGTTTGCTGCCATGCCCAGAACAACAGGAAATACAAACCAGCGAATGCTGGTGATATTTTGAAATCAAACAGTGAACCGGGCTGGTATTTTTTCAGGGAAGAGAAGCAGGTACATGAAGCAGAGGTTTTCAAACAGTATGCTGCGGTATTCGGCCTTACACCCAATGATGAAATGAGGTTGGAAAAGAAAGTTACTGACAGGTTTGGAATTACCCATTCAAAGTACAGGCAATACTACAAGGGCATCCCTGTAGAAGGCAGTATGATGATCATTCATAGCCGGCCGGGTAATATTGTTTACCTGGTAAATGGAAATATCATCCGCAACATAACATTGTCATCCTATCCCGCCATCACAGAGCCAGATGCCCTGCAAAAAGCATTGTCGTTTTTGCCATCTTCAAAATACCTGTGGCTGATGCCGGCATTTGAAAAAATGAAACAGCAGCAGGAGAACAATCCTGCAGCTACTTTTTTCCCGAAGGGAAAATTATGTATTTATCCTGCTACAAGAAATGAAGAATTACTTACAACCGATTATTCACTGGGCTGGATGTTTGACATTTACATCAATGAACCAGGCAAGTCAAAAAAAATATTTGTAGATGCGCTTGACAGAACAATAAAAAATAGTTACAAATTGGGCTATGAATGTAACCCGGGAACAGCGGGCACTACGTTTAACGGCAGCCAAACAATTTATACAAAGTTCAATTCATCAACCAACAGTTACAATCTTATCAACGATTGCCAGACCAATACGCTGCATACCGTCGATCTTATCAACGACTCTTTAATTGCCAACGGCCTGGAGTTTTCAAGTAACGCTAACACCTGGTCGGGGATAGCATTGCGCAGCCCGGGACAAACACAGTTCGGGATACAGTCAACCTACAACTACTACAATACTTATCATGGAAGAACAAGCTGGGATGGTACCGCCAGTTCTACAATGACTGCCTATCATGGCACTTACGGGAGCAGTTATGCGAATGCGTGCTGGGGCTGTTTTGGCAATGCTGCCAATTTTGGCATTGGCCCTTCCGGCGTGCAGGATACGGATGACTGGAATTCGCTTGATATCGTGGGGCATGAGTTTACACATGGTGTTTTCCAGGATGAAGCCGGTAATGCTTACTATGCGGAGATCGGGGGATTGAACGAATCGTTTGCTGATATTTTTGGAGAGATGATTGAACAAACGACCGAGGGTACCAATGAAACCAATTCAGCATGGTTGGTGGCAGAAGACAGGGGAGCGATCAGGAGTTTTTGGAATCCTAAACAGGGTGGTCAGCCGGATACTTACCTGGGCATTAACTGGTTTAACACAGACACCTGTACCGGGCAGGCTGCCGGGGATAACTGTGGTGTACACACGAATAGTGGCGTTCAAAACCATTGGTTCTATCTTTTGGCAAAAGGAGGAAGTGGGAGAAATGATAACCTGGATACTTTTACTGTTACGGGCATTACAAATATAAAAGCAAGGGATATCGCTTACCGCAGCCTCGTTTATTATATCACCCCATCTTCCAAATATATTGACGCCCGTAATGGTGCCATACAGGCAGCAGAGGATCTGTACGGTGTTTGCTCCAACGAGGCCATACAAACCGCCATTAGCTGGTATGCTGTAGGCGGCGACCTTCTGCATCCATTATATGTTTCTGCCTTGAGCTGCGCAAATGTTAGTACTGCAGGGACTGTGTATGAAAAAACTGCCATCAGGAGTTTAATAGTAAATGCTTCAGGCAGTGGTTGCAGCGGTACCAGTATAAGTGCCACAAATGGTAACATCGTATTAAAGGCCGGCAGGGATGTGAGTGTGGTCGGGCTTAATGCACCTGTTGTATTTTCTGCTACAGGTTTATCTTCTGTTACCATTAAACAGGACAATTGCTCTTTTACGCTGCATTGATTTATTCTGCCAACAACTACCCGTGTTTAAGTTCGGTCAAAAAAGATGTTCATTTTTCTCTATCATCTCTTCTTCGGTGTTGCATATTTTAACGGACATCGATGCCATTGAGTAACGCCTGCTCATTTCATAGTTCCTTTGCCATCGTTTTTATTGGTTGTAAAAATGCTGATAACAAAACATCTGGCAATATTGATAAAAGAAGCTGTTGCAGGATCAATGCTTTCATTTTGATTTTTGAGACACAGCAATCAGTCTGTTCAATGTGATGGATCGCTGGTTTTGAAACACGCTTCTTCTTTACAACAGTTTATTTTTCTGGGCTTGATATTCTTCCTGGGATATGGCTCCCTGTTGGTAGAGGTTAAATAATTTCTGCAGTTCATCGGCGATCAGTTGTTGAGAAGGCTGTGCTGCAACGCCTGATCTTGCGATGGCCTCCGCTAGCTGGGCAGCCTGTTTGCTGATCTGCATTTTTTTATATTCTTCCTGTGCATGTGTAATGGTATCTTTCAGCAGTTTAGGATGGTGGATCATTTCATAAGTGGTTTCTCCGAGTTCTGCAGCAGTTTGAATATCTACACTGCCAAATCCAAAAATTCTACCCCAAACGGTCTGGTCGTATTCCACGTTGTTGATCTTGTCAAGCGGACTTTCTTTCGAGTAACGGCTAAAGAAGCCACTCTCATCCACTACCCTCAGGTTGGTAACACACCACAGGTTATTTTTCCAGTTCAGGTATTCGTACATCGGGTAAAGGGCGGCAACCAGGGTAATAATAAACCCTGTTGTGCTGGCCAGCCATATCAATAAGGTGGCCGCAAGCAGCCACAAAAAAAAGGGGAGGACCAGTCTTATCCAGTGCTGCCTGATAATGATCAGTATTTTTTCTTCTTTCTTTAATGTTGTACGCATATTGTTTTATGGGGGGTATCGATGATTGTTACCTGGTTATATTGCCGGATGGCTGCATTGTTAAATTGTTGTATTGAATGAACAGCCTGCCTATTTGTAAATCCTTATTCACTATTCACAATTCACTTAATGTTGTACGCATATTGTTTTATGGGGTATTGGTGATTGTTAGTCTGTTATATCGCCGGTCGCTGCATTGTTAAAGTGTTGCATTGTTGTATTAAATGTTAAGTCAGCCTGCATGTAAAATCTCCTTATTCACCATTCAATATTCACCATTCACCATTCACTTAATGTTGTACGCATATTATTTTTATGGGGTGTTGGTGATTGTTAGCTTGTTATCTTGCCGGTCGCTGCATTGTAAAATTGTTGTATTGTTGAATTGGCTGGATAACCTGCCTATGTGTAAAGTCTCTTTATTCCCAATTCACCATTCACTATTGACCATTCACGATCACCCATTTACCAAATCATCACCCGCTCTTTTTCCGGCCTGTACATTTTAGCGCCATTTTTTACAGCAAAGGCTTCGTAAAATTCGGCAATATTTACCAACGGTCCATTCACCCTTTCCATTGCCGGCGCATGCGTATCGGTCATTACCTGCATAGCGAGGCGCTCTTTTTTTTCCTGCCACATCCAGCTATAGGCATAAGCCAGGAAATATCGCTGCAATGGATGCTGCCCGCCGGTAATCTTGCCCTGCCTGTATTGGGCTGTTTTTTTAAAAGCGTCTAAGCCTAACAGTAAGCCTCCCATATCTGCAATGTTTTCTCCCTGCGTGGCATCCCCGTTGATGTGCAGGGTGTCAACCGGAATAAATTCATTGAACTGCCCGATAATACTCTGAGCCCTTTCGGTAAATGCTGCAGCATCTCCCTTTGTCCACCAGTCGTTCAGGTTGCCGGCAGCATCATACTGTCTTCCCTGGTCATCAAAACCATGGATCATCTCGTGGCCGATGGTGCTGGCCGCTGCATAACCGTATACAAAAGCATCATCCAGTTCTTCATCCTTCATGCCCGGTACGGCAAAAATACCGGCTGGTAACACAATTTCATTGTTGCCGGGATTATAGTAGGCATTGTAAGTTTGAGGGGTCATTTCCCATTCATCACGGTCTGCCGGTTTGCCTAATTTTTTTACATTGTAATAGTGTTCAAAAATATTGGCGCTGATGATATTGTTGAGATACGATCCGTCACTTACTTCAAGCGAACTGTAGTTTTTCCATTTGTCAGGATAGCCTACTTTTTTTCTCAGTTTGGCAAGTTTATCCAGCGCTTTTTGTTTGGTGGCTTCCGTTAACCACGGAAGATTCCTGATCCTTTCCGCATAGGCGTTCCTGATAGCTTCTACCAGGGCGCTGTAACGTTCTTTGGCAGCCTGGTTAAAATACTCTTTCACGAATAACTGGCCCAGCAATTCGCCCATTGCCCTCTCCTCCGCATCCAGCACTCTTTTCCACCTTGGCCTCGGTTCCTTTGCGCCCGTAAGCAGCTTACGGAAATTAAAAGCATTGCTGTAAGTGGTGCTGTCTAAATAGCTGGCAAAGGATTGTACCAAATGAAATTTTAAATAGTTCTTCCATACCGGCATTTCAGTATTCTTGATTTCATTTCCAAGGGCGGTAAAAAATTCAGGTTGCCCTACTACAATTGAATCCAGTGTATTTTCTATACCAATCTTTTTTGAATATTCGTTCCAGTAAAAAGTGTTGCACAGGTCATCCAGTTGAGGGATGGTCATTTTGTTGTAGTTGCTGTACGGATCTCTCAGGTCTTCCAGTTTTCTACTGGCGGCAGCAAGCCTTGTTTCCAGTTCAAACACATCTGTCATACACTTCTCTGCAAATGCAGGGCTCATCCCAAGCTGTACAAAAGTGAGCACCATATAATTTTTATACGCTGTCCTTATACCGGCTGTTCGGTCATCGGTTTTAAAATAATATTCCCTGTTCGGTAACCCAAGACCGCCCTGCTCCATCTTGTATACGATCAGGTTGCTGTTGCGGCCATCCTGCATTGCCTGGCCGTTAAAAAAGCAGTTGATCCCGTCTATATGAAAGGAGGCTGCAATGGCGGTGAGCTCACTGGCAGAAGATATCCTGTCAATTTTTTTCAGGTGATTTTTTAATGCTGCAAGGCCGGTACGGTTGATGGCAGTTGTGTCCATGGCCGCCTTCCAGAAATCGCCGATCTTTTGCGTGTTACTGCCAATAGCCGCCTTTGTTTGGGCAGCCTGCCTGTTGATGCCAAGAATGCGTTGGTAGATTTCTTCCTGCACAATTTTGCCGATGCCCCAGTTGCTTTCGCTGGCCGGTATTGGTGTACGTTTGATCCAGCCACCATTGGCATATAAAAAAAAGTTGTCCGACGGCGAAACCGTCTTATCAATATTGGAAGAAAGGATATCCATTTTCTTCTGTGCCATACAGGCAATAGAAAAAAATAAGCATCCCGTTAACAGCAAGTAACGCATTGCCCTTAAATTTTGTGATCAATCTGGTTAATGAAAGGGGGCTGGTTTTAATGGAGTATTGGATTGCTAAAAGAGGGAACTAAAGATAGGGATATATTGATACATAATAAATATTTCCATTGTTTCCGGCGCCACACATAAATGAAATGGCTGTGGCAGCAGGCTTCTTAATGTTCCAGCTTTTCGAGCCCGGCAGAGATGATTGTGAACAGTTCTTCGTCGCTGTATTCAACCGGCACAAATTTTTCCCCGATCACCTTTTCGTACAGCTCAATATAACGGTCACTAATAGTCGCAATCCACTCTTTGCTCATCGCCGGTACTTCCTGGCCTTCTTTGCCCATAAAATTGTTGGCGATCAGCCATTCCCTCACAAACTCTTTACTCAGTTGTAGTTGCTTTTCACCGGTCGCCTGCCGCTCTTCAAATCCATCGGCATAAAAATACCTGGATGAATCGGGCGTATGAATTTCGTCCATCAGGTAAATGGTTTCATCAATTTTTCCAAACTCGTATTTGGTATCCACCAGTATCAATCCCTGCTTTACAGCCAGTTGTTTGCCTCTTGCAAAAAGCCGGCGGGTATAACTTTCAATCACCGCATAGTCTTCAGCGCTTACGATACCCTGTTCTATAATAGCTTCTTTGCTGATGTCTTCATCATGCCCTGCACTTGCTTTTGTAGTAGGTGTAATGATTGGTTCCGGGAAAAAATCGTTCTCCTTCATGCCGTCCGGCATCGTTACCCCACACAGCACTTTGTTGCCACTTTGATACGTGCGCCACGAGTGCCCGGTTAAATTGCCCCTTATCACCATTTCAACTTTGAACGGCGTACATTTTTTTCCGATACTACTGTTGCCGGTAGGTGTACTTAACAGCCAGTTGGGGCAAATATCACTGCTGGCACGCAGCATGTATGCAGCAATTTGATTTAATACTTGTCCTTTGTGTGGAATGGGTTCAGGAAGTATCACGTCAAAGGCAGAGATGCGGTTGCTTGCGATCATCACCAGCCACCTGTCTGCAATACTGTACACATCTCTTACTTTGCCGCTGTAAAAACCGGTTTGCTGTTTAAACTCAAATGCTGCTTTCATGCCACTAAATTAGTGGCATCGGTTTTACCAGCCAATAATGATCGCAGCAAGATTTCAACAGGCTGTAACAAATAAATTTCCATTAAGTACCAACATTCCTTATTTTGCTGAAAATTAACCGCTAAATATTGCTGTATGAGAAAAATGAAAAGCTACCTGGTGGCTTTGTTCGTGGCGAATTTATGTACGATTGCCGCCATGGGCCAGTCTTCCGTTTCCGGAAAGGTAGAAAACAGTGCTACCAGGGAAAGTATCGCCGCTGTATCGGTTTCCATTAAAGGAACCAGCAACGGCACCTACACCGATGATAAGGGTAATTTTAAATTATCCGTATCTAAATTACCAGTAACCTTGTTGTTTTCCTCCGTTGGCTTCGAACTGCAGGAAGTTACCGTAACGGATGCTACCCAGGTGTTGAACGTAAGTTTTAAACCCACCAATGTGCTGGGCCAGGAAGTAGTGATCTCCGCTACCAAAACATCCCAGAAGATATTGGAATCGCCGGTGTCTATCGAACGCATCAGCACTGCAGCCATCCGCAATTCGCCTGCTGCAACTTATTATGATGTGATCGGGAACCTGAAGGGGGTAGACATCGTTTCTTCTTCCCTTACATTTAAAACGCCTACCACACGTGGTTTTGGCGGCAGTGGCAATACCCGTGTCAACCAGATTGTTGACGGAATGGATAACCAGGCTCCCGGGCTTAATTTTTCAGTGGGTAGTTTTATCGGCCTCAGCGAACTGGATGTAGACAACGTGGAACTGTTGCCCGGCGCATCTTCTGCACTGTATGGCCCCGGTGGTATGAACGGAACGATACTCATCAGCAGTAAAAATCCATTTAAATACCAGGGCATCTCTGTACAGGTAAAAGAAGGCGTGATGAATACCGGTCATGAGTTCCGCCAGGCTTCCAACTATGTGAACGGCGCCATCCGCATTGCAAAAAAATTAAGCGACAGGTTTGCATTCAAAGTGGGTGCAGAGTTGATCACTGCACAGGATTGGCTCGGCTATGACAAAAGAAACTATGCCCGTACAGGAACCAATGGTTTTATAGTAAAGGGCGACCGGGCTACCGATCCCAATTACGATGGGGTAAATGTGTACGGAGATGAAACCACCGCAGATATCAGGGCAGCAGTATTGAATACCATCGGGTCTACTGCGGCTCCTTTCCTCAAAAATTTTATTGATACCCTCAACGGTGGCCGTCCCATCAATGTATCACGTACCGGCTATAATGAAAGAGATGTGGTGAATAACAGAACCCTCAACCTTAAATTATCCGGTGCCCTGCATTATAAAATCTCTTCCGGTACAGAAGCCATCATTTCCGGTTACTGGGGTAATGGTAATACGGTGTACACCGGTAGTGACCGCTATAGTTTAAGGAATTTGAAAATGGGACAGTACAAATTAGAGTTCAATAATAAGAACTGGATGCTCAGGGCATACACTACGCAGGAAGATGCAGGTGAAAGTTACAATGCCACTGTTACCACCCGGTTACTGAACGAAGCAATAAAACCAAGTGGTGGCGCTACCGGCTGGTTCTCTACCTATGCACAAACTTATCTTGGTGCCAGGCTGAACGGGTTGGCGGATTTTGAAGCGCAAACACAGGCACGTAAAACTGCAGATGCCGGAAGGTATGAACCCGGTTCTGCGAGATTTAAAAAAGCATTTGATTCATTAAGGGCCATTCCTATCGGCAAAGGAGGCGGCTTATTTGTAGACAGAACAAATCTTTACCAGGTTGAAGGGCAGTATAACCTGAGTGATTACACAGGAAAATTTGCAGATGTATTGGTGGGTGCCAACTACAAGCGCTATGTGCTTAACAGCGAAGGAACCCTGTTTGCAGATTCTGCCGGTAAGATCGGTATCAATGAAATGGGCGCTTATGTACAGGCCACCAAAAAATTACTGAATGATGTATTGAAGTTAACAGTGAGTGGCAGGTATGACAAGAACGAAAACTTCAAAGGCCGGTTTACACCAAGAGTAACTGCGCTGGTAAAAGTGGCGGAAAATAACAACGTAAGGGTGAGCTATCAAACAGCGTATCGTTTTCCAAGTACACAACAACAATGGATCCGTTTGGATGTGGGCGGCAATGTAAAACTGGTGGGTGGTAATAATTTCTTCGATGGTTATTATGGCTTCAGCAGCAAACCAACTTTTTACCTGGATGATGTTTCGGCTTACCAGAAAGCAGATTTCAAACCGGAATCTGTAAGCACAGTTGAATTAGGATACAAGGGACTGTTAGCACAGGGAAAATTATTGATTGATGTGTATGGATATTATGGACAATACCAGAATTTCATCACACGCCGCCTCATCATCGCACCATACAGCGGCTCACAGTCGCAACTGGCTGCAGACCTTGCTGCCGGCAAACCTGCAGGCGACCTCGGCAATATTTTTTCTATCCCAGTAAACACTACTTCAAAAGTAAAAACCTTTGGATACGGTCTCAGTCTTGATTATAAACTGCCTGCCAATTTCCAGGTAGCAGCAAATTTATCTTCTGATGAATTGAAGGATGTACCGGCAGGATTCAAAACTTATTTCAGCACACCAAAGTACCGTACCAACCTCAGTGTTGGCAATACAGGATTTGGATATAAAAAGCGTTTAGGCTTTAACGTTACTTACCGCTGGCAGGATGCTTTTTACTATGAAGGCGACTTTTCGAACGGGGATATCAATGCGGTACACACACTTGATGCACAGTTGAGTTTCAGGCTGCCTGCTGCAAAATCTGTTATCAAACTGGGAGCCAACAACCTGCTGAATGAGTATTACACCAATGGCATGGGCAATGCGGTGATCGGCGGATTGTATTATGTGAGTTTTGGTTACAACATATTCTAAATCCCATCAACTAATTTTAAATACATCAATATGAAAATATTTATCAGTATAAAAAAGACGGGTTTGCTGCTGGCAACAGGCGCCTTATTGTTTACGTCCTGTAACAAGCTGGAGTTGGATCCGGTTCCTGTTTCCTCCACGGTACCCGGAACGCAATCCCTTGCAGCCTTGCTCGACGATCCTGCATTTAGTATTTTAAAAGCTGCAGTAACCAAGGCCAACCTGCTGCCAACATTGGGATCGGCAAGTGTAAGATTAACAGTGTTTGCTCCCGATAACACTGCTTTCACTTCTTCTGGTGTACCATTGGATTCTATCACTTCCTGGAGCGTGGCAAAGGTAACAGGACTGGTGCAATACCATGTAATTCCCCAGTCAATTGGCACGGAATCTATTTCAACTGCCTTTCCAAATTTTGATTATCCTACCATTTTAAATCCTACAACGGGCACACCGCTTTTTAATCCCTTTGTAAGATTATCTACTTATCCCAGCAAAAGAGGCAGTGCTGTTTGGGTGAATAATATCCCTGTTACGCAGGCAGATGTAATAGCTACCAACGGCGTACTGCATAAAGTAGCGAGGGTAGTGGGCGCTCCTTCATTGCCATTATGGGCAAGGATCGCCACCGATCCTGATTTGACCTTCTTAAAAGCGGCTATTCAAAGGGCAGATAGTGGTACCACTGCAACGCCGGGCACGTTGAACCAGAGTATTCTGCAGTCGGTACTCACAGAATTCGGTCCTAAATTAACCGTGTTTGCACCTACTGATGCGGCCTTTAAGGCAACACTGTACCAGGCAGCTTATCCATTGGTATACCAGCAGGTATATGCACAGGCTTATAACGTTGCCATAGGTGGTGGTGCTACCCCTGCGCAGGCAGATGCCGGTGCAACCGCATACGCAACTGCCAACGCACCTGCATTGGCAACCGGGCTTACGTCTTCTCCAACAGTTTTTCAAAATCCACTGCTTTTTGGGGCATTAACTGCGGAAAGGGTAAAAGGAATCGTAGTGTACCACCTGCTGGGTAAAACTGCTTTCAGTGTGAACTTTC
>APMI01009131.1_pt1 | contig 23015 bp, 12 predicted proteins | sample 667938 | NCBI WGS metagenome assembly APMI01 (sample SAMN01084076, study PRJNA167559) | wastewater metagenome | biome: Wastewater | place: Denmark: Ejby Moelle, Odense | collected 2011-11-28
GGCGGCGGGCATGGCGGCGGTGGCGGCGGGCATAACGCTGCCTGCCGCCGCCCAGCCCGTGCCGGGCGGTGTGAGCGCGCTGGAGATCAAGTGGGACAAGGCGCCCTGCCGGTTCTGCGGCACGGGCTGCGGCGTCATGGTGGGCGTCAAGGAAGGCAAGGTCGTCGCCACGCATGGCGACATGCAGGCCGAGGTGAACCGCGGCCTCAACTGCATCAAGGGCTATTTCCTGTCGAAGATCATGTACGGCGCCGACCGCCTGACGACGCCGCTCTTGCGCAAGCGCGACGGCGCCTATGCCAAGGACGGCGAGTTCGAGCCGGTGACCTGGGAGGAGGCCTTCGACGTGATGGCCGAGCAGGCCAAGAAGGTGCTGAAGGAGAAGGGGCCGACGGCGCTTGGCATGTTCGGCTCCGGCCAGTGGACGATCTTCGAGGGCTATGCCGCCACCAAGCTGATGCGCGCCGGCTTCCGTTCGAACAATCTCGACCCGAACGCCCGCCATTGCATGGCGTCCGCCGCCGTCGCCTTCATGCGCACCTTCGGCATGGACGAGCCGATGGGCTGCTACGACGATTTCGAGCATGCCGACGCCTTTGTGCTGTGGGGCTCGAACATGGCGGAGATGCACCCGATCCTTTGGACGCGCATCGTCGACCGGCGTCTCGGCAACGAGCATGTGCGCGTTGCGGTGCTTTCCACCTTCACCCATCGCAGCATGGACCTTGCGGATATTCCCATGGTCTTCAAGCCGGGCACGGACCTCGTCATCCTCAACTACATCGCCAACCACATCATCCAGACCGGCCGGGTGAATGAGGACTTCGTGAAGAACCACACGAAGTTCGTGCGCGGCGTCACGGATATCGGCTACGGCCTCCGGCCGGACAATCCGGTCGAGGTGAACTCCGCCAACTCCGCCGATCCCGGCAAGACCGAGCCGATCGATTTCGAGGCGTTCAAGGCCTTCGTTTCCGAATACACGCTGGAAAAGGCGGTGGAGATGACCGGCGTCGAGGCTGGCTTCCTCAAGCAGCTCGCCGAACTCTATGCCGACCCGGATCGCAAGGTCATGTCGCTCTGGACCATGGGCTTCAACCAGCATGTGCGCGGCGTCTGGGCGAACCAGATGGTCTATAACATCCATCTCCTGACGGGCAAAATCTCCGAGCCGGGCAACAGCCCGTTCTCGCTGACCGGCCAGCCGTCCGCCTGCGGCACGGCGCGCGAGGTGGGCACCTTCGCCCATCGCCTGCCGGCCGACATGGTGGTGATGAACCCCGAGCACCGCAAGCATGCGGAAGAGATCTGGCGCATCCCCCACGGCATCATCCCGGAAAAGCCCGGTTACCACGCGGTCCAACAGGACCGCATGCTGAAGGATGGCAAGCTCAACTTCTACTGGGTGCAGGTCAACAACAACGTCCAGGCCGGCCCGAACACCTCTAACGAGACCTATCAGGGCTATCGCAACCCGGACAATTTCATCGTCGTCTCGGATGCCTATCCGACGATCACGGCGATGAGCGCCGACCTTGTCCTGCCCGCCGCCATGTGGGTGGAAAAAGAAGGGGCCTATGGCAATGCCGAGCGGCGCACCCATGTCTGGCACCAGCTCGTGCAGGCGCCCGGCGAGGCGCGCTCGGACCTTTGGCAGCTTGTCGAGTTCTCAAAGCGCTTCACGACGGACGAGGTCTGGCCGGCGGAGATTCTTGCCGCCCATCCCGATTACAAGGGCAAGACGCTTTATCAGGTGCTCTATGCCGAAAGCGACGTCGCGAAGTTCCCGATCGACGAGGTCAATCCCGAGCACGCCAACAACGAGGCGCAGCATTTCGGCTTCTACATCCAGAAGGGCCTGTTCGAGGAATATGCCGCTTTCGGCCGCGGCCATGGCCACGACCTTGCGCCCTACGATACCTATCACGAGGTTCGTGGCCTGCGCTGGCCGGTCGTGGAGGGCAAGGAAACGCTCTGGCGCTACCGCGAGGGCTACGATCCCTATGTGAAGCCCGGCGAAGGGGTGAAGTTCTACGGCAACGCGGACGGCAAGGCGGCGATCATCGCTGTGCCCTACGAGCCGCCGGCCGAATCTCCCGACAAGGAATTCGACGTCTGGCTCGTCACGGGCCGCGTGCTGGAGCATTGGCATTCCGGATCGATGACCATGCGTGTTCCCGAGCTCTTCAAGGCCTTCCCGGGTGCGCGCTGCTTCATGAATGCCGATGATGCCCGCAAGCGTGGCCTCAACCAGGGATCGGAGATCCGCATCATCTCGCGGCGCGGCGAGATTCGCTCGCGCGTCGAGACGCGCGGGCGCAACCGCATGCCGCCGGGCGTGATCTTCGTGCCGTGGTTCGACGCCAGCCAGCTCATCAACAAGGTCACGCTCGACGCCACCGATCCCATCTCGAAACAGACGGATTTCAAGAAATGCGCAGTCAAGATCGAACCCGTCGCCTGACCCCGAGTCCAAAGTGGGTTTTCGCCGCCATCGGCGCGGCCGTCATCGCCACGGGTGCCATGGCGCAGATGGTGCCGCAACTGTCCGGTCCGGACGGTGACAGGATGCAGACCCTTCCGGCCGATCCGCTGCCGAAATGGGTCATCGACGATGTGAGGCGCATGCGCGCCTATCCCGAACAACCGCCGGTCATCCCGCATTCGATCGACGGCTACCAGCTCTCGGTCAATGCGAACCGGTGCCTGTCCTGCCACAAGCGCGAATTCTCGCAGGATGCCGGCGCGCCGATGATCAGCGTCACCCACTACATGACCCGCGAGGGCCAGATGCTCGCCGACGTTTCGCCGCGCCGCTACTTCTGCACCGCCTGCCATGTGCCGCAGGCCGACAGGAAGCCGCTGGTCGACAATACGTTCAAGGATATGAGCGACATGGGTGTCACCAAGGCGGGAAGCGAATGATGATGGCGCGCCTCAGGTCCATCCTCGTCTGGGTCTGGACGGTGCTGACGACGCCGGCCGCGACCCTCAGCCTCGCGTTCCTGACGCTCGGCGGCTTCGTCGGCGGCGTCATGTTCTGGGGCGCCTTCAACACCGCGCTCGAACTCACCAATACCGAGAAATTCTGCACCTCCTGTCACGAGATGCGCGACAACGTCTATCAGGAACTGACCAACACGGTGCACTTCACCAATCGCTCGGGCGTGCGCGCCTCCTGCCCGGATTGCCATGTGCCGCACCAGTGGACCGACAAGATCGCCCGCAAGATGCAGGCTTCGAAGGAAGTCTGGGGCAAGATCTTCGGCACGATCAACACACGCGAAAAGTTCCTCGACAAACGGTTGGAACTGGCGAAACACGAATGGGCGCGCCTGAAGGCGAACGACAGCCTCGAGTGCCGCAACTGTCATTCGGCCGTAGCGATGGATTTTACCAAGCAGACCCAGCGCGCCGCCGACATCCACTCGAAATACCTCCTGACGGGCAAGGCGACCTGTATCGACTGCCACAAGGGCATCGCGCATGAGCTGCCGAACATGGAAGGCGTGGAGCCGGGCTGGAAGATGCCGAAGGACCTCGAAGGCCAGGAATTGCCTGCTGCTTCGAACGACGCGATCGGCGATCTGCGCAGGGCGGTGGCGAGTGTGCACGGCGTGGAAACGTTCTAGCCGTGTAGCCAGACTGTGATGGTGCATCGTTCATGCTGGGACTGCCCGCGTCGCCGGCCGCGCCATGGCATGTCGGGGTTGCCGGTTGAAGCCGAGAGGCACCGTAAATTTAACGAAATGCGGGCTTTGAAGTTGGATATTGGGTATGAGCGTCCGAGATCCGCTTTCCCCTGAGCCTGCGGATGGTGGAGGATATGTTGGCCATGCGAGGGATTATCGTCTCGCATCAGACGATCCGGCTGTAGGCGAAAAGGTCGGGCGCACCTTTGCCCATCAGATCCGTCAACGTTCGCGCGGCGAACTGGGCAATAAATGGCATCTCGACGAGGTCGTCATTTCGAACCGAGGCGAGAAGCATTGGCTGTGGCGTGCCGTTGATCAGGATGGTTTTGTCCTAGAGGTTCTGGTGCAGGGCCGCCGCAATGCCCAGGCCGCCAAACGCCTGATGTGCAAGCTGCTGAAGGGCCAAGGTCGAGCGCCAGGCGTGATGATCACCGACAAGCTCCGATCCTATGACGTCGCACGGCAGATCATGCCAGGCGTCGAGCATCGCTCCCAAAGGCCTGAACAATCGGGCGGAAAATTCCCATCAGCCGATCCGAAGACGCGAGCGGATCATGAAGCGCTTCAAATCACGAGGCCAGGTACAGCGCTTCGTCTCCATCCACGATCCGATCCCAACCTGTTTCACATCCCTCGCCACGACATTTCCTCCAGTCACCACCGTGAACTGCGCGCAGCGGCCATGGACATGTGGACGAAAATCGCTCGGATATGAATGACGCCGGCGCTGACCGCCTCGCTATTACCTTCGTTCCGTTAAGTTTACGCTGCCCGTGAGTCCGTTAGCCGATGGCGGATGCATACACTGTTCATGACTGGATGGACGATCGGTCCGCGGCGTTGGTCGGGCGATCGTCCCCAAGCGAGCTCACTCCCTTTCGAAGGACATGGCGTCGGCTTTGATGGCTTCCATGACTTTTTCGAGCTCTCCCGCCAAATCGGCATGGTATCGCAGGAGGTATCCACGACAGCATCATTTCTCAGCAGACGGGAAGGTACAGGCATTCAGGGGGGAAGTCGTCGACAATGGCCAAGACACGGAACCGTCGCCCGTCGGTGAAGGTATCGCTGACGAAGTCGAGGCTCCAGTGCTCGTTGGGACGCGATGGCAGCGCCATCCTCGCCTCGATAGGTGAAGCGCGCGTCGTCCGCAGGACAGTAGCGCGAGTGTGTATCGACCATGGTCAGGATGCGCAATTTCTTGCCGGTCGCGAGCTGGTCGTGCACGAGGTCCATCGCCCAGACATCGTTGTTCCGACCGTCTCCTGGCGATTCTCCATGAGCTCTGCCTTCACCCGGCGCTTGGATGCCTGTTGCACAGCTGAAGGCCCGACTTGCTGTAAATCCCGCGTGTCTTCTTCATGTTGATCTTCGATCCGCCGCGACGCAAGTGGACATGAACACGGTGGTAGCCATATCGCACACGCGTCTCACAAATCTCCTTTATCCGTCTCTCGAGTGGGGCCTGACCGGTGCGGCAGGGCTTGTAGTAGTAGGTTGAGGTGTCGAACCTTAGGACTTGGCAAACCCGTCGGATCGATATGCCCCAATCCACCAGCATCCCGTCGATCAGCTTGCGCGGCCGGACAGGTCTTAGAGCTTTCGGCGGATGACCTCCTGGAGCATCTCGAGGTCGAGGGGCAGATCGGCGAAAATCTTCTTGAGCCTGGAATTTTCGTCCTCCAGAGCCTTCAATCGGCGCCCCTCGTCGGGCAACAGGCCCGCATACTTCTTGCGCCAATTGAAGTAGGTCCCCTGACTGACCCCCGCCTTGCGGCAAATCTCTGCCACCGGCACTCCGTCGTCGTCCTGCTCAGAATGAACGCTTTCTGTGCGTCCGAAAACTTCGAGGCCTTCATCGCTTCCGCTCCTTTCTCCAGCCGGGAAATTACCGCGGCAAACTCCAGTTATGAACGGTCCAGTTTTTGGGAATCAGAGCGCAATTCAGTGCGTTAGAAAATCCATGACATGGGCGCAGGGGCGAATCCCTTTAAGAGCTAGTCTGGCCGATTGCCGACAGCGCTGTTCGACTATCTCGTGGCGGAAAATCATCGACAGACCAAATTCCGCTTTGCGTATAAGGTGTAGAAGCCCCGCACTACATGTGAAGAGGGGTATCTTCTCGCGCTACTCCTCTCGGAATGCACGCATCATCTGGTCTGTGAATGGCTTGGTGATGTAGGAAAGCGCGGTACGCTCGTCGGTCTCGACGAACACTTCGACAGGCATACCCGGCATCAGCTTCCGGCCCCCCAGCTTCTCGAGCCGGTCGGTAATCGAAACGGTTGCGAGGTAATATGGCTGGCCTGTCGTGCGGTCGACCGCGGTTGCGGCTGCAACGACGTCGATCTCGCCCTTGAGTTCCGGCGTGGTGCGCTGGTTGAACGCGACGAAGCGCATGCGGCTTTTCTGCCCTGATGCGATGCGGTCGATATCGGCAGGTGGAATCCGGATTTCGACAGTCATGTCGTCGCTCTCGGGCACGATCGACATGACAGTGGCACCAGAGGCAATGATGCCATCGATCGTGTGAACCTGCAGGTCGTAAACAAAGCCGTTCACAGGGGCGCGGACATCCATGCGCGAAAGACGGTCGCTGGCTGCAACCTCACGCTCACTGAGCTCGGTAATCTTGGCTTCGATGTTGACGATTTGCGCCTGGGCTTCCTTGCGACTGTTTTGATCGATTGCGAGCAGCTTCATCCGCAACTCGCCGATCTGGCCAACGGCCTCAGCCACGCGTGCGACAAGCTCACCCTTCGAGCCATCGATCCGGGCCATCTGCCGCTGAAGATCGCGGTGCTGGGAAATTGGCACAAGACCGCTTTTGGCCAACCCATCGAGCTTGGCGATTTCCTTTTCTACAATCGTCTTTTCCTTGTCGCTCGATTCGGCCTGTGCGTTCAGGCCGCCGATTTGCTCATCCAGCTGCTCGATTTGCAGGCGTATCTGCGCCTCCTGGTTCGTGATCATCCGCCGATTGGCTTCGAACAGCTTCTCTTCGCTCGCCTTCAACGAAGCAGTCAGCTCCAATCCCTTGAAGGAGATGGCAGGATCACTGTCGCGTTCTGCCACGAGACGCGCGCGCATGGCGCGAAACTGCTGCAACTGGCTGCGCACGATCGCCAGTTCCACACGGGTTTGGGTTTCGTCGAGGCGGATCAGGACATCGCCCTTGCGGACATGATCGCCATTCTTGACGGCAATCTCCGAGACGATGCCTCCATCGCGATGCTGAATCAGCTTGACCTGCTGCGAGACGGCGACCTGACCCTGTGTGATGACGGCACCGGACAGTTTCGCCTGTGCCGCCCAGCCACCAACCCCGAACACGAGGATGCCGGCAAACAGCGATGAAACCACCACGCGTGAGGTGATGCCGAACTGCCCGGCGTCCTTCGCGCTGCTGTTCTCGGCCTCCCGGCTTATTGTCCTGTTCTGTCTGGTCATGGTTTTCTCCCGGTAACGCGTGACGGACGCGGTTGATATGTCGGCTAGACCGTATCCCTGGTTTGGTCTGCCGGACTGTCCAGGGCGGCGAGGATGAAGTCCTGCTCCGTCAGCGCATGGCGACCGGCAATCAGGAATTCGAGGTCTTCGTCGCGTTCAAGATCGACGACGGCGCGGACCACAGTGCGCTCGTCATTGCCGAATGTCTCGTGATAGAAGGTGATGCGGTTGATCGGCACCGGCGCTCCGTCATCCGACAATGGAGCGAAGGTGAGACCGCCGAGGGTGGCAGCGATCTTCGACAGATCGATGCGGTCGCCAACCGAAAAGTCGCGGATTTCATCGCGCCCGGCGCCGCTATTGGCGATTGCGGCGATGCTCCGGAAGACGAAAACGTCTGCTCCCGCGCCACCTGCAAGGAAGTTGACGGCATCATCGGCGACGAGCACATCGTCTCCACGCCCGCCAATGGCATGCTCGATCGACCTCAGCACATCCCGGCCGATCTCGACACCGGTTGCGACCCCCGTGTCGAGATCGATCACGACGGCCTGCGTCGCTGCTGCGGCATCGTAGACGTCATCGCCATCGCCACCGTCGATCTCGTCATCGCCATCGTTCGAACCGGGGATGACAATCGCCACGAACGTGTCGTTCCCATCACCGCCCTCCAGTTCGTCGTCACCTGCGCCGCCAATCAGCACATCGTTACCGGCCCGGCCGCGCAGATTGTCGTCACCTCCGCCTCCCAGGAGAATATCGTCGCCCCGGCCACCGGAAATGCGATCATCGCCGCGCCCTCCGATGACGATCTCGAAGCCCTCGATGCGGTCTCGGCCGATCTCCTGGCCCGTTGCAAGGCCTTCCTCGAGGTCGGTAAGAACGGAGTGGACGAGCGCTGAGAGATCGAGCGTGTCGATGCCGTCGCCGCCGGAATAATGGTCGTCGCCATCATCCTCGTCTTTATCGTCATCGTGATGGTTTCGGGCATCGACGCGAACCACATCGTTGCCCGCGCCGCCAGACACGATGTCGTCGCCATCGCCACCCGTCAGGATGTCGTCGCCGTCGTTTCCAGCAAGCGTATTGCGGTCGTCGTCTCCCGTAAGGACATCGTCACCGGCGCCAGCGATGATCGCTTCGATGCTGTCGAGCGTGTCTGTGCCGATTTCCTCGCCGCTCGCCGTGCCGGCGGCGAGGCTGACGAAGATGGCGTTCCTCGTGCTGCTCGCATCGAGCGTGTCGTAGCCGTCACCACCCGAATAGTGATCGTTGCCATCATGAGGTGTCATCGCCGATTGACGCATCTCTTCGGTGGTGAAACCCGTGACGATGATGTCGTCTCCCGCGCCTGCAATCACGGTGTCATTGCCAGAGCCACCGGTCAGGCGATCGGCGTCGGCCCCACCGTCAAGCAGATCGTTGCCGGCGTCGCCATCGAGCACATCCATGCCGTCGTCGCCGAACAAGCGATCCGCGCCTGCTCCACCGGAAAGATAATCGTCGCCTGCCTCGCCAATGAGGATGTCATCGCCTTCTTCGCCAAACAGTTGGTCGTTACCGCTGCCGCCGAACAGGATATCGTTGCCACGCCCGCCGAACAGGCGGTCATTGCCATGCTCACCGTAGAGTGTATCGTTGCCGTCGCCACCCAGCAGCATGTCGTCGCCCGAACCGCCGAAAATCACATCGTCGGCCTCCCGGCCATAGACGATATCGTCACCCCCAAAGGCCGAGATGGTGTCCCGCCCGGGGGTGCCGAGCAGCACGTCGTCGCTTTCGGTCCCCCTGATTTCCCCGGCGGGCCAGTCGAGCAGCGCCATGCGCGCGCCGTTGACGACGCGACCTGTGCCATCCGAGACGGTATAGGTGAAGGTAACCTCTCCGAGCGCACCGCGTTCGGGCGTGTAAAGCCATAGGTCATCGCCGTAAGCCCTGATCGATCCGCTGGAGACGGTGAGATTGGCGATCGACAAGCGGTCGCCATCGGGATCGAGTGTATTGGCGAGCAGGTCATCGAGCAGGATGAGTGCTGTCAGGTTCATCAACCCGTTGGCAAGGATGTTTCGGCCAGTCACGACCGGGAGGCGGTTGGTTTTGTCGTCCTCGTCATCATCGTCGTCCGCATCATCCGGATTTTGGGCGCTTGAACGGCTGCCACCCTCGTTGCTCCACTGGGTGGGCCAACCGACAAAGGAGGGGGAAGCGGTAAATGTGGCAACGCCGTTGTCGTTGGCAGGTCGCCATTCCGCGGCCTGGAACGCCTTTGTGTCGATGGGCGGTATCTGCGGCAAGGTCTCGTCGAAGGTCACGCGCACCGAAGCGCGCATCTGACCTGTGCCGGACGCCACCGCTCCTGTCGTGAGGTCCAGCTCGGCCATCATATCGCGGATATAGGCGGCGACGTCTTCGATCAGTCCGATCGGGTCGCGAAACTGATTGTCCTGAGCCTCGACCGGGGCCTGTTCTGCCAGGTTTGTGGCGGGGGGCAGCGCTTGGTCGAGGTCTGGTGCTTTTTGCTTGTCGTCGTCGTCTTGCATCGCGAAGACGGAGCCAAGGCTGCCGAAGAACAGCGCCGGGAAGAGCATGCGGCCGCGCTTGCGTTCCGGCTGTTCGGCGAGCGCATAGCGGTTTGCCGGTGCGATCGCTGCCTGGGCGTCGGGCCGTTTCAGGATGAGTTTGTCGTCCATGGCAACCTCCTCGGCAATGGCATCCCGTAAGGGCTATTCTGCGGCCGCCCGCTGCTGTTGTGTGGCGCCTGCCTCGACGCGGCGGGTTTTCTCGACCACCAGCGGTCGTGTCTTCTGGGATGGAAGGATCTCCTCCTTCGGCCCGAAGGCTACAAGCCGGCCGCCTTGCACAAGGCCGATCATGTCGACTGCCTGCAAGGCGCTTGGTCGGTGCGCGACGATCACGACGATGCCGCCGCGCTCGCGTACTTTGATGATCGCCTGATTGAGTGCTTCTTCGCCTTCCGCATCGAGGTTGGAATTGGGTTCGTCGAGTACGACGAGGAAGGGATCTCCGTAGAGTGCGCGCGCCAGGGCGATACGTTGCCTCTGGCCAGCGGAAAGGGCGGTGCCGTGGGCGCCAAGTTCGGTTTGGTAGCCGTTCGGCAGGTGCACGATCATCTCATGAATACCGGCGGCCTTGGCGGCACGGATGATCGAGCGTGCTTCGGGCGTTTCGTCAAAGCGTGAGATATTGTCGGAGATCGTACCGTCCATCAGCGCCACATCCTGCGGCAGATAGCCGATATGCTGGTTGAACAACGCTTCCGGCCATTGGTTGAGGTCTGCACCATCGATCCGAACGGCACCGCGCAAAGCCGGCCAAATGCCGAGCATGGTGCGTGCGAGCGTCGTCTTGCCGCCGCCGGAAGGGCCGATTAGGCCGAGCGCCTGTCCGGCTTTCAGCTCCAGGCTGACCTCGCTGAGCAGTACGGCGCCGGTCGAAGGGGCAACGGTCGTCACCTTGTCGAGGCTGACGCTCTGGTGTGGTGCTGGCAGGTCGAGATTGCCGCCGCGCTCATCGAGGACGGCAAGCGTCTCGTTGAGGCGGTGATAGCTGCGGCGGGCTGAAACGACGCCCTTCCACTGGGCGATGGCGAGATCGACGGGCGCCAGCGCCCGCGCGGTCACGATGGACGAGGCGATGATCGACCCGGCCGACATCTGGCCGCGGATCGCAAGATAGGCGCCAAGCCCGAGGATCGCCGACTGGAGGATCATGCGCAGGACCTTGGAAAAGCCCGAAAGGGTGCCGCCGATATCCGAAGTCCTAGTCTGGCTGTCGAGGTGGCGGCGATTGGCTTTCTCGAAGCGCTCGACGGCGCGACCGGTCATGCCCATGGCATGCAGCACGTCGCTATTGCGCGCATTGCTTTCGGCGATCGAAGTGCGGGCGACGGAAGCCTTGATCATTGTGCTGGAATGACGCCGCGTCATGATCTCGGCGACCAGCGTGAGCATCGCCAGTACCAGAGCGCCGCCGACTGTCAGATAGCCGAGCATCGGGTGCAGCAGCCAGACGAAGACGAGGTAGATCGGAATCCACGGCAGGTCGAAGAGTGCAACGGGTCCCTGGCTGGCGAGGAAGCCGCGCAGCGTATCGACATCGCGGCCGCGCTCCGTGGCTTCCGCCGTAGAATAGCCGAAACGCGGCATCTCGATCACCACCTTGTGGGCGAGAGGCGCAAGCTGCATGTCGAGGCGGGCGCCGAGCCGTACGAGGATCTGCGAGCGCAGGACGTCGAACAGGCCCTGGAACAGGTAGAGGCCGATCGCCAGGATCGACAGCGCCACCAGCGTCGAGATGCTGCCACTGGTCAACGCCCGGTCGTAGATCTGCAGCATGTAGAAGGCGCCAGTCAGCGCCAGCACGTTTATGATCCCGGACAGGCCGAAAAGATAGATCAGGATTGCGCGCATGCCGCCGATTTTGTGTTGCGGCTCTTTTCTCTTGCTCATCATGAGCCCCCATTTGACTGCCTGCATGATGCTCCGGCCGGCGGCTGCCGGCCGGAACAGCCCCTTCATGCTCAGGAGACGCCGGTGAAGTCGGCAGCCTTGAGGTTATGCGTGCCGATCAGCGTCAGCTCGAAATCGGCATCCGGGTCTGCATCGACACTGCCGCGGATCACCGTGACGTCGGTGCCATCGCGCTCCTCGTGGGTCACGACGATCTGGCCTGCGCCGGAAAGCGTGAAGCCTGCGGTAAGCGTGAAGCCCTGCACGCCTGCCTGCCCGGTATTGGCATCGATCGCCGAGAAATCGATGCGGTCGCCGGGTGCAAAGCCGTAGATCGTATCGCCGTCGACCGCTGTGACGGAGGTGAAGCGGAAGGTGTCGTTGCCGAGGCCGCCATCGATGATGTTGACCAGATTTGACGCGGTGATCACGTCATGACCCGAGCCGCCGATGAAGTTCTCGAAGCCGTAGATCGTGTCGTTACCGACATCCGCGCCGTTGACGCTGCCGCGCCCCAGGAAGCCGTTGCCGAGATCGACGGTGAGGTTGCCGGTGGCCGCAGCATAGTCGAGCGTGTCGTTGCCTTCTCCGCCCCAGTAGCTGTCGTTGCCATCGCCGACCGTCGCCAGGATCGTATCGTCGCCGTCACCGGCCCAGATACGGTCTGCTCCCGCGCCACCTTCAATGATGTCATTGCCGGCATCGCCGAAAATGAGATCGTCGCCGGCGTCGCCGAACAGCATGTCGTTGCCGGTTCCGCCATGGATTTCGTCGGCACCCGCACCGCCCGAGGCCACGTCGTCGCCATCTCCACCGGTGATCACGTCGTCGCCATCCTCGCCCCGCAGCGTGTCGTTTCCGGCGTTTCCGGCAAGGATGTCGCCACCACCGCCGCCGAGCAGGATGTCCGCCGCCGTTCCGCCCGTCAGCACATCTGCCGAGGCCGTTCCGACGAGGGTACGGACTTCTCCGGGCTGCGGGGTGCCCGTGCCGGGACCGGCGTCGTCATCATCACTATCGTCGTCATCGTCATGATCATCGTCGTCACCCTCCTCATCGCCCGAAACGAGGGTCGGCGTGTCACCATGGAAGGTGATGGAGTGCTGGCCGTTTGAAAGCGTGGTGGTGCCGTCACCATTGTCGGTTTGCGTGTAGGCATCTGGATCGGCTTCCGCCGGGATCACGATGACGTCCTGCGGACGGAGGGCGCCGACTATCGTGTCCTGACCGCCATTGCTGCGGAAGACGATGCGGTGCGCCGAAACGAGGCTGGAAATATCGACGATGTCGTCGCCGGCCGATCCTTCGATGGTGATCGTGGAATAGTTCAGGCTTGTACTGTCGAAATTGCCGATAACCTGGATCGTATCGGTGCCGCTTGTGCCGGCATCGGGGCCGCCATTGCCGTTGTTGGCGGTCACGTTCAGCGTGCCGATGGTGATTTCCTCGATATCATCGAGTTCGGCCACGACGGCTTCGACACCGTTCACCGTGCGGGTGATGACGATCTCCGTAGACGTCAGGAACGTCGTGTTGAGGCTTGCGGCGAGGCCGGCGTTTTGACCCGCGGTGACCGCATAGATGCGGAACAGTTCAGCACCTTGAACCCCTGCCAGTACATAGGTGTCGTTGCCAGTGCCGCCATTGATTATATCCCGACCATGATTGCTGGTCTGGTTTATCGTGTCATTGCCGCCGCCAGCGAAGACGATATCGTTGCCGGCGCCGCCATTGAGTGTGTTTGCCAGATTATCTCCAACGAGGATGTCGTCGCCGTTGCCGCCGTCAATGGTGCCATTGTTATCGCGCACCAAGTCGACGCTTGCCGTATCGGTGCCCGTACCGCGGTAGGTAAAGCTGCCGCCGTTGTTGCCCGTATCGGTGATCGTCACACCGTTTGCGCTGAGGGTGGCGGTCAGGCCGCTGGTCTGTGTGATTGCCGAAATGGCCAGCGGGCTATCCGGGTCTGTATCGTTGGCCAGAAGTGCCCAGGTCGGGATCGTGAATGGAGTGCCGGTGGCAACGTTCGTCACGATGCGGTCGCTGTTTGCGATCATTGGATCGTCCACGGCGATGACGTTGATCGTCGCCGTTGCCGTCTGGCTGTTGCGAATGCCGTCGTTCACCGTGACTTCGATGGTCCGCGGCGTCGTTCCCGGATTATCGGAGGTGCTGGAAAAGCGGACGGAGTCCAAGGCACGCTGGTAGTCCGAGGCACTTGCCGGACCGGTCAAAAGAAGGACAATCTCGCCATTGACCACCGTCTGTGCAACGGCAATGGCTGCGGGACGGCCGTTCGCGGTCGTCGCCGACAGGGTGTCGCCGGCAACCATGTTCTTCAGGACAATCCTGGCCGATGCGATCGTGTTGCTGCCCGAAATGCCCGACAGGCTGGAAATACCGACGGCCGCCTGGTTTTCGGTAAATGTATTGGTCCAACCCATCGACCCGTCGTTGGATGGTGCAGTGTACTGCACGTTCACATTGTCGATCAGAACCGTTTCGTTGTTGTTGTTCACGCCGCTGAAGACGAAGCGGATTGCCGAATTGGCGGAGAACGGTCCAGTCAAGTTCAGATTGGCCGCACCCTCACCGGACGCCCCATCGATCGTCTGCACCGTATTGAAGGTATTTCCGTCGGCAGAAAATTGAACGAGAAGGGTTTCGCCGTTGTCGAGCCCAGACTCGTCATAGCTGAAGCTCAGGGTCGCGGTTCCAGTGCCGACCATTGAAAGATCGACCGTCCGGGTAATCGTGGCACCAGGAGCGGTGGAGCCGTTTCCGGTATCCTGACGGAATTCGAGCTGGTTTCCGCTGATCCGGATTTCACCAGTCGTTGCCACGTTCGTTGTGCGGTCGCCGGTTTCCGTCCAGGCCGTCGACCATTGTGCCGTGCCGTTGGAGTTCGCATAGTTTTGTGAACTGAAAGTGTCCCGGTAGTTCGCACTGTCATAGGCATGCAGATCGACGGTCGGCCCGCGCAGGTCGAGGACGCGGTCGGCAAACTGGATGTGTTCGATGTTGAACAGACGGTCGGTGCCTTCGGATTCGAGATTGCGGCCGGTCGCCGGGTCGACCAGACCGGCTGTCGGATTGACGTGGTCGACCGTCACGCTGCCGTCGGCGTTGTAGGTGATCTCGTAGTTCTCGAAGTTGTCGTAGTAGACCGCCGTATCGACGTCGCCTTCCTTGCCACCATCGATGATCTCGCGAATGACCTCCAGTTGACGCGGCTTGATTTCACCGGAGAACAGGCGGTTCTGGATGTCGGCAATCGAGTCGATGCTGAAGGCGGCCCAGGTCTGGCCGCGGGATGCGTCGGGCGAAACCAGAATGCGCACGTTCAGCCACTTGTCGCCATCGATGATGTCGTTGCCGCCCATGCCGCGGATCGTGTCCGAACCGCCGCCACCGAGGATGATATCCGAGCCGTCGGATGTATCCATGACGGCGACCAGCTTTTCACCCAGGGGATTGATCGGGCTACCGTTGGTGTCGAGGTTATGCGGATTGTAGATATCGTAGCGGGTCAGATGGGCGACCAGCTCCCGCAAGCCCGCGATCCGGTCGACGTTCTTTTCCAAAAGCGCATTGGAGAAGCTTTCAATCGGGGCGTCGGCTTCGACCTGCGAGGCGTTGCCGTTGGGGTCGTATCCGCCGATCACCACGTCACGACCGGTCAGCGTGTCGTTGCGCTCCCAGCCGGAAAGCCCTTCGACCAGATCATAGCGGTCACGCAGGATGTTGTTCTGCTGGTTGACGAAGATGCTGATGTTCATGTTGGCATCGGCGTCGTAGTTGTTGTTCTTGAAGGTCGTCCAGTCGAAGCCGGCCATGCCGTTCGAACGGTTGATGCCGATGCCCTGGACCATGATGTCGTCGCCGGATTCGGCGTCGAAGTCCGTGTCGTTCTCGCCGGCGATCATCACATCATGGCCGATGATGCGCGAATTGAAGAACAGTTCCGAATTGTCGCCGGTGAGCGTCGTCATGTTGCCCTGGGCTTCCATCCAGTCGTCGCCCTCGTTGCCGAGGATGGCGCCGCCCCCGCCCGAGGGGGCCCGGATGAAGTCGTTGCCCTGGCCGCCTGAAAGCGTCTTCTGGTCCTCGCCCCCGGTCAGCACGTCGTTGCCGTCGCCGCCGAAGATCAGGTCGAGGCCCATGCCGCCATTGATGACGTCGTCGCCGCCTTCGCCCTTGATGACGTCGCTGGCGCCGATGTCGGTACCGCTGTCGGTGATGATGTCGTCGCCGTCGCCGCCATGCAGGTGGTCGACGCCGAAGCCGCCTTCGATGCGGTCGTCGCCGCCTTCGCCCCAGATGGTGTCGTCGCCAGCGCCGCCGATGAGGATGTCATCCTCATTGCTGCCGCCGAGAACGACATGTTCGTCACCCGTGTACTGGAGGTAGTCGCCGTCGCCGTCATTGTCGAGATCGCGGCGAATGACGAGCGAAGCGGTGCCGGTGATGGCAGAGATGACGTCGGCCTCGCGTGTCGGGTCGGCATTGCCGAGCCCGTGATTCCACTGCTTGGTCTGGTCCATCGTGATGATGTAGTCTGCCGTCTGGAATGCCGCGCCGTTGATGTGCAGACCGGTCTCCTCGGTATCCGTGTTGCGTCGAATGAGGTCGGCGAAGCTGTCGGCTTCCAGTTGGTTGAGCAGGTTCTGGCCCTGCGTACGGCTGAGATAGTAGAAGCGGTCGCCATTCTGCAGGTTCTGGATCTGCATTTCGAAGATGAAGGTGAATGTGGAGCCGAGCATGCCGCCGAAGGGCATGAGCGCCTCTGCAAGGCCGCCGATCCAGAAATCAACCTTGTTGAGGCCGGTTTCCTGGCTGGCCCAGGTGCCGGTCGAATTCAGGAAGTCGAGACGGGCCTGGCGCTGCTGGGGTGTCTCGCCCGCCGTGCCGAACACGAGGTTCCAGGCGGCGTCGCGCTTGGCCTCAGCGGTCGTCGCGCCAAGGATGGCGCTATGCGTGCCATAGGCTGCGATGAAGTTGACGATCGACAGCGGGTTCTTGATGTTGAGCGCGAAATCCGCCCAGCTCGTATAGGGCTTGAGATAGCTGTCGTTCGTCTGCTCATAGAACTGGCGCCGCGCCTCATTGAGCGAGGGAATTCCGGTTTCACGCGCGCGGGCGATGTTGATCGTGGCAAGGTCCAGCGGCAGGCCGACGAGGTTGTTACGCAGAGCGCTGGTGGTGAATTCGTCGATCTCGTTGCCAAACTGTTGGGTCATGCCGCGAATGATGGCCCCGGACGCGGCATGTGCATCGACGCCTGCATTGCTGAAGGCGATCGGGTTGAGGAAGGCGTCGATCAGGCCGATCTCTTCCGGGCTGGCCGCTCCTTCGGCGTTGAGCTTGAGCATCTCGACATTCTCGTTGAGCATCGAGTGGCCGAAGCGGTAGACGACCTGCGCGAACTCCTCGAATATCGCACCGTCGATCTCCACGGAGTTCGAGAAGACGAAGGCGTCGATCTGCGGAGCGACGGTGCGCACGAATTCCTCGAAGACGAGGTGCTGGTAGACCATCTCCGTCGAGAAGCGTGCCGCCTGGAAGAGGCGTTCGCCGTCCCAGACCAGATTGGCCGAATTGTTCGGCAAGGTGGCAACGTCCACCAGCAGCCATTCGTTGAGCAGCGCGAGATCGCCTTCGGCCAGAATGGTGGCCTTGATGGCGTTGACCTGACGGTTGTGCTCGCTGTGGAAGATCGAATGGGTCGCCGTCAGGGCGATGTTCTCGTTGCCGCGGCCATCGCCGACGACGAAGTGCGCGTTCAGCAGTTCGTCGTCATAGGTGACGTTGACGCCGAACATGTTGGGCGTGATCGGGTTGCCGGTGATATTATCGGCGTCCGGAAGCACAGCGACCGGTGCGGTCGCGGGATTGCGGTCGTGATCGACGGGGCCGCTCGGCACGGCGTTGTGAGCAATGTCGTTGATGAAGGCACGTCCGGCGGTGAGGCTGGTCTGGGCGTCGAGCGGTATCTGGAGGTTGCCTTCGACCGGACCGTTCGCGGTTACCATCAGCGGCAGGCCGTTCGGACCACGCACGAACTCGCCGTAGAGATCCGTGACGAGAAGCGGCACGCTATGAACATTAAGGTCCTTGAGTTCGATGCCGAGCAGGTTCTTCGCCTGCGCCTTTATATCAGCCCAGGTCGGCGGACCACCATTCGCGCCCTCCAGCATCTCGCCGGTTGCCATCGGCTTGCCGCCGACCATCACATATTCACGCAGGAAAACCTGATGCGACGGGTTTGACGTATAGACCTGATTGAGATCGATCCACGGGGTCGTCTCGTTGCGATGCTCGCGGATGTCGTCGGCCGTGCCAAGCTGGCCATCGGGGCCGGGATCGTTGGTTGCGCGGGTGAGGATCATGAAGTTGGTCGGGCTGCCGGGCACGTAAAGCGGGTCGTCCGGCTGGAGCGGGATGATGACGTTGCCGCTGCCGCCCTTGGAGGTGAGATCGAGGCCGTGGTCGAAGAACTGGCCGAAGATCGTCATGAAGCCGTTGAAGGATGCGGTATCGCCAAGGTCGGCAGCGATGTTCTTGATGAAGACGTTGTTGCCGTCCATGGTGACGCCATGCGAGGTGACTTCGGCGATCACCGCCGCATCGGCAGCGGCAGCCGCCGCATTGGCCGCGGCCGTTGCTTCATTGCCTGTGGGGATGTCGTCGCGCGCTTCGATCGCATCCGCCAGTGCACTCGCAGCATCCGCATACGCGCTGCTTGCCGCAGTAACCGCGGCGTTGGCGGTGACAAGAGCGGCTGCAGTTCCAGCCGCACTCGCCTCGGCCGCTTCTACGGCGTCGCTCAACGCCTGATGCTCTTCAAGGGCATTCTGCAAAGTCTGAACGGAGGCGGCATGCTCGGCCTGGGCGACGACAAGCGCATTGGCTGCCGTCTCGTGGATCGCGGCCTTCTGATTGTGGTCCAGCCGCGCTGCATTGCGCTGTGTCAAAGCAAGCTGCCAAGCGTCAGCCATGTCGTCCGTTGGTGAATCCTCGAAAGCGGCCAGCGCATTGGCATAGTTTTCCTCCGCAAGAGCCAGGTTCGCGGCGGCAATATTCCGTGCATTCAACGCGGCGGCCGCGTTCGCTGCGGCGGACTGGCTGGCCGCAAGCTTTGTGTCGGCGTTCGTCTCGGCTGTTTCCAGCACCGGCATTTGCTGATCTCGGGCCAACACGGCCGACGCCAGCGCCAAACCGGACGCATTCGCTGCGTCGGCAGCTGCGGCTTGATTCTGCGTCGCATTGTCCAGCGCGGCTTGCGCCGCGTCTCGGGCTTCGGCCGCATCGGCGACAACGAGATTTGCCGCAGCCACGGCGGCATCGGCTGCCGTTACTGCACCGGCAACAGCAGCATGGGCGGCGCGGGCGACCGCCTGAAGCTCCATGATCTCGCCAACGATCCCGAGCGCCTTGGCGCCGGTAATGCCGATTGAAGCGAGCGCGGCTGTGATGGCGGCCGGATTGTTCAGCGACTGGTCGGCCACTATGTTGGAAATCAGACGTGGCTGGCTGTCATAGACCGAGCCGGCAGGATCCGCATAGCTGGTCGTTTCTCCGGTTCGGGGATTGATTTCTGCTGCCGCATAGTTCGGCGTCAGCAACCGGACCATCACTTCGTCCGATGAACCGAACTGGGTCATGTTCGGCTGGAAATTGTTGAAGGAGCCGTCGACCGTGCGCAGGCCGTAGGGAAGCAGCGGGCTCGACACAAGTTGCTCCAGCGCCACCCGCGGGTCGGTTCCCGCATTGATGGCCGCGGTATGCGCCTCGGCAATCTTGATCTGCTTGAGAATGAAATCGAGGTCGTTCCGGTTGAGCTGTACCATTTTTCCCTCCAACGGCGCGTTTTCGCGCCCGCCCTCTCGACAAAGTTTCACCGCCCTGTGGGAAGGTTGTTTCCTCCATCCACCGGTTGCTTGAAGTCTCTTTTGCCCGGCCGCTTGAAACGGGGCGCTTCTGCTGATGCTCGAAGGATGGTTGAAGGTGCGAAAGAAAGAAATGGCGCAAGGTCGAACGAGTTTGCAGACGAACGGCTGACGGCAATCACGACTTAGGCAAGCGTTTTCGTGGAATTAGGCCAGAGAAAAACTAGACCTTGGACCAGTTATGCTTTCGACCTGAATATTGCCCGGTAGCGGTCTTTCAATTCGACGGAATAGTGCGATCATCGACATGCGTTTCGGGCGTTACCGCCTGCATCTAGCGACGCGCCACGCGTAGGAAGGAAACCTGACGGTGTGACTGAATGTTCGGGCGATGCTTCGCAGGAGTCTCCGGTGCCGGCCGATCGCACACATCGGGCAGACGGTTTCGTGCTGCCGGTCCGCCAATGGTTCGCCCGCCAGACGCTCTCTGTGCAGTTCCTGCTCGCCAGCAGCGTATTGATCCTCGTCGCTGCCGCTGTGTCGGGCTACTTGATCTCGCGGGAGGTTTCCGCAAATGCAGCAGGCGACCGCGCGGCGGCCACGGCCCTCTTCATGCAGAGCATTCTCGAGCCCGCGGGGCGGGAGCTGGCGCTGACCGGGCAGCTTTCAGCCACTCGCATTGCACGGCTGGACAGTCTCTTCGCCGAACCGCGATTCAAGAGCCGCTTTCCCTATTTCGAATTGTGGCTGCCGGACGGGACGGTCGCTTATTCCACGTCCAAGGAACTCGTCGGGCGCCGGTTCAATCCGCCGCCGGGTCTGGTGCAGGCGCTGAATGGCGACGTTGCCGCCACCTATGCCGACCTGACGGCCAGTGAGCACACGCTTCGCAGCATCAGCACGCGCTATCTCGAAATTTACAGTCCCGTGCGCCGCTCCGATACCGGAGCGGTCGCCGCGGTTGCGGAAATCCATGAGGATACAGACATCCTGCACCGGGAAATCTTCGAGGTCCGTCTGGTCAGTTGGGTCATCGTCGCAGGCGCCTCCGTCGCCATCATGCTCGGTCTCTTCGGTATCGTGCGTCGTGGCAGTGTGACGATCGAGCAGCAGCGCCTGCGGCTGGAGCAGCGCGCGCAGGAGGCCGAGCGGGTTTCCGGGGAGATCCGTTTGCTGCGCGACCGGGCGCGGCTTGCCTCGCTGCGCATGACGGATTTCAACGAGCGTTTGACGCGCGGCATAGGCGCGGACCTGCATGATGGGCCAGCACAGCTTATCGGCTTTGCTGTCCTGCAGACAGAGGCCGTTCGGCGCGCGTCGTCAAAGGCCGAGCGGCTGGAGGCGCTGGATGCGGTTGGCGGAACGCTGGAAGAGGCTCTCAAGGAGATCCGGATGATCGCGCGCTCCTTGCTTCTGCCGGATATAGAGCGGCTGGACCTCGATCAGGTCATTGCTCGCGCTGCCAAGCTGCACGAGGCGCGAACGGGAACCCTGGTTGCTTTCGAGACGAGCGGAGGCGGCATAGAACTCCCGCCCGTAATCAAAACCTGTGTCTACCGCTTTGTGCAGGAAGGGCTCAACAATGCCCACCGTCATGCGAGTGGAAACGGGCAGACGGTTCGTCGTCGTATCGATGCTACAGCCTTGACGCTCAGCGTAAGCGACAAGGGGCGGATGCCGGGCGAGGTCTGCGGTGACCGGAGCCGGGATGGGGGACTTGGAATCCATGGTTTGCGCCAGCGCGTGGAGAGCTTGGGCGGAACGGTCCGGCTGGTCCTTTTGGAAGATGGGGCGGTACTGACCATGCAACTGGATCTTGGGGGAGGCATGCTCGATGAATAAACCGACGTCGGTGATCGTCGTCGACGATCATTCTCTTTTTCGAATGGGGGTGCTCCAGGCGCTCGGACTTGAGAAGAGCCTCACCGTGAAGGGGGAGGGCGCTTCGAAGGACGAGGCACTTCATCTCGTCGAGACCCTGCTGCCGGATGTGGCGCTTCTCGATATCTCCATGCCCGGCAGTGGAATTGAAGCGGCGCGCGAGATTACCAAGCGCTGGCCTGACACCAAGGTGGTGATGTTGACCGTCTCGGAAGAGGACGACGACGTGCTCGAGGCATTGGATGCCGGGGCGACGGGTTATGTATTGAAAGGGAGTCCCGCACCCGAGTTGATAACCGCAGTTTCAACTGTGGCCGAAGGCCAGCCATACCTTTCGCCTTCCCTGGGCATGCGTTTATTCGGCGTTATTCGCACCCGCACCGCGGAGCACCGGGTCGAGCGGTTGATAGATACATTGACGCCGAAGGAAGCCATCGTGTTCGAGTTGCTGGGACGCGGCTGTACCAATCGAACGATTGCCGCGGAAATGGGCGTACAGATCAAGACCGTCAAATTCCATGTCGGCCGCTTGCTCGCCAAGCTCGGTGCCAAAAACCGTGTGGAAGCCGCGCTGATTGCGCAACGCCAGTTGGTCCCGTCAAGTAGCTTTGGGCGCAGTTGAATAAGGCTAGATCAAAGGGAGCGTCACGGTTGCCGATCGGCGATGGAAGTGCCGGTCTGACAGCCCGGCCATAGTCATAGCGACAAGCATTGAGGCGAAAACCAGCGCTCCAGCTTTAAGTGCCTCTCCTCTATAAGGCCTCCTACCTAGCGGAGGCTGCTCGGAGAGTGGCCCTATCGCCTCTTGAAGGCATTAAAATACTGGTTCGAAGCTGCAGCTCAGTCCGATCTCTGTGACGCTGGTATTGCGTGGTTCCTGGAGAAGTGACCTGCCACTGAGAATTTCCTCCAGAATGGATTAGAGTTCGGCCCATTGCGGACGGACTTATGAAGAAGCAGCGATTTACGGAAGAGCAGATCATTGCGGTGTTGAAGGAGCAGGAGGCCGGCGCGAAAGCGGCTGACCTTTGCCGCAGGCACGGGATTTCCGAGGCGACCTTTTATAATTGGAAGGCCCAATACGGGGGCATGGAAGTGTCTGAGGCCAAGCGTCTGAAGGCGCTGGAGGAAGAGAACGCCAAGCTGAAGAACCTGCTCGCCGAACAGATGCTGGATACAGCCGCACTCCGCGAGCTTCTCTCAAAAAAGTGGTAGGGCCTGCCGCCAGGCGTGACGCTGTCGCGCACCTGAAGGCCATCATGGGGCTTTCGGAACGACGGGCCTGCCAGATCATATCCGCAGATCGAAAGACGATCCGCTATCGATCCTCTCGACCGCCGGAGATCGAGTTGCGGGCGAAGCTGCGCGATCTGGCCAATGAGCGCCGCCGGTTTGGGCTATCGTCGATTGTTCATCTTGCTTCGCCGTGTCGCGCGAGAACTGACGACACTTATTGAGCGACGGGGCAAGCCCGGCATGATTGTCTCGGACAACGGGACCGAACTGGCCTCGAATGCCATTCTCGCCTGGTCGAAGGATCATAAGGTCGAGTGGCACTACATCGCGCCGTGAGAGCGGCGGTGCAAAAGTCGGCCACGGTAGCGGCGGCATAATGCTGGCGCGGGCGGAGT
>APMI01018611.1_pt1 | contig 23004 bp, 24 predicted proteins | sample 667938 | NCBI WGS metagenome assembly APMI01 (sample SAMN01084076, study PRJNA167559) | wastewater metagenome | biome: Wastewater | place: Denmark: Ejby Moelle, Odense | collected 2011-11-28
CCCTCCGGCCCATTACCACTACGTAAGTCACTTGGCAACGCGGTATCGTAGATCCGATACAGTTGACGTCTATCTAAACTGCCTCGATTCGGCCACAACCGGCCGTAGCAGTCCCGAAGGATCAGGCTGCACGAACGGCAGCTAACTGATCAGATACCTGCCTTTCTGTCCTGAAGTCGGTCGGCCCGCTCATCGGCCTGAGCTGCCATCCAAGGCATGCTGCTTGGACGACTGCACCTTGGCGCATTGCCGCCGTTCGGCCTTTTCGGTTGAAAAATCGGAGTCAGCGAATCTGAGCGGCGGCTTACCGAAAAACGCTACTCACCCTATCGACCCTCAGCGGTCCGTCAATGTGAAAAATTAAACGGCAGCATTGCAAGGCTTTAGCGCCGGTATCCGCATCCCGGTGCTTGCTGTAAATCCGGCCTGCGTTGCGAATATGGCGCCGCGAAGTCCGGTGCTGGTGCGATGGGCCCTTTGTCAGTCAGTCGATGCGCGCAAGACTAGATAAACGGGTTTCCCCCATGACGGCCCCCAGAAGTGAAGCCTCAACGGAGCTCTACTCCCAAAACCATGGCTAGAACAATTCCGACCAACTTCACCAAGAACCGCTTTGTGTGGTATGAGTCGAACCGTTCTGGACTGCACGATCTATCGCTAGTTGATATCTATGCATAGTGACCGCTATGCACAAAGCTTTACATAGCGACCCTATACGGCCTGCTGTCATATGAAAATCGACTGACTGCTTAATCTCCGGCATCGGTTATAGGTTGCGGTAACGGAACTGTTAGCCTCACGCAAATTTCTGCCACTAACAGTGAATGTGCTGCCGGTGGTGAGAGTCTGGAAAGTGCGGATGTTTATGCGTCGTCGGATGATGCCAGTGCACATGGTGATGTTTGTTACCAACTGCCTCCGCATCGTCATGCTCATGCTGGTGATGCTTGTCGTGAATGTGTTCATGATCATGCCTCGCTGCTTCGTGGGCATGTTCGTGTTCATGATGTTCTGTTAGATGCAACCAGGTACCTAGCGCCATCAAGGCACCTGCCAAAAGTAGCGGCGCCGTTACGGGCTCACCCATCAGCAAGGCCAGTAAGGCGCCGAAGAACGGCGCGACCGAGAAGTAAGCTCCTGTGCGTGCGGTGCCAAGGTGACGCAAGCCAACTACGAATAGAGCTAAACTCACGCCATAGGCAAGAAAACCCACCACCATTGCACCAGCCAAGTTGGGAAGTGCTGGAATGGAAGCGCCTAGCGAGAAGGCTAGTATCAAATTTACAGCACCGGATACCAGACCTTTCACAGAGGCAATCCACGTTGCATCCGTAAGCGAGATTTTGCGCGTCAGATTGTTGTCTATACCCCAAGCCAAGCAGGCACCAAGGATAGCCAGCGGCGGCCACAACCCATCGAACCGTGCTTCTCCCGGCCAGTTCAGGACGACCGCACCTGCCACGATGGCCACCATCCCCAGAGCAATTCGTCGGTCGAAATTTTCCTTGAAAGCGAACCATGCAAGCAGCGCGGTAAAGAAGCCTTCGGCATTTAGCAAGAGTGAGGCATCCGACGCTGGCATGCTGGTCAGGCCGATCATCAGCAACACAGGAGCGAAGATGCCGCCCGCCATAATTGCTGCGGCAAACCAAGACATTTCATTTCGAGGAAGGCGAACGGCTGGTGCGCAGATCATGCGACGATACAGTGCCAGTCCAACCCCTGAGCCAAAATAGAGCAAGCCTGCCAACAACCACGGACTCACCACATCGAGCAGCCATTTCGAGAGCGGTGTTCCCGCGCCGAACAATAGGGCGGCTCCGAGTGCTGCAGGCACGCCGGGTTTGGAAAAACCTTCCTTCAAATTCATGTTTTCAGCCTTCAAGCAGCAATAAGTCAATGATAAGCGAGAAACTCCCAAACGACCAATGACTGCTACTTGCTGGATAGCAGCCTATGAGATAACTGTCTCGTAATGTCGCCGCTACGTAAAGCGCACAAAGTCCAAACGGGATGCCGCCGGACGGGTAAAGATGCGCACTGCGGGTACGTTAGGTCGGCTTGATTAGCTTGATGGCGGCCTGGATTCGGTGGTCAACGAGTTGCTCAAAGTGACGGGAAGAGCCCTCTGGCCGCACCGCCGCACACCGCCGCCTGCGCCGACAGAGAGTTTCGCGTCGGCGCATGCGCTTGGCAATGTGGGGACGCTTACCGAACTCTGAAAATCATACGGTTTTACCAACTTGCAACGGGCATTTCCCCGCACTAGCACGTGATCGAGGAGGAGGCCTTGGTCCGGAGGGGCAATCGACTGTGCGATCCGGATTCCAAGCTCAACAAGTGATGAGCCGACCACAGGGCTTTCTGGATTTTGATGTGTTCTCTCAAGCTGGCCCATCGGCCTATCAGCCCCCCCATAGTGAGCAATCGGCGGCCGAGAACCGGATTGCTCGAACCAAATTGTTGGGCATATTCGGCTACAAAAAGTCTGACTGAAATGTAATTTCCCCGTCACCGTGCTGTTGGTAAGGGGCGCCTAAGATGACATCACCGTCTGACAAGAACTGTCCGGCGTAACCCCCCCCAACTACACAAGGTGACAACCATGAAAACCAATTTTACACAACTGGCACTACTTGCCGCGCTGAGCCTTACTGGCGCAACCGCGGTGTTGGCAGATGACGCTTCCCCCGACCTGCAGCAGCTTCGCTGGATTAGACAGGGTCAGGAATCCAAGAGCCAACCAACGGCCAACCAGCTCGCTCCCTATGGCTACGCATCGACCGGCACAGCCGCACGGTCGGTGAATGTTGATCGCAGTACCAAATATCTGAATGTCACACGTCTCGAAACCGTCAAAGTTAATGTGGACGGCAAGAGTGTCATCTGGATGTTCGACACTTTGGGAACCAACGCTTTCCCGCTTTCCAAGATTGTGTCCGGGACTGAAGGGGTTACGGTTTATGTCGCCGAGAACCCTAGATATCGACCCTAATAGAACGATTGCCCGGCAATGATGATAAGTCATCGTCGGATTCGTAAGGCGTTAGATTCCTGACGCCGGTATTTGTAACGCAAGTTCGATTAACTCAAGGAAAAAAAATGCTGAAAAAATTGCTGATAGTTGCTGCAATAAGTGCCATTTCCGTCACTGCATTCGCCAGTGATGCGGCCCGCGCCGAAGCGAAACAGGTGATCGATCTGAAAGACGGTTCGACGGTCTACCTCTTCAAAGACGGCAAAATGGCCATGGAAGACAAACTTGGTCGCGCCGTTCGGATGAAGAAAGATACGGTAATGGAAACCAAGGACGGCCAGAAGATCTTGATGCACGGAGACGAAGTCATGCGTCTCGATAGTCTGCTGAAAAAGGATTATGGTGGCGGCGGCTAATTTCCCGGTTGGATTACACAGCGGCCCTTCACTGGGTCGCTTAAATCCGGAAAGCGCGTCTCGGATTCCATACCGCAGACTGTATCCCCTGGCGTGCACGGCTTGCAGCAAGAGCACCTCTCAGTAAAAAGTCCGCGACCCAACCGGAAAACGCCACCGCAGGGTTCAATTAATCTTCCAGGGCATTTGGTTCAAAAAATCAGGGGCTGCTCTCTCAAAGGGAATGTTATGGAACGTAATTTAATTTGCATCACCTTAAGCGGTCTAATGCTTAGCGCCTGCACTGCTACCGGCTATCTGCAAAGTGGTTCTCCTAATACCATGATCAGCGGCAAGGTCACAAGAGAAGCTTTTGGGTCTCGTCGTGTTGAAATTACACTCAACGACAAAATTTATCGCGGCGAATGGCGTGTCGATTCGCCCACAAAGGAGCAAAAGGCGGAGACTTCATACCCGCATCAGCGACACATTGGAGTCGTAAATTCAACGCTGAGGGCGGAGGACGGAAGCACGCTTGAGTGTCACTGGAAAACAGAGAGTAATACGGCAGAAGGGTCATGCCTGGCCGGCAGACAAGAGTATTTGCTCAACATGATGTGATGCGTTTGTAAGGCCGTCAAGATAGCATCTGATTTGCCAAGAAATAGCGAGCTAGCGTTTCATGCATTCTTCGATGCAGTTCAACTTTGTCGGTTTGGCTTGTCTGTGCATAGAGCCTGGGGGCCAGGCGCCGGAAAACGGCAACGATTGTTGGGTCAAAGTGGTAACCAGACTCGCATTCAATGATAACCATGACTTCGTTTAACGCCATTGGCTTTTTGTAGGGACGTTCCGACGTCAGCGCGTCAAAAACATCAACGACCGCAAATAGTTTGGCATTCAGTGGTATCGAATCTCCGCGAAGATTTTCGGGATAGCCTGTTCCGTCAAAACGTTCATGGTGTTATCGAATGGTCAACGCTGCACCTTTCAGCCACGGGTTGTCCTCGACGATCTCGATGCCGAGGAGGACATGGGTTTTCATCACATCGAATTTTTCGTTGGTTAGTTTCCCCGCTTTCAACATGATGCTATCGGGAATGCCGATCTTCCCCACGTCGTGAAGGAAGGCGCCAGTGATCAATGCTGAAATATCCTGTTTCGGCAATCCCATGGCCTCGGCCAGGGCTACCGCATAGAAAGTGACGCGATAATTGTGGCTATCCGTATCCGAATCCCGATTGGCAATAGCGTTACCGAGCGAAAGCATCAAGGAGAGGTTGGAATTCAGCAGGCGACTGGACAATCCGACGGCTTGACGCAACATGGCCATCAGCAACGGATAAAGTAGAAGCGCTGTGACTAAAACAGCAATGACCGCTGTCAGAGCAGTGTTGCTGACTTGATCCCTTTGCGCCCGAAGTGATTTCTCGTCGAGGCGACTGACCCCTTCCAGATAACCTGCAAGCTTTCCATCCTTTCCGACCAAGGGCAATACGATTTGAATCAGGCGCTCTACGTCTACCTTTATCCAGTTTCGGTGGATCTCCTCTTGATCTGGCCAACTGTGTTGATGTTGCCCGGAACGGACTGAGTCAATAATATTTGAGGGAATATCGGCCCACGTTTCATAGGTCAGTGACTGATCCGAGCCAAACACGCGAATTCCGACAAATCGCGAACGGTCCAGCAGACGATTGAGTGCACCGTGTTCCTCGGTGACCTCGCTGTTCATACGGCTACCTGGATGGCAGACGATTCCCATAGTGAGCAATCGGCGGCCGAGAACCGGATTGCTCGAACCAAATTGTTTGGCATATTCGGCTACAAAAAGTCTGACTGAAATGTAATTTCCCCGTCACCGTGCTGTTGGTAAGGGGCGCCTAAGATGACATCACCGTCTGACAAGAACTGTCCGGCGTAATCCACCCAACCTCACAAGGAGACAACCATGAAAACCAACTTTACCCAACTGGCACTAGTTGCAGCGCTGAGCCTTACTGGCGCCACCGCGGTGCTGGCCGATAACCTGTCCTATGACGCCTCCCCCGATCTGCAGCAGCTTCGATGGTTTAGACAGGTTCAGGAATCCAAGATCCAACCAACGGCCAACCAACTCGCTCCTTATGGTTACGCGACGTCCGGCACCGCTGCACGGGTGGTGAATATCGACGGCGGCACCAAGCACTTGAATGTCACACGTCTTGAAAGCGTTCGGATCATTGTCGGTGGCAAGAGCGTCACCTGGATGTTCGACACGCTCGGCACAAGCTCATTTCCCCTCTCCAAAGTCATTCCTGGGGCGGATGGCGTAACAGTTTATGTCACTGAGAACCCGTCTTACAGCGGAGGCTGAGTGAAAAATTACGCAACGGTGACGCAAATATCATCTCTGCGTCGGGGAACTGTCAGGATCCAGTCGTTAGTATCTGAAATGCAAGTCGGTGACGCAAATATCATCGCTGCGTCGGGGAACTGTCAGGTTCCAATCTTTAGTATCTGAAATGCAAGTTCACAACTCTCAAGGAGATAGAAATGCTTAAGAAAATGTTGATGATTGCCGCACTGAGCACGGTTGGTGTATCCGCTTATGCTGTTGATGCTGCACAGGTCGAAAAATCGATCGAGTTGAAGGATGGCTCGACGGTCTACATCTTCAAGGATGGCAAGATGGGGATGGAGGACAAACTCGGTCGTGCGGTGCGCATGAAAAAAGATACGGTAATGGAAACGAAGGATGGTCAGAAAATCATGATGCACGGTGACGAAGTCATGCGTTTGGACAATATCCTGCACAAAGACCATCGCGGCGGCTAAGCCATTCAAACCCGGCGATCTGCTTTGATCAACGCCCCGTCACTGGGGCGTTTTCCATGTTGAAGTAACGGGCAAGCACGGTGCTGAGTTCCAAACCCCAATCCTCGTGGCCCCAAGTCTGGTTTTTTTCATACAAGGCCGGCGCCAACAGCATGAAATAAGCATATATTTCCGGGTCAAAATGACTACCGGCTTCCCGTTCCATAATGGCAATGGTCTCGGCTAATGAGAGTGCAGGCTTGTAGGGACGGACAGAAGTCAGCGCGTCGAACACATCGACAAGTGCAAAGATGCGTGCAACGAGAGGAATTTCCCCACCCGACAAACCATCCGGGTACCCCGTTCCATCATGGCGCTCGTGGTGATGGCGAATAGTCTGTGTGGCCCCGGTCAACCAAGGGTTGTCGGCAACAATTTCAACCCCGAGCAGCGTATGGGTCTGCATGATTGCAAATTCCTCTGCAGTCAATTTCCCGGGCTTGAGAAGAATGTGGTCAGGAATGCCGATTTTGCCCACATCATGCAAGAAGGCTCCTACCACCAGATCAGAAATTGTTTTGCCCGGGATATTCAGAGATTCGGCAAGTGCGACGGCATAACAGGTCACCCGGTAGTTGTGTGCATCTGTATCGGAATCGCGCTTTGCTATCGCGTTACCCAGCGAATGCATCAAGGAAAGGTTGGCATCAAGCAGGCGCCGTGCGAGTCTGCGGGATCGACGTAACATGGCCAGCATCAGGGGATAGAGCAATACGGCGGCCGCCAAGACCGAAGCTGCAGCGGTTATTGACGTATTCCGGACTTGTTCACGTTGCCCTTGTCGTGCTTCTGGTGTGACTCGGCTAACCCCTTCCACATAGCCCGCCAGGCTGCCATCTTTGGCGAGCAACGGCAAAACCACCTGGATCAACTGCTCTCCCGACACCTCGACACGGTTACTATGGCTAGTATTGGCTCCCGGCCAGAGGTGCGTTTGCCTCCTTATCGCAGTGATGAGCGCCTCGGGAATACTGCCCCAGCGCTCAAATAGCATTTCCTTGTCACGACTAAACACACGAATTCCAATCAACTGGTCGCGATTGAGTAACTGCTCAAGAGAAGCGTGTTCGTTTGACGTTGCACTCATGGTCAATTGCATGGCCGGCGTCTCGAAGTGTCGAACACTGGCGATGGCGTGTTGAATCGCCTGATCTTCTGTCCTCCAGGATTCCAGCCAGTACGCAAGGGTGCCCGCCGAGATGCCGATTACGACAGTCCACAAGCTCAACTTACGCGACAACAACCAGCGTAGTTGGCCCGGCGTTTCGGGGATATGGATTTCCGTCATTTCAGACTTTGGTAAAGCTCCATCAACATCTTGAAGTGGCCGCTGACTCGATCCAGTGAAAACTGATGCATCAACGAATTTTCTACCATTTTTTTCCTTTCGAGATCCATTTCGACGGTATTTCCATCTGCACTCGCCTGGTAAGGAATGTGATATTTCAAAGGGTAAGGCGGGGTTTGGCCTTGAGCGCTTGCCGCAATATGCCCTGATGCCGAAGTGGCCAAGGCGAGTGGCTTACCTTGGTTGGTCATGGCCATTTGTGCCGCTTCGGCAAAATCAATGTCGACGGCTTTATAGCCCGGTGTGTCGGCGTTGGCGATGTTAGAGGCCAACAACTGCTGACGGTAGACTCGCAATCCCAGGGCTTTTTCCTGAAAATGAGTCGGTCCTCTATGAGCCGCGCCACCCATCGAGAAATGCTGCGGGTGGGGTTCGCTACTCGACGCACTCAATGCGCCACCAGCGTGGCCACCGTCGTGGGCGCCTCCCGCACTACTCGGCGCTGAACCGTCATGAGCACCATGTCCATTAGCTTGGGCTACGGCTTGTCCTAGCGCTTCAGAAAAACTCACTCCACTATTGGGCGCATTCGCTGCCGGCGCCACCCCATGGTTACTGTGAGTTGATGAGGGCGCGTCCGCTCGAGGAACACTGAGTTCAGGGACTCCTGCCATTCCTCCCTCTCATTCGTTCTCAATCATGAAATGTTCAGTTTCGGCAATCCCATGGCCTCGGCCAGGTCGAGGGCATAAATCGTCACTCGGCAATTGTGGGCATCGGTGTCTGAATCCCGCTTGGCGATGGCGTTGCCGATGGAGCGCATCAGGGAGAGGTTGGAATCCAGCAAGCGGCGGGACAGTCCGGCCGAGCGCCGAAGCATGGCCAACAGCAACGGATAGAGAAGAAATGCCGTGAGCAGGACGGACACGACCGCCGTCAGCGCTCCATTGCGGACTTGCTCCCCTTGTTTTTGCAGGGTCTGCTCGTCAAGGCGGCTGATGCCTTCCAGATAACCCACAAGTGTTGCGTCCGTTCCGAACAACGGCAAAACAACTTGAATCAGCCGCACGCCGGTTACCTCGATCCAGTTCTGATGGCTTTGCCCCCGTCCGGGCCAAGCATGCTGTCGGGATCGAACCGTATTGATCAGAGCCGCAGGCACATCCGTCCAGGTCTCGTAGATCAGCACTCTATCCGGGCTGAATACGCGAATACCAACAAAACGGGTTCGATCCAGCAGACGCTTGAGCGCACCATGTTCCTTTGGTGCGTTGATACTGGCAGCCATCTGCATGGCGGGCGTCTCGAAATGTCGCGCGCCAGCCACGGCGCGCTCCAACGTCGCCAGCTCGGCGCGGCGGGTATCGCTCTGGTACGAAATACCACCGGCTGCAAAGCCGAGGGTAGTTGCGGCAGTTCCCAGTCTGCGGGCAAGCAGGCGACTCAATTCCAGTGGCGTTTCAGGAAAATTGTGCATCAGTTATAAAGATTGGAGGCGATCAGTTGCTGGCGATAAGAGCGCAATCCAAGTACGGCTTCCTGAAGCGCGTGCTTCTCAAAATGCCCGACGCTCTTTAGTGAATTATGGCCTGGATGTCCACCGACCGTAGCACCGTAAGTCCCCGAGTATTGTGTCGATCCGGTGCCGGAATTCCCGAGGCCAGTTTGCGACGACGCACCTCCGTGATCGCCGTGCGCCGTACTGCCGTTCTGAGGAATTGCTTGGGTAATCGTCTGGGCCAGTGTGTTTGCAAAGGAACCACCTGTCGTCGGCGCAATTGGCGCCGCATTATGCCCGCCGTGTTCGCCGCCGGTTGCTTGCCGAAGAGGCAAACTCTGCTTTGGCGTGACCGGTTGCATGGCGACCCACTCACTTGTTTTTGATCAGGATGGCTCTGATCGTTGGCTGGATATCGTGCCACTTGCCACGGCTATCCGGTTTTGCAGGCAAATCGTGACCACCGTGGTTGCATTCAACGACCCAATGCTTCCACAACACCGCCTGGCAATAAGCAAAGCGAATGGTCTTCGGGTTGCAGCCGACGGCCTCAGCAAGCAGGCGACAAGAGCAGCGGTTACCGTGTTCATCATGTTTTCGGCTGTCCATTGTGGAAACATCAAGCCCCCTGCCAGTAGCTCGTGAATCTCAAGGCTACTTGCCGTCCCGGGGGTGATAGTGTTTGCTCATATCCATGGCAACGCTTGACTTGTCCGGAGAAGTTTCTGGCATTGACTGCGGCACCCCGGTTTTTTCTTGGACATGAGAATGCCTCTTCTGAGAGGCCGGCGTGACAGTTTTTACGTTTTCCGTAGGTGCTTTGACTTCTGCGGCTTTGTCCGTATCCGACGCGGCTTGAGCACTAATGGAAAGAACGGCCATTGCGGTAAACAGGCTCGTTGAGAGGATGGATTTCAGTTTCATGTTAATTTCTCCAAATGGTTGAAAGCGAGGGAATCTTGCGTGTCCGAATACCTTGGACAATACACAGTCTGAACTTTGGTTGCTGTCGACAGCATGACTCTAGGATGACATTTCAGACAGATTTGGTTTGGCAGTGCGACGACTGGATCCGAAAGGGGAGTGATCATTCGCCGAATCTTGTGCCGTCTATCCGTTCAAATGCCGATAACAACTCAATCCTTCTATTGTTGTCAGGCAATTGCAGTGGTCAAACGTATACGCAACATCAATTTTCAGACAAGCGACAGTTTGACATTACTTCATTTGCCTATTTACCTGTGCCGCTGGCCAACTGGCGATGGGCTTGTTCCAACGCGCGCGCCTCCTTGGCAGCATTGCTGAATTGTGTCTCCAATGCATGGCAATGCGCCGTCATTGCTGCCGAATCGCCCTTTGGACGACTCCCATAGGAGAGAGCCATTTTTTTATGCATTGCAGCTTCTGCGTCATAGCTGGCCGCTTTCCGAGAAAAATAATCGGCAATTCGCTGGTGGTCTGCTGACGTTGTGGCAGTGGCGATGCTTGCTGGAATATCGTCGACCGATGGCGCGGATGTGCAAGCCGAGAGTGTGATAAAGGCAAGGCTGGAAAGAATTAAGAGGAACTTGGTGCGCATGATTTACTCCTGTTGTTTTAACACCTCCAGTTTGCGACCGAGATGCTGACTGGAGCATGTCCACCGGATTACAATACGGTCACGAAAATGACAGGACAGAAGCAAGCCTTGCTGCGATTAAACACATGCAACTCAATCGAAATCGACTCAGACCAGAATCTGCGCAAGTTATGGGCAGCGTTTGAGTTATCGGAGCCGCACAGTCACGTAGGTGTAGTATTGAAGAGAAAATAAAGCCACCTCGCATGTGTCAGTTTTAAAGAAGTCGATGCGGGTAATGGCGTTTCAGATACTTTTAATATCGGGGTATCGACCATTTCATAGCTTGATGCGATTGAGCCGCAATGCGTTGGTGACGACGGACACCGAACTCAGTGCCATCGCCGCTCCGGCAAACATCGGCGATAGCAGCAAGCCAAAAGCCGGGTACAGCACACCAGCGGCCACGGGGATACCGAGGGCGTTGTAGCCGAAGGCGAAAGTGAGGTTCTGGCGGATATTACGCATTGTGGCGCGCGACAGAATGACCGCACGCGCAATGCCGCGCAGATCGCCTTTCACCAGCGTCACGCCAGCGCTTTCCATGGCTACATCGGTACCGGTGCCCATGGCGATCCCGACGTCGGCCTGCGCCAGTGCCGGTGCATCGTTGATGCCGTCACCGGCCATGGCGACCTTGCGGCCTTCAGCCTGCAAACGCTTCACATGCCCCGCCTTGTCTTCAGGGAGCACTTCGGCAAGCGTTTCATCGATCTTGAGTTGCCGGGCCACAGCATCCGCCGTGCTGCGCGAATCGCCCGTGAGCATCACGACGCGAATTCCCGAATTCTTGAGCGCGGTAATAGCTTCCGCCGTACTGTCCTTGATTGGATCGGCCACGCCGGCGATGCCTGCCGCTACACCGTCAATGGCGAAAAACACCACCGTCTTGGCATCCGCACGCCAGGCTTCCGCGCGTTCTTCCCAGTGAACAGGATCAACCTTGTTCTGCTCAAGAAAGCCACGGCTCCCGACCAGTACACGCTTGCCATCGACGTTGGCGAGCGCACCGAGCCCATTGATTGCTTCGAATGCTGTGGCCGTAGCGGGTGTCAGGCTACGTGCCTTGGCCCCCTCGACAATCGCCAAACCAATCGGGTGCTCGGAAAGCTGCTCCACTCCAGCCACCAAGGCGAGTGCGTCATTTTCCGGAATGCCCTCGGTCGCAAAATCGGTCAGCGCGGGGTGGCCGAGAGTGAGTGTTCCGGTTTTGTCCACCACCAGCGTGTCAATGTCGCGCATTCGTTCGATGGCCTCGGCATTGCGGAAGAGGATGCCAGCGCTGGCCCCTTGCCCCATGGCCACCGTCATTGATATCGGCGTCGCGAGACCGACCGCACAGGGACAGGCGATGATCAGCACGGCAATAGCGTTCGCAAACGCGTACGCGAATTTTGGGTCCGGACCAATGAACCACCATACCCCCGCCGTCACGATAGCAATGGTTACGACAATCTGAACGAAGTAGGCGGCAATGGTATCCGCCAGTCGCTGGATCGGCGCCCGCGTGCGTTGTGCTTCGCCCACCATATGAACGATGCGTGCCAGCAGCGTGTCTGCCCCCACACGCTCGGCGCGGATGAGCAATGCCCCATTGCCGTTTACGGTGGCACCGGTCACCTTGTCGTTGGCCGCCTTGGCCACCGGCACCGGTTCGCCGGTGATCATGGATTCGTCGATACGGCTGGTTCCCTCAAGCACCGTTCCGTCCACCGGCACTTTCTCTCCCGGTTTCACGCGTAGCCGATTGCCAACCATGACTGTCTCCAATGCGACCTGTTCCTCGGTACCGTCGTCGCGCAAACGCCAGGCCAGATTGGGCGCGAGCGTCAGCAATTTCTGAATCGCCTGGCTGGTCTGCCCCATGGCCCGTAATTGCAAAACGTCACCGAGGATCACCAGCGTCACGATTACGGCTGCGGCCTCGAAATAGGTGCCGACCGCACCGTCGTGCACGCGGAATTCTGGTGGAAACAGACTTGGGAAAAACACGGCGGCGAGGCTGAACACATAGGCCAGCCCTACCCCGATCCCGATCAGCGTGTACATGTTGAGCGAGCGATGAATAAGAGAAAGCCAGAATTTGCTCAGGATCGGCCAGCCGACCCAAAGCACGACCGGAGTTCCTAGCGCGAACTCGATCCAGCCGCGTGTCTGGGGCTTGAGGCCGAACAGTTCGTGGATGCCAATCATCGGCGACATGGCGAGAACGACGAGCGGAACGGATAGCGCGACACCGAACCATAAGCGGTGCGTTAGGTCTCGCAATTCTGAGTTGTCCGCTTCTCCCGCACCTGCGATCGGTACCAGCGCCATCCCGCATTTGGGGCAACTGCCGGGCTGCGGTCTGCGAATCTCCGGATGCATGGGGCAGGTATATTCAGCGGCGCGCGCTGCGAGCCCGGGCATCGGAATCAGCGCCATGCCGCACTTCGGGCAACTGCCCGGCGAGTCAGTGACGACCTCCGGATGCATCGGGCAGGTGTAATGAGGGCTGTTCGCTTCCGACTTAGCCGCCGGTGGTGCGAAGTCTGGGTGCGGATGATGAGCATGCACATCGTGCGTATCATTTCCTTCTGCTGTCATGGCAGGTTCCTCGTAAAATCTTGTGTTGGATTTGTACTTTGCACCTTGTGCTGACCGAACAGCATTGTCCCCAGTCTTCGGTACATGGCTACTATCACCGGTGGCAGGATCAGCCACTGCATGAGCGGCGATAATCCAATCCCGAAAATCATCGGCATACTGGCCGTATAGGCCCAATTGCCTGCGCGATAGACGTTGTACCATTCGCTCCAGGCGGTAAAAGCCAGCGCGCCGATCACTACGATGACGCCGCCTGGCCACGGACGCGATACCGGCCAATCCGCACGCCCGAGCATCATGCCGGCCAGTACAAACATAACGAGCGCAATCACCACATCGCCCAGGGTGCAGTGGAATAGCGCCCACGCCACACCCATACCATTCGCTGCTGCCCAGATCGTATAGAGCCTGACATGAGCGATTTCCCACGTCAGATTGAAAACAAAGGCGAGCGCAGACCATAAGCCAGCGTGTGCCACAAAGCGAGACATCGCCGAATTAGGCATGAGACTTCACACCAAACTTTGGAAAGAACGCGGGTGTATTGGCCTCATAGTGGCTGTAGGCCTCGCCGAATTCTGCTCGTGCGTCCTGTTCTTCGCGCCGTGCAAGACGCACGTACATGAAGACCAGAACCGGAAACATAACGAGTGTGATCAGGGTCGGCCACTGGAACAAGAACCCCGTCATGATCATGATGAAGCCGATGTATTGTGGGTGACGCACGCGTGCATAGGCACCAGTTGCTGCCAGTTGGTGAGTCCGTTGTGCCGCGTACAGAACCTTCCATGCCGAAGCGAGCAGCCAGAAACCGAGGCCGATCAGGACATTGCTGAGAATGTGAAAGGGGCCGAAATGGGGATTGCTCTTCAAGCCAAACATGACTTCCAGCAGGTGTCCGGCATCATGTGAAAGAAAATCAACGCCGGGAAATCGTTGCGAAAGCCAGCCAGAAAAGAGGTAAATCGTTAGTGGAAAGCCATACATCTCGGTAAATAGAGCCACCAGAAAAGCCGAGAAGGCGCCGAACGAACGCCAGTCACGCGATGTCCTGGGTTTGGTAAAGCTGAAGGCGAAGATGATGAACACCAGCGAATTGATGATGACCAGCGACCAAAGCCCGTAGGCCGGAGCAGCGTTGTGATCCATTATTTCTTCTCGGGTGTGGATTCATTCGAGGTCTCACTCGGCGCGTGATTTCCATGGCCGTGGACACCGTGCATGAAAACATGCATCAACGGACAGGCCAGCAAGAGCAAATACGGCAAGTAGGGTAACCACCCGGCGAGGTGCGCCCAATGTTCAGTAATCAGGAAAAAAGCGCCGATCAGCAAGAAGACGATCAAGGCAATATTGGCCTTGGAATTCGTGGTGCCGTTGCCAGATTCAAGCTTGTGTTCCATCTCAACTCCTCAGGGCAGTAGGTCTCTAGTTGCTCGTATTTCCGGAGCACCTATTTGTTCGATCACTCACAATTCATCTTCGAAGCACTGGGCACCAATGCTTGAAATCGGGGGAATAGTTGTTATCCGAATGGATTTGATGTAAACACACTAGCCGCAGACTGCTGTCAACAACATGACCCACAGATTACATTCGCGTCACATTCGCGAAAGCGTTTGTCGGGTATGTATTCACAGTGTGTCAAAGCAAAAATTGACACTTCGGGGTTAATGCCAACCGCTTGGGTGAGGCGAACCTGCCCCGAATCCGGGATTTATCACGTACTGGATGCGGAGGTTGAGCGATATTTTATGGCGATGGGTGGCGGTGAAAGGATTCTCGAGTCATGGTTTGATCCACGCTGTCGAATAGCACCGGGAGGTCGTGCAGATCAGCGGGATGGAGGCTTCGTAAAGACATGTGCATTAACTTTTACGGCACACCAGGCCCGAAGATTTATCCGCTAGCGAGGGATAGCTTCCCAAATTTCCCGGATTGGATTAACTTTTTTCCGGCGATTTGATCAGATACCAAACCGAGAGCCCGACCGCGTGAATTGCTCTTATCAGTTTGGGTGGCTAAAAATTCTGACTGAAACGTAATTTTCAAGTCATCGTTCTGAAGGTGTTCCGGCTCCTAATATGGCCCCACCGTTTGACAAGAACTGTCCGGCGTAATCCATCCAACCTCACAAGGAGTCTGCCATGATAACTGGCACTACTTGCCGCACTGAGCCTTACACTGAGCCTTACATCGACGGGTGCGAGTGTTTTTGCGATGAGGAAACCGCCTTTCCGTATCTGACGGTAACGGTAAGCGGTAGTGAATATCACCCGATTAGTCACTGTAGCCGGCCCCAGAATAGCCAACAACGGTGCTGACACTCGGCAATACCGTGACTTCTGACGCTGCCGTGAACATTACTTCTGCAAGATTACATATTCCTGGCAATGACATTTTTTTCTGGGCGCAGTTATTTCTCCATGCCACGTTTAATCCGCCATTGCTTAACCAGCGCATAGATGGCCGGTATGACCGCGAGGGTGAGCACAGTCGATGACACCATGCCGCCGACCATCGGCGCGGCGATGCGGCTCATGACTTCCGAACCGGTACCGGTGCCCCACATGATCGGTAGCAGGCCGGCCATGATCGCCACCACGGTCATCATCTTCGGCCGCACGCGCTCGACTGCACCTTCCATCACCGCTTCATAGAGATCGCCGACGTTCGGTGTGCGTCCTTCAGCGCGGCATTTCGCCTTGATCGCTTCCCACGCGTGATCGAGGTAGATCAGCATGATCACGCCGGTTTCGGCGGCGACCCCGGCCAGCGCGATGAAGCCGACCGCCACCGCCACCGAGAGGTTGTAACCGAGCCACCACATCAGCCAGATGCCGCCGACCAGCGCGAAGGGCACCGAGAGCATGACGATCAAGGTTTCGGTAATGCGCTTGAAATTGAGGTAAAGCAGCAGGAAGATCGAGAGCAACGTTACCGGGATGACGATCTTCATTTTCTCGATGGCCCGCTCCATGTACTCGAACTGGCCGCTCCAGGTGGCGTAGTAGCCTGGCGGGAAGCTCACCTGTTCGGCGACGGCCTTTTTGGCGTCGGCGACGTAGCTGCCGATATCGCGGTCGCGGATGTCGATGAAGATATAGGCGGAGAGCAGCGCGTTCTCGGTACGGATGGATGGAGCCCCCTTGGCGACGACCACCTTGGCCAGTTGCCCGAGCGGAATCATCGCCCCGTCCATGGTCGGGATCAGCACCTCGCGTGCGATCTGCTGCGGATCGGAACGCAGTTCGCGCGGGTAGCGCACGGTGACGCCGAAGCGTTCGCGGCCCTCGACGGTTGTCGTCACCATTTCACCGCCCAGCGCCGTACCGATCACGTCCTGCAGGTCGCCGACCGCCAGGCCGTAGCGGGCCAACTGCTCGCGGTCCGGCTCGATGTTCAGGTAAAAGCCGCCGGTGATCCGTTCCGCGAAGGCACTGGTCGTGCCGGGCACGGCCTTGACTACGGCCTCGATTTCCTTGGCCACTTTTTCCATCTCGCCAAGATCCTTGCCGAAGACCTTGATGCCGATTGGCGTGCGAATGCCGGTAGACAGCATATCTATACGAGCCTTGATCGGCATAGTCCAGGAGTTGGCGACGCCGGGGAATTGCAGCGCCTTGTCGAGTTCGGCGATCAACTTGTCGGTGGTCAGGCCTGGGCGCCATTCGGATTCCGGCTTCAGGTTGATCACTGTCTCGAACATCTCGGTCGGCGCCGGGTCGGTCGCCGTATTGGCGCGGCCGGCCTTGCCGTAGACCGAGCTGACTTCGGGGAAGCTCTTGATGATCTTGTTCTGCGTCTGCATCAGTTCGGCCGCCTTGGTGATCGACATACCGGGCAGTGAAGCCGGCATGTAGAGCAGTGTGCCTTCGTTGAGCGTCGGCATGAACTCGGAGCCGAGTTGCGAAGCCGGGTAGACCGAGACACCCAACGCCAGAACGGCGAGCACGATGGTCAGCTTCTTCCAGCGCATGACGCCGGCGATGATCGGCCGATAGGCCCAGATCAGAAAACGATTCACCGGGTTCTGCGCTTCCGGCATGACCTTGCCGCGGATAAACAACATCATCAGGACCGGCACCAGCGTCACCGAAAGCAGCGCCGCGCCGGCCATCGAGAAGGTCTTGGTGAAGGCCAGCGGCGAGAACAGCCGCCCCTCCTGGCCTTCCAGGGCGAACACCGGGAGGAAGGAAACAGTGATGATGAGCAGCGAGAAGAACAGCGCCGGGCCGACTTCCTTGCAGGCGGCGAGCATGGCGTCGGCACGCTCGGCTTTGGTGTGCTCCTCGGGCAGACGCTCCAGGTGTTTGTGGGCGTTCTCGATCATCACGATGGCGGCGTCGACCATGGCACCGATGGCGATGGCGATGCCGCCCAGGCTCATCAGATTGGAGTTCATGCCCAGCGAGCGCATGGCGATGAAAGCGATGAGCACACCGACCGGTAGCATCAGGATGGCGACCAGAGCGCTGCGCACGTGCATCAGGAAAGCGATACAAACCAGCGCGACAATGACCGCTTCTTCCAGCAAGGTGCGCTTCAGTGTATCGATAGCGCGGTGAATCAGCTCGGAACGGTCGTACACCGTATGCACCGTGACGCCCTCGGGCAAGCCGGGTCCGATTTCGTCGATTTTGGCCTTCAGATTATGGATGACTTCCAGCGCGTTGGCGCCGTAGCGCGCCATGGCGATTCCCGACACCACCTCGCCTTCGCCGTTTAACTCGGTCAAGCCGCGCCGCTCGTCGGGCACCAGCTCGACGCGCGCGATGTCGCGGATCAGCACCGGCGTCCCCCGTTCGCTTTTGACGACCAGCATTTCGAGATCGCTTCCGCCGCGCAGGTAGCCCTTTCCGCGCACCATGTACTCGGTTTCGGCCATCTCGACGACGCGCCCGCCGACATCGCGGTTCGAGTCGCGGATCACCTGCGCCACCTTCATCAGTGGAATTCCGTAGGAACGCAGCTTCACCGGGTCAACGGTGACCTGGTAGGTCTGCACGAAGCCACCGACCGATGCGACTTCGGCGACGCCGTGCGCTTTGGTCAGCTGATAGCGGACGTACCAGTCCTGGATGGTGCGCAGTTCAGCCAGCGTCTTGTCCTTGGCGAGCAGCGCGTACTGGTAGACCCAGCCGACGCCGGTGGCGTCCGGTCCGAGCGAGGGCGTGACGCCCTTTGGCATGCGGCTGGAGGCAAAATTCAGGTATTCGAGCACGCGCGAGCGCGCCCAGTAAATGTCGGTACCGTCCTCGAAGATGATGTACACGAAGGACGCGCCGAAGAATGAGAAGCCGCGCACCACCTTCGATTTGGGTACCGAAAGCATGGCCGTGGTCAAGGGATAAGTCACTTGATCCTCGACCACCTGCGGCGCCTGGCCGGGATACTCGGTATAGACGATGACCTGAACATCCGAGAGGTCGGGCAGCGCGTCAATCGGTGTTCTGAGGACGGCGAAGACCCCCCAGATAATGATGAACAGGGTGGCAAGCAGAACCATGAAACGGTTTTTGCCCGACCAGTCGATGATTTTGGCCAGCATGGTCAATTTCCCTTTATTCTTCAGTGGCCGGCGTGCGGATTGGCCACAGGGGCTGGCGCAGCCGCGCCCATCGCCATCGGCTTGACGCTGGTGATTACCCATTCGCCCGGCTGGCGCTCGACGAACTCGACAACCACCTTGGCACCCGGTTTAAACGCTTGTAGCAGGGTCACGTTGGCGGCCTTGAACTCCATGGTCATGGCCGGCCATTTGAGGCTGTCGACCGGGCCGTGGTTGAGATTGACTGTGCCCGCTTTTGTGTCAACGCTGTCCACCGTTCCTTCGGCGTGATGACTCGACCCCTTGGCCGCTGGTGTGGCTTTCTCTGACTCCGTCCCCGCCTTGGGCGCCGCACCATGAGCGGAGTGGCCGAAACCGCCAACAGCCGCCTTGAGATTACTCTCGGCGTCGATCAGGAAGTTGGCGGCGACCACTACCCGTTCGCCTTCTTTCACCCCTTCGATAATTTCAACGTTGCTATCGCTACGCGCGCCGAGTTTCACTTCGCGCGGTTCGAAACGACCTTCACCCTGTTGGATCAGGACAATTTGACGGGTTCCGCTGTCAATGATGGCGGAAATCGGTACGGTGACCACGTTACCCTTGGCTGACACCGGCAATTCCACTTGAGCAAACATGGCGGGCTTCAAGAGTAGACCGGGGTTGGCGAGTTCAACGCGCACCGGTACGGTACGGGTTGCCGCGTTGAGGGTGGGGTAAACATAGCTGACTTTGCCTTCGAAGAGCTTGTCCGGGTAGGCATTGATCCGGACTTTGGCTTGGGCGCCCAGCTTGACCAGACCGATGTCTTGCTCGAAGACGTCGGCGACAACCCAAACCGATGAAAGGTCGGCGACCTGATAGAGGACTTCGCCGGGCATGAAGCGCATGCCTTGCAGCGCTTTTTTCTCAGTGACGATGCCGGTTACCGGCGAGCGGAAGGTTAGCGTGCGTTTCGCTTCGCCGGATTGTGCCAGCGCCTTGACCTGCGCTTCCGAAATGTCCCAGTTTTTTAATCGCAGCAGACTCGATTCAGCGAGCTGCTTCATGCTGGCCTGGGCTTGACCCCCCGCATCCTTGAGCGAATCGACGCCCTGCGCGGCGATGGCGTATTCGCGCTGCGCTGAGACCAACTCCGGGCTATACACTTCGAACAGCGCTTGCCCCTTGCCAACAGCCTGGCCGGTGACATTCACCTGCAGACGTTCGACGTAACCTTCGAATTTGGGCGAGATGGCGTAGGTTTTTCGCTCGTCCGGTTCGATTCGACCTGCCGCGCGAACCGTTTTATCGAGGTTGCGAAGCTCGGCGGCTTCACTGCGCACACCGAGTTTCTGAATTTTTTCCGTACTGATCCTGATCTGATTGGCCGATGCCGGTTCTCCGCTGTTTCCATCATCATCCTCACCCTCGAAAACGGCGATGTAGTCCATGCCCATCGGGTCTTTTTTAGGTGTCGGCGAGGTGTCGGGCAGGCCCATCGGATTGCGGTAAAAAAGAAGTTTTCGCTCCTTTTTAACGCTCTCGCCTGTCGTCTTGAGGGTATCCGCTGTAACCGCCGTACTCCCTGCGCCAGGCAATGTTGTTCCCTTGTTACCCAGCCAGTACCCACCACCGCCAGCGATCAGAGTAACGATAACGCCAAGCGTCAATCCCGCCCCCAGTTTCATAAATCTTCTCCTAATAGTTTTTCGATTTCTGCAAGACGAATCTGCGCTTCTGCCTGTGCCTTGATCTGGATTTGGCGTGCTTTGCGAATTTGTTGTTGTGCTTCGAGCAGGGTGGCGAAATCCACTTTCCCATTCTCGTAGGAGGCCAGGGCGGAGTTGAAGGTCAATTCGGCTTGGGGCAGTAGACTGTTCGTCGTCAGACTCTCGGTACGCCGCGCTGCTTCGATACCGGAAAGATTTTCGGCAAGCTCGCCAAGTATCTGGTTCGATGTAGCTTCCTTGCGCGACCGGGCGGCCGAAAGCATCGATTCGGATTCACGTTCCATGGCGCGGCGCGAGGTTTGCTGGAGCGGGATGTTGAATTCGACCATCACTTCCCACTCCTTGACGGCGTTCTGGTACTGGATCGGGGAAATGGCCAGCGCAAAATCCGGGTAACGGTTCTTGTAGGTCAATTCGCGGGACTTTTCAGCGGCCTTGATGCGCGCCTCTTCAGTAAAAAGTTGCGGATTGCGACCACGTACGCGGTCTTCCAGCGTCGCATAGTCGAGCTTCGCTGGCGCTGGGATCGGGCGTAACACCTCGGGATTGGCAAGACGTGCGCTGGATGGCCGGGCCAACAGCGCATTGATGCGCGCCCGCAGCATGTTGCCTTCATTCTCCAGCATGATCAGGTCGTTACGCATGCCGGTTTGCTCGACCTGGGCACGGATCGCGTCCTGCTGCATCGCCAGCCCGCCGGCGTATCGAATCTGGGCAATCTTTTCCAGTCTCACCATAAGGTCGAGAATCTCGCGCGTCAGTTGTTCGTTGCGATGCAAAATATACAGTTGGGCATGTGCTATCTTGAGCTTGGCGGTAATTTCGGTCCAGGTTCCACGCACACGTCCTTGCGCCCCTTCGGCCTCCAGTTCGGCAATCTCGCGTTTCAGATCACGTTTTCCATACCACGGTATTTCCTGTAGCACCGTGTATTTGGTGCTGCCGACCCGGCTCGGGTTCAAGGTGGCATTTTGCTCACCAAACTTGGTGATGTCCTGGAGTTCCATTCTGAATCTTGGGTCAGGTAGTGCGCCGGCGGGCACGACCCGCTCGATGGCCGCATCGGCTTCGTAGCGCATCGATGCATAGTCCGGATTAGTGCTTCTGGCATAGTCGAGCAGGCTGTCGACGGTTCTGCCAATGGCAACTTCCTGCGACAGGATTGGGGTTGCAATCCCCAGCGCCAACATCAATATGAATACCTTCGTGCGAAAATTTCCTCGCATTTAACCTCCCTGTGAAGTACAAGTGCCAATTCAGGCTGCCTCGACGATTTGCCAGAAGATCAAGGATCTGCCCGAGCGACACAACGATAAGAATGCGTCGCTGATGAACGGCCACACCAAGTAGACGTTATTTTGTGGGCTCAAACTTGACGACCGTTATTGCGCCATTGACGTTGTCTGCCAAAAAACGGATTTTGTCTCCTGTCTTCATCTGCTCCAGCCAGGCCGTGTCCTTGACACGAAATACCATAGTCATGGAAAAATCCATTCCCAGGTTCGGCAGCGGACCGTGCGCAAGGGTGACTTTGCCGGCAGACTTGTCTACTTTTTTGACCAGACCTTCAACCATTTTTACCTCGGTCGGTGCTTGGCCCTGCATCTTCATGCCAGGGGCCATGGCGCCATGACCGTCGTGTTTGCTAGCGGCAATGCCCGGTGCAGAAATGGTCGCGATAAGGACAATACAAGCGCTTGCAGTTAAAGTTTTCATGGTGTACTCCGGTGAAAATTAATGTTTCGCAAAAACGCGGGTCGTGCCATCAGATTGAACCAGCAAGGTATCGTACGGTGGGGAATTCGGGATATCCATACCGGGCGATCCGGGTGGCATCGATGGAACGGCCAGACCCAATGCCTTGGGCTTTTCCTTGAGCAATCGCTGGATATCAGTTGCCGGAACATGCCCCTCAACGACATAATCGCCAATCCTTGAGGTATGGCAGGAGCCGAATTGATCGGGCATGCCGAGTTTTTTGCGGGAGGCGGGAATGTTATTCACTTCGTGAATTTCGACTATGAAACCGCTCTTTTGCATGTGCTCGATCCACTTCCCACAGCAGCCGCAAGTCGGACTTTTGTAGATGTCGACTTTGGGGAGCGTTTGTGCCAAGACCGAAGCGGAACCCATAAACGCTATAAGGAAGAGCGAACGGAGATGAAATTTCATAATATTTTCCATTTGTTTATCAGATGCGGGGAGTTTAATCAGGGGAAACCAACATGAGGCTGACTGAAAAATTACATTTCTGTAATTTTTGAACCTTTCTGGCAAGAGTGAACTAGCTTTCTTTTCCGCGATGTAATGTGTAATGGCTCTGGCGCTACAGATGTCCTGTTAGTTGGCAATCGGCACCATTCCAATGGGCTGGCATGGAACGATCAATTCGAACACAGTGCTCGTTTGATCCGAACGTACGAAGGCATCCCCACCGTGCGCTCGCATGATGGACCGGGTTATCGCCAAGCCAAGCCCCACCCCCTCGCTGAAACGTTGCCGGGAACAATCGACACGGTAGAA
>APMI01023523.1_pt1 | contig 22988 bp, 13 predicted proteins | sample 667938 | NCBI WGS metagenome assembly APMI01 (sample SAMN01084076, study PRJNA167559) | wastewater metagenome | biome: Wastewater | place: Denmark: Ejby Moelle, Odense | collected 2011-11-28
ATGATGATTTTATGTTTAAATTATTAATTCTATAAAACTTCATTGTTCATTTTATCGAATTTTAGCATTTCTCTCACTATGTCATGAAGCCCCAATTCATCATTTTATACACTAATACTTTTCGAAATAATTTTTTCAACTACTGGTGAATGAGTCTGAAAGTGGGTTAAATTTATAAGTTTAGATTAGTGTGTTAATTTTCTTAAATTATTGTACGAAGAACAATTCTAAATTAGACCTAACAGCTTTTCATAATAATTAAACTTAATAGTACTTTTAGATGGTAAAATTTACCCTTGCATATCAGCTATTGAGAATTGTTGATGCGTTACTGACATAATAATATCTTTCTCCATATCTGAATAAACTGTATTTTTCCTATTATAGTATTTACTCATTAAATGACCTAATTATCCATATTTTAGCTTCACTTTTAATATTTACAAATTATTGTAATTTACAGTGGAAATTTAAATGATTTCAAATGAACAAAGGATGTTGAAGAGTACTTCGTTTTAAAAATCGTTAATTTCGATAAAACCTTGATCAAATTCTGTCTCTTTTGGTTCATCAGTGACTAAAATTTCAAAAATTGCATTAGAAGCAAACTGTAAAGCAATCATTTCGTTTCGGCTTGTCGATAAAAAACCAAGAGTTTAAATGTATCTACCTTTATTTTATTTAAACATGCGTATTTCAGCCTCTTTCAGACGACACCCTCGATAACAGGTAAATTATTTTTTATTTTTGAACTGACTTCGATATTTTCTTAATATTGCTTTATGCATTTTTTGTACAAAATAGTGTGCATAGAATGTTTAAAGCGAATCACGACCTACGCGAAGCAAATTATTAAGTAGTTTATGATAGAAAGTTTCCTTTGTATACTCCAAGAGCAAATGCGATTCCTCAGCTCCTCCAAGTTGAGAAAGAACCGAATTTTAAAATTCCTTAATATTCATTAACTGATTTGGATAGCAGGTACGTGCTAGTTAACAGAATCGCTTAATCATAACTTCACTTGCAACAGGCTGATTTATCATAGCTCTAAGGCTTAACTTATAAATGTTTGCGACTAATGGGTCTGGCAGGATTATGATGTTAGAGAAGACGGTACCATTTGAACGTGTTAAGTGGCCCATCAACTGTAAATTTTTAAGCGCGACAAGTGTGTCAGGGTTCTCAGCATTGTAAAAGAACTAATAGCTTTATTGTGTGATTTCTTGAGGTTACATTTTTAATGCTAATGATCTTCAATAGAAAGATCAAATTATTGGGGAATTTATAATATAGAAATTTCATTATGTATTAAAATTTGACAGTCTATATCTCCATTTATAAGATAGTCTAATGATTGTTAGTCTCCTCTACTCTCTTGAAGTTGTGCTGTTCGTATGCGGAGGTAATACTGGCAGAAGTGTCATGGCATCGTGGTACGCTAATTCCAAGTATGAGTATATCGTGGATGCGTTTTCCAGAGGTAGTGGTATCGATCCTGATGACGACTTCCATCCATAGCCCAACGCAGCAACTCTCATAAAAGATCATTATGGCAGACCCGACCAGTTCAAATTCCAGCGAGCAACAGTGGCCGCAATCCAAGATCTAAACTACGCCGACATAATATTAACAATGACAACAGAGCACAAGAACAGACTGTTAAAACTAGTAGACAACGAATGTCTTTAGTCGAGTATAAACATGCGGGAGTTATCATTTTACAGTCGATCACAATGGGATAAAATGTGCCTAAACAAACAGAAAATAAAGAATAAAATATTCACATTGGTAGGCTGTGTGACGGGTATTGACGGCGATATCCCTGATGCTTTTGGGCATGATATGGCTTTTTATTAGCAAGTTCTTTAACAAATTAAAGCTAATGTAGATATGGCTGTGGCTGATCGAATTAGGACTAGCCAATGGTGCACCAAATATAAGGAGTGATTTACGTATAATATATTATGGAATTACTAATGCATTTGTTATATTGTCTAATTTTTGGATGATATAAGTTATGTAGACTATGAAAAATACACACAAAAAATATATTGGTTTTTAATAAAATTTGTCATAATAATTGTTGATTTATTTGATCATTCAAAATAATATTTGCCAAACTGAACTCCGCATGCACTTCCAATATCCAAAATCTTGGCTGAAGGTTGCGTCCATCCTCCGAAAGGAGTAAAATCATTGAAATTGGGCTGATGGTTTGTCTCATCTTCGTTAGGCACCCAGAAAAGTTTATAGTCCTTCAATTTCAAAGTATCAGCGAAGAAATATTTCCACAAGGTAATATTACCCAAAATACTAACAGCTGATCCAGAGACACCTGCAGATTTGAGTGCTTGAGCGATGGTCAATAATCGGTCTCCATTGGTCGGCCAGGTTGCAGGGCTGCTCCAATCACAAGTTGTATCAGATTGATCTTCAGTTCCGAAAAGCCAAACATTCCCATACAAATTTTGTGGAATCTTTGACACAAACTCAGCCGAGAACTTCTGTGCATCTCTGTTCCTACACACGACTAAAATAATTTCAGTACCGACACTGCCAGCCTAACTCGCCAGCTTCACGAGTTTGATATCGGCGTCATTGAGACCATTGCTGTTTGATTGGATGATAGCTCCGATCTTGCTGTACCCGCTATTGAGAAGACATTTTACTTGAGAGGCAGTGTACTCGTAGGTATCCAACAGGAACGCGCCCATCTTGCATTCGGTTTGTGCCACAGTGGCCGCGATCAGCACGGCTAATAGGATATATTTCATAGTTTATTATTTCGGATCAAAATTGCCATATATTTTAATTAATTCTTAAAAGTTATATACATGAAATTACATATTAGAATTAGTGATTTTTCTGTGTTAAATCTCTTTTAGTCTAGTTCGTTAATAGTTATATAATACCTTGTTGTTATTGATAGCAGTGATAGAATAATATTTAAACAATAGTAAACATCATTTCTTATACAACAGATTCCAGTACCCATCGCCTACAAAATGAATAGTCTCGACAGCGACACCCTCCTTATCTGCCCTGATTTCCTCAGTTGATTTTTTGGTTACTCCCAGTGCCTGCGAATTAAATAAAATATTACAACTGCATGATCATGGCCATGAATGTATATTGCTACAATGGCTCCAGCTTTTACATCATCCATATGTGATTGCTAGTTGGTCAAACCAGGACCCATCACATTGGCACCTTTTAAGATAAATCTGGTCGCACCGGAATCCACGACGAATTTTGGGTATATTGTGGGGTAAGAGTGGACGGTTTTCAATGTTGGCACCACGTAGTCTTCAACATGTACAAAATGTATCTCATTGTCAATTATTATTTGTTACGATTTTCTATCATCACCTGATTTTGTTTTGTATGTCATCACTTTGCCTTTCTTTGGCCATAGGCCAGGCACTTGTTCTTCTTCTACTGTCAAATTAGAGTAGAATTTATGCCTCATGTCTTTAATTGCAGTCTTGCTAGCCGCAGATTCGTGACCTTTTCCTTCGAGTGTTTTCAACATCAAAAATTATATAATTTCAAAGCTTAATGCAATTCTTTATCAAATATAATTGATAATAAAGATCGTATTAATTAATTAAGACTTTCTGAATTATTAGGAACATTTATTAAATATTCTTACATTAATATTCTCGAATACAATTTATTTAGTAATGAATTTTGATCTTGCTGTACAAATTGATGATTAAACTATTTAATAACTTGATAATGATGCAAATAAAAATATACTTGCATGCAGTACCTACGAGGATACTCGAAAAACAACAATCCCTAAGCTGATATAGGTCTTTTTACTCTGTACAAGACACAAAATTAGCGATAATAATTAAAATAATGCTCGCATATATAGTTGCCGATCCAGGCGCTTAGAAATTTATCTCACAGTGGCAATAAATAAGTAAACAATGATCAATAAAAAAGGATGATGTCTTTGAATGTTGATACTGACAGTGATGTTACTAATGTTATCAGATGGCAGAAGGATAGTTATAATAAAGATACAGTTATGAATAATGAAGAAGATTATGTGTATGTCAAGCCAAGGCGAAAAAAATATTTTCATGATGAAATATTTACGCATAAAAGAAATATTACCCTAAGTAAAAAGCATAGAAAATTAGAGATAAGTCCATAAATTATATAAAAAGCACCAAAGTATCATTCACCCGTCTCTAGATTGCTGAATTTTGACAGCATTGGATAACATTTACAGATTAATCGTTCTCAACAGATCGACTACCATAGAATACCAACAAAATAGCTTAAAGTTTGTTTTCCAAAGCTTAAATTAAAATTAAAAACTTCTATCTCACAAAAATAAGAACTTAAACATGAAATAAGAAATCAAAGCAGCTCTAAGAAGAATAAATAATAACCTTAACACTAAAATATTCACAAAAAGCGTAAAAAACCAAGTCGGTTAAGGATAAGCACAGACTCAAATAATTTTGAACCTTAATAAAAATTTATATTGATATCAACCAACCAATATCGCTTGGCTACAGAAAGAAAAGAAGTACCACTAATATCAATTTTGAAGAAATATTCTAAAAAAATATGATTTTGTGTGACATTAATAATTCTGATCATTATCATACAATATAAAATGCTGAAACTAATAAACAGAGATCTGATTTTGCAATTGGTTCATCGATCATTCTACACAATAATTCAAGACTCGAAAAGATTACGCACATTTCAAGTACCTCAATAGAAAGACATGTACCTATATATTATATCATATCAGCCACCCGATCCCAAAATAAACATTCGATGACGCCCTCCTCTTCACTCTAATCCGCCTCCAAACAGCATTCTAATCATTAAAATCACAACAGACAGACTCAATAGAAAGTAGTAAAATAAAATCAATAACATTGACAGGTGTCAATAAATTGGAAATATAATCTGGACAAGGCTGGTTTATATTCTAAGGTAAAAGTTAATTATTTACTTTGTTTTATAATTCACCATTTAATGGACCGTTTAAGTACTATTATGATCTAGCGACGAAAAGATGGCTGTCCAATAAAGATAATCATATTTTGGAATAGAATCTGGCAAGGGAAGTGCAAGGGAAATTTTTTGCATATCTTGATATCTGATCTTTGTATATTTTATATAGTTCAAGTTCTAAATTAGCAAATAAAGCAGGTTTAATTTTTCTTATTTTCTTATTAATAATAAAATCAGAATGTAAAACAGTCGCTTAGCCAGATTAGGCAAATAAACATTAAAAAATCGTTCAAATTTTACACTTTTACAATAGATAAACTCTGATGAGTTCTCGACAGACAAGCCGATAAAAAACACAAGCACAGTATACTTGGACGAGAATGGAAAGTAAAGATAGACCGCATAGCTGAGCAGTCCTATATTAAACAAAGTCAAGAGCAATAACACAATAAATAAAAATATCACTAATAATGAGTCATAACTAAATTTTTCAATATCAGATTCAAATGCTAGAGATTTATACGCGTTGCCTGTCGTAAATGTTAATAACAATAGCAGCAATAATAATAACGGAGATAATATGGTTGATTTAAGAGCCAGTGGTAAACTCAATAGTAAAAGCAGTAATTTTAGTAATAAGGATCCCAAAACTAAGATGATAAAATCACAATATGTGTAAGAAGATGATGGTTATAGTAATAGTAACGATAGGAAAAATAGAAGGCAGAAGAAATTGATGGATTCTATTAAGGAAGTCTAGCATTCTCATGTGTACAGTCAGGCCAGTTCTATGGTTAGTAATAATAGTAAAAGAGGGCTACTAAATATAAGGAGGCCAAAGGGATTTCAGCGGAAGCAAGAAAGAATGGAGGAAATAGACTTTATTGGCGATAATTTGTATTAAGTATAAGATATCATTAGTGATATTGGCAAAATTATGGACACTAGTAAACGTAGAAATATTGTACAAGCTTCAAAATAACCCAGCATGGTTCCTTTAAAAGCAAATAAATGGCTAAATAATCACTTCGGTCAAATGAACAAACTGGATTAAATGTTAGCGAATTACAAAAGCATTCCTGAATAATAGTCAGCCATCCCGATCACATAAGATTTCTACCGATAGTCCACATACATGAAAAATACTCCTAAACTTGAATAAAGCAAAAGTAAGAGCAATAATAAAATAAATTCTTTCAATTTCGCACAAAAGTTAAAAGCCAACAACGACCCTAAATTATCATTAGTAGTGATAAAATGGAACCAAATGCCAATGATTGCGACTAAGTGGCAGCCCTCCATATATTTAAAATTGCATTCATTTCCACAGCAGTAAGAATATCGACGTGTAGTCCTTAAAGCATATTCGTTAGGAATAAAGTCGTACTCTATTTTTCACTATGCGAACGCAGGAGTTATTGAGCCATCAGCCTCTAATGATAAGAATGCTGGTTTACACAAACTTATGTCTTAGGAACAATATGCGAAAACTTGGTAAAAATATTACCCTGTATCATAAAATTCATAATAAACATTATCGTAATAATAGAAATAATTGTTGATGGAGTTTGATATAGAATGGTACCGTACTTTCATCGAATTCTGTTATCACTCAGGCCTGTAAGATGTTCTCTAAAAATAAAAATAACACGATGTTCAAACTTATATCGCAGTTATTGGCGGTCTATAAAGACTATAAAATATAAAAGCAGAGTTAATTATCAGCAATCAGATCAAATACATGAGGCAGTACTTCCAAGATGTATATTCTTATGGAAGTAATTAAGATGTTATTGGACTGATTCGGGTTTAAAATGATTAGAAAATGGAAGTGCATTAAATATATAGTAATTTCTATGCCATGCTTAATGATTAAGAATAAGGAAGGGTACCTAGTATCGATTTTGGAGTATGGCCTCTCAGTTAGGATAACACTTCTCTTGTGGTTGTTATGCAGTTGTGTGGAAATCGGGATTCTGAACATATTTCACTAAATAATTAAGAACATAATATGACAATTTCAATGAAAAATCCAAATTTTTCAGTATTGATAACCTAACAAATTTCTCTTATTAAATCATCACAATCTTAAAAGTCTTAACTGCCTTCTCACACTCATAAATTAATTTTGCGTCCAGAATAAGATAAAAACTGGGAACTTGCTATGAAAATTTAAAATAATGACACTTAAAGTCCTCCAAAAGATAATGAAAATGATGAAGAAAATATCAATTTAAAGAGAAGTAAATAATTTAAAGTTATACTTACATAAGAATTATTGTTTGGAATCATATATACTGTTGAAACTAATGGTAAGTCTTGAAGTGATACTAAATGTTATTTTTCTATTAGTCAAAATATTAAAAACATAAATATTTAGTATCATCGTGTTAACTTTATTTCACAAAGTTATTTTCCTAATTTAGCAATTTTCCATCACTTTAAAATTTTCAAGATCCTTGCCTTCAGTTAAAATATTCTTCAGAATTCGATTGTGAGTGATGACTAATATTCTTTTGGCTTTTAACTCTCTTGCAATTTATTGAATTTTTAGTTTTGCTGCTATACTACGCTTTAGGCATCTTTGGACTGACTATAATGGTTTTGGAAATATTTCACTTAAAATTTCAATATATCTTGAGCCGTTTGATTTCTATTTGTTGATCTGCTGTCTTATATTTTAGTCAACAAACTAATCCTGCCAAAATTGATCACTTTCCATGCACGTACTACTCACTTTGCTAAAATCAAAATCTTTATATTTTTTAATTTTTTCTTAAAGTCCTTCTCCGAAATCACATACCTTTGATACAACTTCAGTAATTTCCTTTAAAACAATAACTTTTCCATATCTAATTCCATTATTCTGACAATTTTATAGAAGTAGTCTAGCTGTCTAAAGTGTTCGATTTAGTGGCGATACGAACACTATATCGAAAGTTGAGGCTGACTCTCCACTTTGTTTTACCTCAAGATTGTTTAATTCTCTTACGTTTTAAAATCTGACGTCATCGATCTATTTTACTCCTTTTTGGGTTATCCCACAATCAATAAGGGATTAGTCAAGCTGAAATATAGCTTTAGATTCAGCAGAAAGAGGATCATGTTGACAGGAATTCATAATTTAATTGAATTTTGACTCAGCATGCCTCATTAAGTAACACTCTATAGGACTTGTCCCCGAATTGAGAACCTGAGATGCAGGATTATTGGGCAGATCATAGGAAAACAAAGGAGAGCTTAGGCTTTATGAAACTTTAGATTTATTTTGGGTTTTTTGGTAGCTAAGCATTGTTTATTGAAACGTTTGCTGACAATGTATATTTGTTATATTATTGGCTATAATTATGTAAGCCTACGTATGCTCTTAACGTTCCCCGATTAAAGTATAAGCCGTTGAACTTAAATCTACAACTTCTGTCATACACAAATAAAATAGTAAAAAGAATTAAATTCTCTCATATTCATCAATTATTAAAACGCATTTTTTTCTTAATCTCCGTCTTATATTTTTCAACTTAAGCCTGCACCTAAAATCTAAACTCCAGTTACTATTTATCAGGGTAAGGTAATCCTTTTTCTTTCACTAAATTCACAAAAGGATGTTTAATTTCTACAGCTTATGAAATCACAACACTATAATAAGTGCCAGTTGATGCTGTCCTTAATGTTACTTAGTTTACAATTTTGTTGATCGCTTAGTACTCTCCAAAGCTGTCCATTTCCTGAAGGGATTATAAAATGACTTACTTTTCATGACCTTTTATTTTTAACTTTTTTAGTACATATGCCTCTCCATAAATAATGAAAAATATTTTGTCGTTTAGACTACCAGCGGTAGCGAGTGTTTCACCGGAACTGAAATTGTTTTTGATCATCATCAATGATAAGTACTTTTTATCATAGTCCGTCAAAGTCTCAAAATATTTATTTGAGCGTAAGTAATTATATGCTTTCTCAATTTATTCCTGCTTTTCCCAGACTTCCAAAAAATGTTAAGCCTTGATGACCATGCAATGCGTATGATTTAAAGTTTTAGCTGTCTCGCCTCTTTATCTAAGCTTGAAAACAACTTCGACATGCCCGATAATATCGTAAGCATTCACAATTCTTGTTACCTTGCTGTCCTTTGATTAGATCTAGACTGAGCCTTACACCAGAATATATATTAGATTTGGCTCGTTCTATTTACTGTAAAGATTCTATCCGGCTTTGAATTATATGATGCCCGATGTGAGACACAACGATATAAATTTTTAAGACTGGTAAGGGAAAAATCTACGGAAGAATGGAAGTTTTTGGACAAATTTAGTAAGCTCAACGCCTTAAAATGGCATGCGTTCATTAAATGGTTTCGATATCATTTTGATAATGTTCATTGTCTCCGGCTTCATTTCTTCTACTTCTATTTATATATTGAGAAATTTATAAAATATGCAAGAAACAAAAACATCAGAACATTGGTTTTTGAATTTTGCCCTCGTTATAAAAGTACACTTCTTGGCCTAAGTTATCTTAATTATATCCTAAGTTGTAAAAAGTATTTACCTATATATCCGACTTTCTCAAGAACATTCGTGTCTTTCGTGAAGTTGATAGTAGTAAGCACTTAGCCTGTCTCCCAATTTGCCATTTTAATGTAACCCTTAATTAACAAATATTTACTCTATATACTAAAAAGTTGTCAACATGTATTTCTATTTCTCGCACTCCTCTTTGCGGAGTCTTAACATAATTATATACATTTATTGCCGATAATGTACAAATTCTATCGAATTATATTAAAATTGCATTCTATGCTTGCTTTTACATTTTATCTAGGTCACGTAAGTAAGGAGCAAGCCAAATGCTTTCGTCGTTGCTCGTCAAATTCTTACCATCGAACAAGTTATTCAAGATACGTTTGTCTTTTTAGTAACCAGGCAAAGTGATTAAAGGAGCTGGGAATTATGATATTTTCTTTATGTCAGTTATCTAATTACCTTTCTCATCGAAAGCAACAAGACCATTGAGTCCTATGAAATCTCTATCACCCCACGTGGTATGAAGAATGATTTTTACGAAGTATCCTGATGGAAGATTCGGTGGATCATATTCGAAGCAATTTCGTTTAGGTAATTTAATTCCTTACTTATTTTCGTTAATTTTTATTTGTTTGTTACTCAGTCCATTAGTCAAAGGTCTCATAAAATTTTAAGAAGTTTTCTTAAATAGAATATGTTATTGTCTTTCAAATTGCAATTATTGTGCTAGCCAATCATTATCACTGATTCTTTTTTGAATAATTACGTTATTTGTGAACAAAATATTTTAACAAGATTTATAGACCTCATCTCTAGAATTTCCTGCATTTTTTCTAACATCGCCAGTAAAAATTAAGCTTCCATCTAAAATAAATTGTATTTTTCTCACTCCAATCATTGCATGGACTCGATCTCCGACAAAATTCCACATTCTAATTAGTGAAAGTTCAATCTTTTTTGAGAAAGTTAAATCAATCTTAATTTATTATTTTCTTTGACTTTTCCATTGACTAGCTTGGTCAGTTGTATATCCCATGCTATTTGAAAATACTCCAATAATCGCACCAGCAGCTCCTCCACTCCATTTCATCTAACTTGGAAACACTCTTTGGCCTGAGCTTTCAAAAAATTATATTTTATTAATGCCGATGAACTGTTGATCTCCCCAGTTTGACAGGATAACAATTTGTATTTTATTTCCTTTTGGCAGCTCAGGAATAGTAACTGATTTTTATTTTTAATTGCCGAATTGATATCGATTTTATTTTGATCCCACCAAATCATTTAACTAGTTTAGAAAATCGTCGATGTCTATTTTTGTTTTTTATTAAGCTTGTTTTAATATACTTGACTATTTTTGCGTATATGTTGGAGTAGGTTGAGATTTTTTGTCTGGCTTTGAAGGCGCATCTTGAAAAAGAGAATCATTCATGAAATCGTCTAATGACTGCTTCTCATAATTTTTCTTCTATTTTGGTTATATCTTCGGAACCTATTTAACAACTTTTGTCTGTGCAACAACAGGTTATTATTTCGTCATAATCAGACTTTCAAACCCTGTATTTTCAATATCTTTCTTACTGTAGCCTTCTTTTAATTTTTCCACTTTCTATGATATTTAATTCACTTTAGCATTTATTTAATTAGTCTTAATTTTCTATTTTATCAAACTTTGACCAAAACTGCTGAAAATATCTTTTTATTCTTCATACTGTTTTTGAGAGTTAGTGCGGGTGACTCTTTAAACACTCACTTTATTAGTGGAACGAAAATTGTCAATTTTATTTAAAATTTATTTGCTTGAATTTTCTTGCCTGTTGCTGCCTATCGAAGCATAAAATTACTATTTGGGTTTGCTAATTATTTATTTTGATGATGGATTCTATTATTGATAAAGTTGAGAGAATCTATTCAATGCTTTCTCACTTGGTCTTTTCTAAGCCTTTTATTCCATTTTTCTATCTTATTCAATCATTTTAATAATTTTGTCTTCCATTTGAGTGTTTTACAACCAATTAGCTTTTGACTACTTTTATTTATCCTTTGGTTTGATGTAAACTCCACTTGGACCTTCAGGTCGAATATTCTCTGAGCTTGACGGTCCCTAGCTTACTTATTCAATTTTTGTTTGACTTCCTCCTTATTTTTTTACTTTACTAAAATCAAATCCCTCTTATATCATAGCAAGCGTAGCATAATCCTAAATTTAATTATACGACCCCTTCTTAATAAGCCCTTCCCATACCATTCTATCATTAATATATACTTAAATCCAATCTGTCTCTTTACTGTTCTAAATTTCTGACTTATTATAATTCCATATTTTAATACCACCGATTTTTTAACTCACTTCAAGTTCAATTTAGAAGTCTCGTTTGAAGACTGTGGTGAACATTTACTCCTAGTTAGTAGTTGAAGATGAAGTATTAAATAATTTTAATAACTTTGGCGTTACTGATTTTATGTTATCAGAGGTTATTGTGATTTGTTTGTAAGCTGTATTGTACATGTATATAGCAGTTAAACCTATTATTGAAGCATGACCACGGTTTCTTAATAAGACTATTTTAACTTTGTTTGTCCCTAGTTTTTTCTTGCCTAATCTGACCATTTTACTATTAGACATGCCTTGATTTAACTCAAGAGTGTCTGCTTGATGCGATTCTGTCACTTAAATGTCCAAAGGTTTCTTGACATTTGATATTGGAAAATTCTTAACAAGAGAGTTCTTCTTTAAATCCGACAATGTTCTTTTGCCCATACTTGGATCATCATTTTTTTATTATTGAATTTTATTTGTGACAGAAGCATATCCTGCAATTTATTTAACTTCACTCTTCATTTATTATTTTTGATTGATCATTTGACTATGTATATTCATAGTTTTGGGCTGATGTGCTTATTACTCAACTTCAATTTCAGATATTTCTTAACCAATTTAACCTTAATTTCCATTTCCTTTATTCTGATTGTCTTCCTTCTCTTGAAATTGACTTACTTGCTAACTGCCAGGTTGTACATATTTTTCTAATTGTGGACTGCTGACTTTCTTATTACCTTTCATGATTGAATTATATAAACTTGTAGCTTTCTCTTTATTTTTGCTGTTGCCTGCTCCACCATGAGTAGTGCTTTTCATTGTGCTGGGATTTTGACTTGAAATTATGTTTAATGATTAGTTTTATAATGGGTCGGGTTTAAGGAGATATGGCTTTGTTTGATTCAGGTTGGCGTATTTTGCAATATTCGCGAGCTATTATTACTATATGCGCTGAGAATTTTATAATGCTGTCAAATATTTTTATAGTCTCCGTAATTTTTATTAAGGTAAACTTGTTATCTTTTTCACAATTTAACCAACTTCGTTATTTACCTTCGTCAATTATTTGATTTAGATATGATTTTATAATTGCTTTTATGATTTCTATACAATTTGTTAACTTTTGTTAGGCATTTTAGGATCTTCGATCCCCGATCGAGTTCCTTGTCTACTTGCCGTTCGCTTAGCAAAAGGCTTTAAATCTTGGTTTGATTATTGGAACTTCTCCAGCTTCAATGGCATTGTTTTTTATTATTTGAGCGGTTGAGTTGAATTAGGTCCAAGTTTTGTCTTTTACTTTGATGGCTAATCTGTATCATTTAGAAATGCATCATACTATTCCAGTATTTACTATTAAATTTGTTATGCTTTTTCTGTATTTTTATTTTTTTATTTACTAATAACTTTCTTCTATTTGGATATATTCTTACCTTTTAAGTCCTTGCCTTTATCTGTCGCTGTTACAGTCGGTTTTGCTGGTTTAACCTACTTTACTTATTTTTTCTATATAGTTTGTTTTGCATTGCTGCTTTTCTTTTATTTTTATATTTTTTCGTTTTGTTTGGCTTATTGCTCAAGTACTTACTTTATTTCATCGTCAAATAATTTCGAAGTTCGCAATGTCTCGCGTAAATACTTGAGCCCTTGCCGATCAAGCGTATCTAAACATTTGGCAATTTCATGGTCAATTTCCATCTACAAATAATTTCAATGCAGTACTTTAAATTCTTTCAACTACGTCAAATTAAAAAGCATACATTTTGCCGACCTATGCTCAATTGTGGCTGTTCGGTCGCTTGTTTTTGTTCTACCGATGCAGCTGGTATTGCATTCTTTTTGGTACCTGACCGTGTTGCGGAGGATGATTGAGGCTTCATGTTTTTTATTCTCTGTCTTGCTATTATTGAAGGTTTGAAATGTTTAAATATCTCGGTTTTATTATAATAATTAAATTCTCTATTAAGGCTAATCTCACAGAATTCTTGCTAAAAATGTCCAAATTACTGAATATATCAAACGAAGAGTCTTCAATACAAACTTAACTTCAAATTCTAGCGCGCTTACGATATAAGTTGTCAAGTCAATTGCGCAGTCACAAATAATTTACTAATATGCGAATAATGTGTGTTCGTACTCGCAAATTATTAACTCATTTGAGTAAAAATATCACAGGATATGAGGCCAAAGATATTGATAAATTTACCTTAAATTAATAAATGGAAATGCTCAACAATTTACGAAATTTTATTTAAGCGCAAGGGTTGATGTTGAAAGTATTTTTATAAAGAGGATATCTTCTGCAATTTACTGTTATTTATTTCGGGTGTGCTAGCAAAATATATGCAGAATTAGGGAAAATAACCAAGAAATTGGAAGTTGTTCATCGAGTACAACAAGAAAGAAAAGTTAAAAAGAACAAGAAAAACAACTAAAATGAAAAAGATTCAGTTAAAGATCCTAAATTAAATGAGAACTCTTGATTAATTTTCTAATTTTTTACAATTTCCATTATGATTTATGATTTGATGTATAATAGAAGATCAAAATAACAAAATATAACTATCCAGTTAATATTATTAATTTTATTACCACCGCAATCTCCCTACAATGCACTAGATATTCAGCACACAAGCATATATCCCTCAATTCCGCAGATAAAAAGTCGCATTGGGCAACATATAACCCCGTTACAATTCTCAAGTGGAGGGCATCAGACAAAAATACCATATCAATTCATCGTAGTTATTTTGTATAATGTAGACGAAATAGTTAAGATACACCGTAATGGATGAGCAGAACTCGGAGTCATTATTTTAAGAGTAGTGATAAGAAGAGTCGATCTATGCATATCAACTAGGGTAGTGGCTTTATGAATATTACCAGAACCTATATTTATGCCGATAAGGATAAAATTTAGAATAAAACTGCTCCGTTTCAGGTTGTGCAGAGGAAGAAACCAAGGACGAACTGGCAAATGAAAAATCATACTTTTTAGCTATAATGGACAAAACCATAAAATACTCCTCGTAAAACAATATAGTACAAGAGAGCATCATTTGCAAATCCTGAATTATTTTCAAACAAACCAAAAATAGTAAGAGATTTCATTTTCTCGATGCCAAAGTACAGTATAAAACAGTCTCCACTTCACACTCAAAGATAGACTCCGATAAAGATAGGTCATAAAGCTACAGTAAACTCAATAAAAGTGAAATGAAAATATTTATTATAACAATGCTGAAGATATAATAAATCTTCAACTCTGATCTGATCTTAATTACACTTTTTTATAGTATTTTATTGATCAACTTACAGATATAAACTTATTTTACTGGAGTATTAATATATTATAAAATAAGAGAGATCAAGGAAGTATAAGAATTATCATCACCAAGGACTTATTTTTATTGGTATTGATTGTTTCAACGATTGGTAGTTCGAATTGCTTGATGTATTACGGTGTATGATCACTGGCTGGTGTTTTTTAAGAATAGACGTATGGAAAACTTGTTTTGCTGTTGTTGGTCTTGAACCCAGTGTTTTTTGAGTTATATTAAGTTCATTTACCACACTTGATCGGTCTGTTTTTTATAGCAGTCGCTTTGGCTTTTGTCTTACATAGATTACCTTTTTTGTTGAACCTGATTTACATTATATGCTTTTATCTTTTCTTTCGGTTTTAAGTCTCCATGACATATTAGTCAGTCCATATTCACTTTATCGATTATTTCTAGCATCGAGAGTCCTAAATTTAGCAGTCAGACTCAATCTTTGCTCTTCTCTTTGGATAGTCTCGAACATGTTCAACCTTGATATCAAAACTTTATTAGGTTATTGCGGCACAAAAGGTTAAATCTAAGTTTATTTTGTGAACTATTGACTCTTCAAATAGGAGTGAAATTTTCTTCTGTTTGTTACCGAAGCGGGTTGTTTCAACCGATCTTTATAAGCGAAGGTGTAATTTCTCATCGATTTATCATTTATAGGTACAATAAAAATGAAAAAATATTTAGAGACTAAAAAGATGCTGAAATAGTACAAAAAATAGAAAGATATCTTGAGCATACTCTATTATCTCAATATTGAAATTCAAAGACACATGGTAAATCACATTAACTTGAAATTATTTAATAACAGCCAATAATATAAAACCCTACATTATAATTAAATAAGTAACAAAATATATTAATCATGATCAACCATGCACACCATCAACATCAACTCTATAATTTCTATCTTGATTATAATTTTGCTTGGCCTTAGCTCTGAGTATTTCCTTAGAATAGCCGACAACACACATCCATTTGGAAAGCAAAAGACACAATTCAACATAGAAATTCAAACCCAATCTTGAGTTTATTAACTGTTTCATATTATTTAGGCAGTAATTATTGTATAACTGGATTGAAGTAAGCTGGGAAGTTTGCATACCAAAGGAAATCATCTGTCGGAAAAAATTTTGTATCTCTGTGCTAGATTATGATTGCATGTGGGTTGTTGTTAATCTAGTGAATGTTGATATTGCTGTAATTCGAATTTTTTACTAGTCGTCATTTGAGTCGATATCGTCAAGGTTTAATTAATTGTTTTCGTGGGGTTCTCCTAGTATTTTTCCTTTATATATCTATTCTAAATCTAAAAGCCCGCATTAAATTATGTTAAGTCCTTGATAAAACTATTTCTTGCTTTGTGCAGCCTCTGGAATTTTCTTAAAATCACAAGACGGTCGTCCCCGTTTAGCTTTTTCTTGAGATGGTAGTTGTGTGCCTGGGACTGTCACATTATTATGCTTAGCCTTACGATGAGTACTGAATGCTGGATATGAGCCGTATGCTTTACCGCAACCACAAATATAATCCTTATCCATTTCTTGTTCGACTTGCTTTGTTTTAATTATTATATATGAAAAACCTATTTCTTATATAAGTTTGCTGTGTTTATAAAAGAAATATTTTACTTTGTTCTAAATTGATCTGATTGCACTAAATAAAGTTAATTTACTAATAAAACAGCTATAATCTATAGTTTGATTATTATTGTATGTTAATTTTTATTTATCGGTCAGAGTATATCTTTTTCAACATTGATTAGTAATCAAACATATAGAAAATTCTAGCTTCTAAATTAATTTAAAATGCGTAAGACTATAGCTAATAAAATAAATAATTTGATTCATAGTAGATTTTAATATAAATTTTAGATTATACTAAATAATTTGAAGTAATAAAGTTGAATTTTTTCTTTAACTATTTTGATCAGAATCAGTTAATTTTAATCGTGATCATCAAATTAGAAATACTACGATCTTAATGGCATAAAATTACTTTTCTCTTCTAGGCTGTACAATATACAAATCATAATAATAAATAATCTAACTATAGTAAAGAGATGGGTTTGCACGTAGGCGAAATCGTATCCTTGCTGATCCCTCTGCTCTCCTTTCTGCCACAAGCACTATCATTGATATACAACTCTGCCCACTTTCTACTGGTAACTTTGGCATTGGTATTCTACTTCTACGCATATCCACTGTCTCCATTGCAAAACCTTACGCTTGAAAGACTACGAAAATATAGTGTGTTGATCTGTGGCAGTTGGCTCACCATTGTGCTGACTGGCGAAATCGAAGCTATTTTTACGGATGTATATTCAATGGACTACAGTTTTTAGATATTGTTCATTGTTAAAATTGTGCTCATCTTAGTTAATGCGGAAATTGGTATCGCAGCGTTAAGTCGGTATCGGCATGAGATGTTCAGTCTGCCACTTTGATATTTATATTTGTTTATTTACTACTAGATAGTCAAAATTTCTTTACTAAAATATGAAAGTATGTGAAAGTAGTAATTATATTTATTAATAATGTAATGACTCATTTGCCTGTCGTACTTTTTTTCAAAATTTTCTTGTACTCGATCTCGAACCAGCCTCTCAGCATAGATTTTAGAATGTCTAAATTTCTAAAAATACGCTGTTGCGGTTTAGCAGGCTTCATCGGAATATCCAAATATGCTCTCTTTTTGCTCTATGGTTTGCCTTTGTTGTACTGTTGGATTTAATAGTTCTTATTTATAAATTACTCAATCTCATGCACTCTTTTCATGTAAGCATTATAAATATGCCTAAATTTTGCGCTTTAGTCGACCATATACTAATAACATACTTTATAGCAATGATTGCCTGATTTGAATGTTTGGTAACCCAGTCGTAAATGAGGATACTATTTTATCATACTCTAGACATGTCTATTTGAAAAATTTTCAAGCATGGCCAACCTTGATCGATATTTAATCAGCCATCTTCTTTGCACAGTTCGCACTGACTGTCGATAATTAGTGGATTGGTTTAGCGCGTGGTTCAGGACTAAGGCGGGTTACAAATCGGAGAAAGCCATGAAGATAAGCTCAGCTGCTTTTTTACAAGTTGTAGGTTGAACTATTTTAGCACTCAGTTGAAAAAAATGCAAGCAGCTCATTTGATTACGAGCTTTTGTATTTGCTATTTGAACTACAGATTATATGTATCTTTTGCGAAGTGCTTTCGAAAATTTTTTGAGAATTTTTCGTACTGTGAATGTCTTAGATATGGATTTTGTTTAAATCTAAATTCCAATCATGATTACATTGTATGCTTTATTTGATTTTTGCATAAAAATTGTCATGTACACGAGCGGAGTCAACAAATTTAACATTTTAATGTCTCTCACTCGCTCTTATTTGTAAATTTTCTATTATTATCAAAATAAATACTTGATATTGTTATATGGCTTTCTTCAATGTAGTAGCCATCTATTTTATTTGACTTTACTTTTCTTTATATTATTCAAGTTGCTATTTGTTCGCTTTGATCCTTTCTTTCGACTGCACTGCTTTTTCCTTACGTTGTAACAACAATTATCTTGAGTTCTCTCTCCTGTGACTTAAAATATTGTTTAAATTAGTCTTAATGAAATTCTTTTATTTTTTCTATTGAATTGGTGAAAACTATGAATATTTTTCTAATGATTTTGCTTTTTGCATTAAGGAAGAAAGTGGACCCTCCGTATTTGATCTTTTAATGTAATTCATTTCTGTATTATTAAACAACAGCGTATTTTGTGGATCATAAAAGGTAGCTCCATTTCTTCTCACAGGAGATGGTAATTAAAATTGATCCTTAGCAAAAAGATCACCTTATGTGAATGCTCGCTTAGGCCTATTTTGAATTTATTAAACTTATGCGTTCTCATACCCAATATAATCAAACTTAAGATTGAGCATGACTAACTACTTCTTTGCCACAATAGTCAGATATATTTTACGGATTGGTTTCTTCTTCTAGTTCTTCAGCACGCACATAACATCTTTATTAAATATAAATTTGCAATCGTATGCCCTTTTTTATGATTAATATCCTCTAGATCTATCACTTTTGATAGGCGAGTCTCTATCTGAGTTCATTCTTTATACGCCTGGGTACTCATGATCATAGCCAACATAAAGAATACCTTAATTTCGTACATTTCTTAGAAATATTCGGACCGGGAATATAATGAGTTAAGTATCGATACAGAAATATTCCTAATTAAATGGCAAAATCTGCACTCGCATAGGTTTCTCAACCTTCAATTCCTTATGAACATGCAATCTGGTATAATGATCATCAATTTATCTAAAAATAGTAAGTGGTGATGATAATAAATGTTGAGTCTTGTCTGATACAATATTACTATTCCTAGCTTACTACTTTTTTATTGCTTATAAAGCCTATGATACTATCTATGCAAAATTACGATCTATGTTTTTGTCAAGATTTAGGTGTTATGGGTACGGAGGCGTTTGGAAGTTGTGTAGTCGCTCATTTTAGGGTGGGGATTAGGCAGAGTTATATAATATTTACATTGATTAGCATATAATAAAATAATTTGCTATTTGTTAAACACTGCTTTTTTAGATATTTATCTAAAATGTATCTACGCTTTAATAGAGCAAAAATTGTTAAATAATTTCATTTATTTAGATTAATTTTGCTTTGTCATCATTATTGTAGTAATATTATAACCCCTGCTAGCCTATACATATAATTTTACAATCAATAAATAAAACTAGAATATACAAGCAACACGCTCACAAGCATGTCATAATCGATAATTCCCCAATCATAAATCTCAATAAACTAGATCCCGAAGTTCTAGTTTGAGTTACGCAACTAAGAGCTGATCAATTGCATCAAATAGTTGACTTTCAATATGAAGAACCAATAAAAAACTATGCAGAAACTTAAGAAAGATATATAAGGTAGAACTACATAATCACAATTGACATAAGCTATGGTTTTTGTTAATTCTTTTATTTAAATCGATCCGAATTTGAGTAAGCAATTGAAATCTAAGCAAACGCAGAGAGCTGATCTAGCAAATAATCCGATCAATGCATCATCTAGTGATTTAGGCAAGAAAATTAATCAAATATCCGAATCTGTGTCAATACTGTACAACTCTATCAAGAGCGTATAGAAGAAGTTATCGTAAGTTTAGTATCAAGCAAAATCCTCACTTAACTAAAAAACAACGACTTTACAAGAACAAATAGATGAGTCAAATTCTAAAAATAATAATGAATTTCTATAACTTAAATAGAAGATCTAGCTCAACAATGCTTCATTTGGAGATAAAGTAAGAGAAGTCGAGACTAAAACTTTATGGCAAATTAACGACTGTAAAAGTAGGCTGAATAGCTGTATTAATGAACAATTTGTCAGAGATGCGATCAAATAAATCTAGGGTAAGATTAATACAAAGATGAAAGAGGAACTTATTAGACAGGGCTCAATTGATCCAGAAAGAATCAATAAAATATAGCAGAATATTAGTAAAAATTAGAAATAGTTTGCAAGCCAGTTAACAGAGACAAACTTTAAAATACAAACTTTAAAGGACAGCATATAGAAATCACTTCTGACGAAAAAATAGTACGGTGATGAAAAAATATAACTTGAGAAGCGCTTCAATTTACTGAATACTAACCTAGCTGATTCAATTCGAAGAATACGATCAAATGAATCAGATACAACAGAAGTCAAATAAAGAATTAAAAATTTATAATCCTTTTCGTAAGGTTCTACTAAAGAAGTAAACTCTTTCGATAATATAGGTTAATCGTATGAACTCTGTGCTTAATAATCTTAAAATAGGCGATGATTTCCAGAAAATGTTAGAGAAGATGGACCCTCACAAGATATGTCAAATCGATACACGAGTCAACGACCTTGAGCTCAATCAAGAGAAAATTAACAAGGTTGTCGACATAGCTAGGAAGTAGATAGATAGGTTGCGTTCAAAAACATAGTTCTGTAATATACTAACTCCAAACACAGGTGGCTCTGGGACAAAATTCAACAAAGAAGAAATTGAAGCGATCGTGCACTAGTATTTTACGGCAAACTTATTCGCTAAAAAATTACAGACTTTATAGACTCAAATTATGTAAGTCAAAGCATTTCCTGAGATGGTGAACAACATTAATAAAAGTTTGGCTCGTATGCAGAAATAAACTGACACTCATAATTTGACCTATGAGCTGCGAGGCTTACAAGAGTACGTGAAGAAAGAAATACTAATTGTAAATAACCGTATCAATGGGCTTTAAACACAGATCAACTAGGACAAGAAGAAGCGGCCACAAAGCGCAGGAAAGATGCCATTCAGCGATAACAAACTAGGTAGTTCAGTAAGCTATAAAAAACTGACGCCAGTGAACTGCATAAGTTGTTATCCTAGTCCAGGAGGCAGTAGCACCGATCGCAAGAACATAATTCGCAAGCTGTGACTTAGTAATTTGATTATACATTTTTATCATTTGAGTACTATTGTAGTATTGCAAATATGAAATCAGTGATTTTAAGTAAATTTCTGAATACGATTCTGCAGATGTAATATACATAAAGCACAATAGATTATAATCATTTCTTGTATTGGTTCAATTTGTGTTATTTCCAGTGGCTTGTTATGAATGTTCATGTTCATGCTTAACAGTTGGATGCAAATCCTCGCCTAAGAAATGATATGCGATAATGAGGAAGATGATTAGTAGGCCCATCAAAGTGCAGTACATGTATAATTCGTATTCCATTGTTTGGTTATCACTAAGATTCTGTGCTTATTTATTTATATAATGCTGTGATATACGTGAGCATATTTAATAAATGAAGTATTTAGACAATTATTTATTTCAAGCAAGATCCTACAAAAATATCATATCGTATTTCTTGTATTGAGAAGTGTCAGCCTTCAAGTCTAACTTTTCAATAATTTATCTAGATTTTTTATCTGCAAGTCTCACTGGTTCAGGTACTCGATGAATTGAACACATAATGACGCATTTGATAGCAGTCTATAATGTGATTTTGGTGCCAATAGATACAAATACAGGATTAGTGGCACTTTTACCATTCCGTAGTCCAGCTCCCCAGATTCTCCCACTATTTCCCTTCAACAACACATACTAATTCTAATTCTTGATTCCTTGCTAACATAACTGCTTAACATGCTATTTATCGAGACCATCAACATAGAACAAAGTCTTCCCGACTCCCAAAGTAGGCACATTGAGCAGTACTCCCAAATGACAAGCCAGACCGCATTGATTCTGATGCAGGATTCCATTACCATCGAGGATGATTAGTTCTGGCCAGTATTCTGGTTTTTATGCTTTCAGGTTTTGGAATAAACGGTACAGTGGAGGAATTTATCTAAATGCTAAATAACCTGGGATATATGGCTGACTTATGTGTACGATTTCGTATGCTTCATATTATATTTTATGCTACTAGATATTATAGACAACCAAACCGGCACAAGCGAGATCAGGTTCATCTTTATTGGCACTCAGATCTACACCTGCAATAAGTTTAATATTATCTATTGTCCACGCATGATCATCAGCTTCAATAATTTTGGCTCGAATTTTCTACTGTTCTTTTGTCCATACCTCGCGTAGTTATGCAGACACTGCAGACTGAAGTTAATTGTATTTTGATTTCTTAGGAGCATCCGGTTTCGGTTACGGATCCATTTTACTATATAAGTCGATTCTATTCTTTTATATTATTTAACATCAAACATCATAATGATACAATTATTGAATGAGATAAATAGTGTGGAGTGCATTATACAAAATTTA